>JGI24132J36420_10000771_pt1 | contig 15011 bp, 11 predicted proteins | sample BarGraNGADG00212_3_FD_36420 | JGI IMG/M metagenome (IMG submission 36420) | reverse complement strand
GATGGTGATCCCCGCCGTGTTGGCAGTCAACGTGGTGTACGAACGCGTCATCAGCCCGTTGTGGGATGCGGGCCAGAGCCTGCGCGCGGACGTCTCGACCATCGCGCACGAGTCATTCGAGGGCGGCACCGTCGTCAAGGCGTTGGGTGCCGAACATATCGAATCGGAGCGCTTTGGAGTCAAGGTCGATGGCCTGCGCGATGCGGACACCAGGGTGGGTGCCGTCTCGAGCTGGTTTGAGCCGCTCATGGACTCGATGGTTCCCCTCAGTTCTCTTGCCATCATGATCGTGGGCGCGCACCGTGCGGCCGCCGGTGCGGTGACAGTCGGCGACGTCGTCTCTGCGATCTACCTCTTGGCGTTGCTCGCAGTGCCGATCCGCGGCATCGGCTGGGTGCTTGGGCAGATGCCTTCCGCTCTCGTGTCGTTCCAGCGGGTGTCTCGCATCTCGGCGGCCGCCACGGAGGTCGACGAACCAGGGCACCTGACCCTGTCCCTCGAAGGTGCGGGTCACTTGGGCTTCAGGGGTGCGCACGTGGGCGCTGACGATGGAGACGGAAATCCAGTGGTGATCGTGAGGGACGTGACCCTGGACCTCGCTCCAGGAACGGTCACGGCGCTTGTTGGCCCGACGGGCGCAGGCAAGACGACTGTCGCGCTCGCGGCCGCACGTCTGTCGCGCGCGATCGAGGGTGAGGTGCTCCTCGACGATTCCAACATTGAGGTGGTCGAGTCGCTCGGGAGTCACGTGGCGCTCGTGCCTCAGACGTCGTTCGTGTTCGCGGGGACTGTGCGTGACAACGTGACGCTCGGCGACGACTATTCCGACGAAGCTGTCTGGCTCGCGCTCAAGCGAGCGGCGATCGACGAGGTCGTCGCCGGACTTCACCAGCATGGCAATGCGCTCGATGCGACGCTTGAAGAGCGAGGAATGAATCTCTCTGGAGGGCAGCGGCAGCGCATCGCGATCGCTCGAGCGTTGGTGCGCACGCCCCGCGTCCTGGTGCTCGATGACGCGACGTCGGCGGTCGATCCCGGTGTAGAGCAGGAGATTCTCGCGGCGTTGCGCGCCGATGGCGCGGGTCCCACCGTGCTCCTCATCGCGTATCGACTCGCATCGATCATGCTGGCCGACCGCATCATTCACGTCGACGACGGGCAAGTGGTTGACGCGGGATCCCACGCCGAACTTCTGGCGAGGGATGCCGGCTACAAGGAACTGGTCACGGCCTACGAGCAAGACACCAAACGAAGGCTTGACGAGAACGAGGTGAGCGCGTCATGACCCCGATCGACCTCGAGGCCGACGGTCGCGGCGACTTTGTGAAGCGCATCGGCCTTCGTGAGACCTTGCGCCGCGGCCTCGCCATCTCTCCCGAATTGCGGAAGGGGCTGGGCGTAACGATCGCGCTCGCCGCTGTGGCCGCGTCGGCCCGGGCAACCATTCCCTACCTCACCCAGCGGGTGACCGATGAGGGCCTCTTGGCGCCAGGCGGCGTCGACCTCACGATCGTTCACCAGCTCGTCGCAGGCGGCGCGGTCGTCGTGCTGATCTCGATGCTCGTCGAATGGCGAGTGCGCAGGCGCATGGTGATCGCCGCAGAGGCGGGCCTCGCGACGCTCCGCAAGCGCGCGTTCGACAACGTGCACAAGCTCTCGGTGCTCACGCAGAACTCGGAACAACGCGGGCGGTACGTATCGCGCGTGACGGGTGACGTGGACACGATGAGGGACCTCATGCAGTGGACCGGCGCTGGCATGATGGTGGCCGCGTTCGAGTCGACAGTCGTGCTCGTGGTGATGGCGGTGTACTCGTGGCAACTCGCCCTCGTGGTCGTGGGTTGTTACGTGCCACTGCTCGCCGTCACGATGCGGTTTCAGCCCGCTATTTCGCGCGCCTTTGGTGACATTAGGGCCAGGATGGCGGACCTGTTGGGGCGCACCTCGGAGCAACTCGTTGGCGTGGCGACGATTCGGTCGTATGGCGTTCAGGCGCGCATGCGTCAGCGGTTGAGGGACGAGATCGATGGCATCGCCAAGCGCGAACGTCGCGCCGCGTGGCTTGCGTCGGCGAGCTTCTCGATGACCGCGTTCGGGCAGTCCTTCGCGACGGGCGCCGCGCTCGTCGTCGGCACGGCGCTGGGTGTCAAGGGTGCGCTGTCGGTTGGCACTGTGGCCGCATTTGCGCTGCTTGTCTACATGTTCTCTGGTCCGCTTATGTGGATCGTCGAGATGCTTGCTGAGATGCAGCGCGCTCTCGTGGGGTGGCAACGCGTGATCGAGCTTGTCGACGCCGAGGCGACGGTCGCCGATCCGGAGTCGCCTTTGGCGTTGCCCGAGGGCACGCTTGACCTCACGGTCGAGGACATTCGTCTCACGTATGAGGGCGACGAAGAGGTACTCAAGGGCATCACTTTCACCGTGCCTGCAGGCAAACGGCTGGCGATCGTGGGGCAAACGGGCTCAGGCAAGACGTCTCTCGCCAGGCTCATGTCTCGGTTCTTCGACCCGACCGAGGGCCGCATCGCGCTCGCTGGCGTCGACGTGAGGNAGGTGGCCTTCGCCGAACTGAGGGATCGCCTCGCCGTGGTGCCTCAAGAGGGCTTCCTCTTCGAGGGCACCATTGCAGACAACCTCCGCTACTCCCTGCCAGGCGCGTCGGACGAGGATCTCCACGAGGCGGGTCGCGAAGCGTTCGCGGCCCTTGGCCTCCATGCGTGGCTCGAAGGCACGAGCCACGGACTCGACACCGAGGTCGGCACGAGGGGCGAGCTCCTCAGCGCGGGGGAGAGGCAACTAGTCAGCATTGCCCGCGCGTACCTCACCGACCCCGACGTTCTCATCCTGGACGAGGCCACCTCCGCGGTGGACCCGTCGACGGAGGTGCGCATTTCGCGCGCCCTCGAGGCCCTGATGAAGGGTCGCACGGCCGTCGTGATTGCTCACCGGCTGTCGACGGCTGAACGCGCCGACTTTGTTGCCGTGATGGACAACGGTGAGTTGGTCGAGTTCGGGTCACACACCGAGTTGGTGCGCGCGGGCGGCACGTACGAGCGGCTTCACCGCGCGTGGGTAGTACAAACCCGAGATTAGGACACCCTCCTCGGAGGCGCAGCCATCGTGGGTGGCGTGCAAGGATAGGCGCCATGCGTCTGGCTCAAGAGATCGCCCAACAACTCAAGCGTAACGAGGCAGGGCTTGTGTGTGCCGTCGTTCAAGAGGCGTCGACCGGTCGAGTGCTCATGGTGGCGTGGATGAGCGACGATGCCCTTGCCGAGACGCTTGCCACGGGACGTGGCGTCTATTGGAGCCGCAGCAGGAACGAAATGTGGCGCAAGGGAGACACCTCCGGGCACGTGCAGCGGGTGCTGAGCGCCGAGATCGATTGCGATGGCGACGCCATCCTGTTGCAGGTCGAGCAAGACGGCCCTGCGTGTCACACCGGCGAGCACTCCTGTTTTGACGCGGGCGGAGCATTGCCCGCGGTCGTTGGCGGCGCGTCGTGACGGCGCCGACGGTCGGCGAGCGGGCGCTCGACTGGGGCGACACCTGGCCCCACAGGGATGAGTTTGTCGCCCTGGGAGCCACTCATCGCGTAGTTCCCGTCGCGAGGCGGCTGCTCGCGGACGATTGGACGCCCGTCGCCGTGTACGCGGCCTTGGCGCAGTCGAGGCCAGGTACCTTCATTCTTGAATCCGCGGAGCCGGACGGAACACGCTCGCGCTACTCTTTCATCGGCGTGAGGTCTGGGGCGTCGTTGACGATCGTGGGCGACGACGCGCGGTGGTCGGGCGATGTGCCGTTTGGCCTCGCCGATGGCAAGCCACTCGACGTCATCGGATCCGCGCTCGAGCTCCTCGCATCGGAGCACATCGAGGGCTTGCCTCCCCTCACGGGTGGGCTCGTGGGGGCGCTCGGCTGGGACATCGTCAGGCAATGGGAACCCACGCTCCCCGCCGACGCCGCGCGAGAGCTCGACGTCCCCGACGCGCTCCTCATGCTTGCCACCGACCTGGCGGTTCTCGACCACATCGACGGCTCGGTGTGGCTCATCGCCAACGCCGTGAATTCCGATGCGCTACCCACGGGGATCGACGCCGCGTACTCGTCCGCCGTGTCTCGAATCGACGCGATGGAGGCGGCGCTCGCCGCGGCGCCCAGGTTGCCCGCAATGGCGATCGATGCGGCCCTTTCGGAGGGCGTAGTGACGCAGCGATCCGCCGTCGGCGAGTACGAAAAGATGGTGAAGTACGCGAAGGAATCGATTCGTGAGGGCGACGTCTTCCAGGTTGTGCCCTCGCAGCGATTCGACGCCGAGTGCACGGCGAGCGCCTTCGACGTCTACCGCGTGCTCAGGACCCTCAATCCAAGCCCGTACATGTACTACTTGGAGTGCGAGGACGCCGATGGCCGCGAGTTTGCCATCGTTGGAGCGAGTCCCGAATCGCTCGTGACCGTCAAGAACCGATCGGTGTTGACGTACCCCATCGCAGGCTCACGTCCCCGCGGTCGCACGCCCGAACTCGACAAGGCGCTCGAGATTGACCTGCTTGCCGACCCGAAAGAGGCAGCGGAGCACGTCATGCTCGTCGACCTGTCACGCAACGACCTGGTCAAGGTGTGCGAACCCACGTCCGTCGAGGTCGTCGAGTTCATGGCGGTGAATCGCTACAGCCACATCATGCACATCTGCTCGACCGTCGTCGGCACCCTCGAGCCGGAGGCAACGGCTCTCGACGCGTTCATCGCGACCTTCCCTGCGGGAACGCTCTCTGGGGCCCCCAAGCCGCGCGCGATCGCCCTGATTGACGAACTAGAGCCTGTGAGGCGCGGGTTCTATGGAGGGGCCATCGGCTACTTCGATTTTGCGGGGAACATGGATCTCGCCATCGCTATTCGCACCGCGGTGGTGAAGGACGGCGTCGCGCACGTGCAGGCGGGCGCCGGGATCGTCGCCGATTCGGTTCCCGCCACCGAGGCACAAGAGACCCGCGACAAGGCGGCGGCAATGTTGTGCGCAGTTTCGCGCGCAAACCTGTTGGTGCCAGCATCTTCTCGCTAGACTCTGGACCAGTCCCCAAAGGAGTGATCATGCTTGCCCCGAAGATTGAGCCCCATAACCTGCCCGACGTCGCGCCCAAGAACCACGGACGCACCACGGCCGGTTGGGTCACGAATGGCCTCATCGTCCTTGGCGCGCTCGTGGCCGGAATTGGAATCATGATCCCGCAATTCGCCCTCGTTTGGGTGGGTGCGGGTGTAGTTGTCGTCGCCCTGGCAGTTGGTGCGACGCTGCGTGCGCTCGGTTACGGGCAACCGCTTAAGTAGGGGGCGCAATTCGCGCTTCTACATCATCAAAGGAGATCACAGATGTCAGAAATCCCACCTCCCCCCTCGATGCCGCCGTCGATGCCGCCGCAGATGCCGCCGAACATGGGTGCGCCGTACGGCGCCTCGAACGCCAAGAACAACCTTGGCGTTTGGGCCCTCGTGCTCGGTATCGTTTCGATCCTGTGCTGTGGATTCTTCGCGGGCATCCCCGCGATCCTCCTTGGCCAGAACTCTAAGAAGGCCGCGTCCCAGGGGCTTGCCACCAACGGCAACCTCGGCAACGTGGGCTTCATTCTTGGCATCATTGGTTGCGCGCTTTCGGTCGTGGGCATCATCCTCAACTTGTCAGGTGTCCTTAACTACAACTTCTCGAACTAAGGCAATCGTGACGTCCGTGACCGCGCCAGCCACAAGAGAGATCTCTGCGTCGTACCGGCGCTGGATCGTCCCTGGCGGCGCGGTCACGGCCCTCGCTCTCGTGACCGCCTATACGGCGGTGCGAAACCCGTACCACGCGGGAGCTTTTCCCTCGTGCGTGTTCTACAGCACGACCGGGTGGTATTGCCCCGGTTGCGGCGGCTTGCGCGCCGCTCACGAACTTCTGCACGGCCATATTGGTGCGTCGCTCGCAATGAATCCCTTGGTATTACTTCTCGTGGTGCCGCTCGTGGTTGGCGGTTTCGCGTGGTGGTTTGCGAGAGTGGCGGGCCTCAAGGTTCCGGAGTTCACGCTGTCGACCAAGATGGCCTGGGTACTTCCTGCCTTCCTCGGGGTGTTCTGGATTGTGCGCAACCTTCCCGGCATGGAGTTCCTGCGCCCCTGAGCGACGCTGATGGCGTCCCTCGAGGTCCTAGGACGGCGGTACCATTGACCCCGGGAGGTGGCAAACACATGAGCGTTTTAGATGGCATCGTCGCAGGTGTGAGAGGTGACCTCGCAGTGCGTGAATTGGCCACGTCGATGGACGAGTTGAAGGCCCGTGCCGCACGGCTTCCGAGCGCGATTGACGCGCTGCAGAAGCTTCAGACTCCCGAAGTCTCCGTCATTGCCGAGGTCAAGAGGTCCAGTCCATCGAAGGGTGCCCTTGCGGAGATCATCGATCCCGCGGCGCTCGCCACCGAGTACGAGGCGGGTGGCGCGAGCGTCATCTCCGTGCTCACGGAGGAACGTCGATTCGGTGGCTCCCTGACCGACCTCGATGATGTGCGCGGCAAGGTCGACATCCCGATCCTCCGCAAAGACTTCATTGTCACCCCGTACCAGGTATGGGAGGCGCGCGCCCATGGCGCCGACATGGTCTTGCTCATTGTCGCTGCGCTCGAGCAGATGGCCCTCGAGAGCCTGGTGGAGCGGGTTCGTTCGCTCGGCATGTGCGCTCTTGTCGAGGTGCACGACGAGGAAGAGGTCAAGCGCGCGGTGGCAGCGGGTGCGCGAGTGATCGGCGTGAACGCCCGCAATTTGAAGACTCTCGAGGTCGACCGCGGCACATTCGCCAGGGTCGCGCCCCATATTCCCGATGGCATCGTCAAGGTCGCTGAGTCGGGCATCCGAGGCAGCCATGACGTCGTTGAGTACGCTCGCATGGGCGCGGACGCCGTGCTTGTCGGCGAGGCGCTCGTCAAGGACAAGGACCCTCGCACCGCAGTAGCGGAGATGGTTGCAGCTGGAGCCCACCCCGCCTTGCGAGCGGTGCGTCCGTGACCGATCCGCTTTCCGGCGCCGCCGGTCCTTTTTTTGGCGCGTACGGGGGGCGATTCGTTCCAGAGGCTCTCGTCGCCGCGCTCGATGAGCTGACAGACGCCTACGACAAGGCAAAGCACGATCCCGCGTTCGCGGCGGAGCTCGACAGGCTCGCACGGGACTACACGGGCCGCCCCAGCATCGTTACCGAAGTGCAGCGATTCGCGGCGCACGCGGGCGGCGCCCGCATCTTCCTCAAGCGTGAGGATCTGAACCACACTGGGTCGCACAAGATCAACAACGTTCTCGGCCAGGCGCTTCTCACCAAGCGCATCGGCAAGACGAGGGTGATTGCGGAGACCGGGGCGGGGCAGCACGGAGTGGCGACCGCGACTGCCGCGGCGCTCATGGACCTCGAGTGCGTCGTCTACATGGGCGAGGAAGACACGGAGCGCCAGTCGCTCAACGTGGCCCGCATGCGCCTTCTTGGGGCCACCGTCGTGCCTGTCACCACGGGCTCGCGTACGTTGAGAGATGCCATCAATGAGGCGTACCGCGACTGGGTGACGAACGTCGATACCACCAACTACATCTTCGGCACCGCGGCGGGCCCCCATCCGTTCCCCGAGATGGTTCGCGACTTCCAGCGGGTCATCGGGCGCGAGGCGCGCGAGCAAATGATGGCGCGTGGCGGCCTTCCCGATGCCGTCGTTGCCTGCGTTGGCGGCGGGTCAAACGCCATCGGCATCTTCGATGCCTTCCTCGACGACGCCGACGTGAGGCTCATCGGCTGCGAGGCTGCCGGCGACGGCGTCGATACGGGTCGACACGCGTCGTCCATCACTGGCGGACGCCCAGGAGTGCTTCACGGCGCGATGACGTACGTCTTGCAAGACGGAGACGGCCAGACGCAGCCGTCGCACTCAATCTCTGCGGGCCTCGACTACCCGGCCGTGGGTCCGCAGCACGCCTACTTGGCCGACATCGGCAGGGCCGAGTATTGGCCCATCACGGATGCCGAGGCAATGGACGCGTTCCGCATCCTCACCCGCACCGAGGGAATCCTGCCTGCGATCGAGTCCGCGCATGCTCTCGCCGGTGCGATCAAGCTTGGCAAGCAACTCGGCCCCGAAGCGACGATCCTCATCAACTTGTCTGGACGCGGCGACAAGGACGTGGAATCGGCAGCCACCTATTTCGGCGTTCTCGATGGCGGTGGTCAGCCGTGAGCCACCTGACCGATCGCCTTGACGCGATCAAGGCGGAGGGCCGCTCCGCCCTCATCGGGTATTTGCCGGTGGGTTTCCCCACCGTGGAGCGGTCGATACGCGCCATGACCGCGATGGTCGAGGCCGGGGTCGACATCGTCGAGGTGGGTCTTCCATATTCGGACCCAGTGATGGATGGCCCCATCATTCAGCAGGCTGCCGAGAAGGCGCTTGAGCGCGGTTGTCACGTCGCAGACGCCTTCACGGCGGTTCGCGCGGTCGTAGAGGCGGGCGCGCCCGCTGTCATCATGAGCTACTTCAACCCGATGCTGCAGTACGGACTCGAACGCTTCGCAGACGACCTCGTTTCGGCCGGAGGGTCTGGCGCGATTACTCCCGACTTGACTCCCGACGCCGCAGGCGGGTGGCTCGAGGTGGCTAGGTCGCGGTCTCTCGACACCGTGTTCTTGGTCGCACCGAGTTCGACGAATGAGCGCTTGCACATGACCGCCCATGAGACGACGGGTTTCGTCTATGCGGCCTCCCTCATGGGTGTGACGGGAGAGCGCGCGACGGTCGGCGGAGGAGCGGAACAACTGGTGGCGGCGACACGGGCCGCAGGAGCGCCCCGCGTGTGCGTCGGTCTTGGCGTCTCTACCGGAGTCCAGGCGGCCGAGGTCGCGCGCTATGCGGACGGCGTCATCGTGGGATCCGCGCTCGTACGTTGCTTAATCGATCATGACGACGAAGGAGAGGCGCTCGATGCGCTGCGCCTCAAGACCCGCGAGTTTGCACGCGGAGTAAGGCGCGAGTCATGATCTTCACGTCCTTCCCGAGCCCGCCCGTCAGTTGGGCGTCCTGGTCCGTGGGCCCGCTCACTATCCACGCTTACTCGCTGTGGATCCTCACTGGCATCTTCGTCGCCCTGTGGCTCACGACCAAGCGCTGGGTGGAACGCGGGGGAGAATCCGAGGTGGTCGGCGAGGTCGCGTTCTGGGCGGTCCCCTTCGGGATCGTCGGCGGCCGCCTGTACCACGTCATCAGCACGCCAGGACCGTACTTCGGCGCGGGCGGCCACCCCATCAACGCCTTGAAGATCTGGGACGGTGGCCTCGGCATCTGGGGAGCGATCGCCCTCGGAACAGTCGGAGCACTCATTGGTGCACGAAGACACCACGTCTCGTTTGTCACGTTCCTGGATGCGGCCGCTCCCGGAGTCCTGGTGGCTCAGGCCATTGGGCGAATGGGCAACTACTTCAACCAGGAACTGTTCGGCAGGCCAACCGACGTCCCGTGGGCGCTGCAGATCGACCCCCAGTTCAGGCCCGAGGGCTACACACAGTTTGCGACTTTTCACCCCACGTTCTTGTACGAACTGTTGTGGAACCTCGCTGGGGCCGCGCTCATCGTCTACCTCGACAAGAGGTTTGATTTGCGTGGTAGCAGGACGTTTTGGCTCTACGTGACTGTGTACGTGACCGGTCGCTTTTGGATTGAGACGATGCGCATCGATACGGCCGTCCATGTGGGCGGCCTGCGCATCAATGTGTGGGTCTCGATGGTCGTGCTTACGCTCGCCATCGTGATGTTCTTCTTACTCGGCGCTCGCCAAAAGCGAAGCGACCGGGTTCCTCGCGCAGAGCTTGCGGCAACCCCGCACGTCGACGTCGTCCAGGACTGAGGCGCCCTTTCGCTACACGCGGACGGGGTAGTCTCAATGATCGTGTGAATACCGGGTCGACGGCGCCCCGAAACGACTGAGGTTCGCGGCTTGGCGCCGGAACGGTAAAGGACGGTGTGATGACGACGCATCACGGAGGTGAATGGCCCTCGGAGGGGCTCTACGACCCCTCCTTCGAGCACGACGCTTGCGGCGTGGCCTTTGTGGCGACTCTGCGCGGACATGCGGGACGTGACATAGTCGATAAGGGCCTCACCGCCCTGAAGAACCTGGAGCATCGCGGTGCGGTGGGGGCCGAGACTGAGACGGGCGACGGCGCTGGCATCCTGACCCAGATTCCGCATGTGTTCTTGCAGTCGGTGACGGACTTTGATCTTCCCGATGCGGGCGCGTACGGGGTGGGCATCGCCTTCCTCACGCCTGGCAAAGAGGCTCAAGAGGTCGCCGCCTTCGAGGCGGCCGCGAGCGTCGAGGGAGCGTGCGTGCTTGGCTGGCGGGACGTGCCCGTCAATTTGGATCCGCTCGGACCGTCCGCCCGTGCCGCCGCGCCAACATTCCGGCAGGTTTTCGTCGTCGCGGACAATCTGACCGGGATTGATCTCGACCGCAGGCTCTATAGGGTGCGTAAGCGCGCCGAGCACAACGGCGGCCCTTTCTTCGCGTCGCTCTCGGCTCGCACGCTCACCTACAAGGGCATGCTCACGACATATCAGCTTGAGCAGGTCTATCCAGATCTGCTGGACCCACTGTTCACGTCCGAACTCGCGTTGGTGCACTCACGCTTCTCGACGAACACGTTCCCGTCGTGGCGGCTTGCCCAGCCTTTGCGCCTGATCGCGCACAACGGAGAGATCAACACCGTTCGCGGCAACCGCAACTGGATGGCCGCGCGTGAGGGCAAACTCAAGTCCGATCTCCTCGGGGACATCAAGGACCTGACGCCGGTGTGCTCGCCCTCCGCATCGGACACCGCTTCCTTTGACGAGGTGCTCGAGCTTCTGCACCTCGGTGGCCGCACCTTGCCGCACGCAGTGCTCATGATGATGCCGGAGGCGTGGCAAAACAACACCGAGATGGACCCGTCGCGTCGGGCGTTCTACGAGTACCACTCGTCGCTCGTCGAGCCGTGGGATGGCCCCGCCGCGTTGCACTTCACCGATGGCACCCTCATCGGCGCGACTCTCGACCGTAACGGTTTGCGTCCAGGTCGCTTCTGGGTGACGTCTGACGGCCTCGTGGTGTGTGGTTCAGAGGCGGGACTTCTCGACATCGACCCCGCCGACGTCGTCCGCAAGGGACGCCTGCAGCCAGGGCGCATGCTCCTTGTCGACACGGCTGCGGGCCGCATCGTTGAGGACGACGAGGTCAAGACAGCGCTGGCGGCGGAACACCCCTACGAGGAGTGGGTCGAAACGCACGCGGTGCGACTGACCAACCTTCCCGACAGAGAACACATCACGCACTCAGGGTCTTCGGTGGTGCGCAGGCAGCGCACCTTCGGCTACACGGAGGAAGAGCTCAAGGTTCTCATTGAGCCGATGGCGAAGGCCGGAGTCGAACCCATCGGGGCAATGGGCTCAGATACCCCAATTGCAGTGCTCTCCAAGCGCCCCAAGCTGCTCTTCGACTACTTCACCCAGATGTTCGCGCAGGTGACCAACCCGCCGCTCGACTCGATCCGTGAAGAGATCGTGACGGCCATTGGTGGGGCGATCGGCCCCGAGCCGAACCTTCTCGAGGGAACTCCCGAGCACGCACGCAAGGTGACGCTGGACTTCCCCGTTATCGACAATGACGAGCTCGCCAAGATCATCCACATCGACGCCGATCCCAAACTCAAAGGCATCTTCTCGTCGCGCCGCATCCAGGGCCTCTACAAGGTCGACGACGGCGGCGCGGGGCTTGAGTCGCGCCTCGAGGCAATCTTCGTCGAGGTCGACAAGGCCCTCGACGACGGCGTGAGCTTCCTCATCCTGTCCGACAGGGACTCGGACGCGGACTTCGCGCCGATTCCTTCCCTGTTGCTCACGTCGGCGGTTCACCACCACTTGGTCAGGCATCACAACCGCACCCAGGTCTCCCTTGTGGTGGAGGCGGGTGACGTGCGTGAGGTTCACCACGTCGCGTTGCTGATCGGCTACGGCGTTGGTGCCGTGAACCCGTATCTGGCCATGGAAACTGTCGAGGACCTCGTTGCTCGCGGGTATATCACCGACATCACAGCCGAGAAGGCCGTCAAGAACCTGATCAAGGCGCTCGGCAAGGGTGTGCTGAAGATCATGTCGAAGATGGGCATCTCGACGATTGCCTCCTACCGTGGCGCTCAGACCTTTGAGGCCATGGGGCTTTCGCGTGAACTCGTCGATCGCCACTTCGCTGGAACGCCAAGCCAGATCGACGGCGTGGGTCTCGATGTGATCGCTCGCGAGGTCGCCGACAGGCACGCCGATGCCTACCCNGCCTCGGGACAGCGCCCAGCACACCGACGCCTCAACGTGGGTGGCGAGTACTCCTGGCGCCGCGAGGGCGAGGAGCACTTGTTTGACCCCGAGACGGTGTTCAAGCTCCAGCATTCGACGAGGACGCGCCAGTACGCGGTCTTCAACGAGTACACGGACCGGGTCAACAGCCAGGCCAAGCGCCTGATGACCTTGCGCGGTCTGTTCGAGATCAAGTCGGACAGGCCGCCGGTCCCCATCGAAGAGGTCGAACACCAGTGCGACATCTACAAGCGTTTCACCACGGGCGCGATGTCATACGGCTCCATTTCCAAGGAGGCGCACGAGACCCTCGCAATCGCGATGAACAAGCTCGGTGGTAAGTCGAACACGGGCGAGGGCGGCGAGGCGCCGGAACGCCTCTATGACCCGAAGAGGCGCAGCGCGATCAAGCAAGTGGCCTCCGGAAGGTTTGGCGTCACGAGCGAGTACCTGGTGAACGCAGACGACCTTCAGATCAAGCTCGCGCAAGGCGCCAAGCCGGGCGAAGGCGGCCAGCTTCCGGCCGCGAAGGTCTATCCGTGGATCGCGGAAACGAGGCACTCGACGCCGGGCGTCGGCCTCATCTCCCCGCCTCCTCACCACGACATCTACTCGATCGAGGATCTCAAGCAGTTGATCCACGATCTCAAAAACTCGAACCCGAAGGCGCGAATCCACACCAAGCTCGTGTCCGAAGTCGGTGTGGGCACGATCGCCGCGGGCGTTGCCAAGTGCAAGTCCGATGTGGTGCTCATTTCGGGATCTGACGGGGGCACGGGCGCAAGCCCGCTCAACTCGCTCAAGCACGCGGGTGCACCGTGGGAGATCGGCTTGGCCGATACCCAGCAAACGCTGGTCCGCAATGACCTTCGCGACCGCATCGTCGTGCAGGTCGACGGTCAACTCAAGACGGGCCGCGACGTCATCATCGCGATGCTCCTTGGTGCGGAGGAATTCGGTTTCGCGACCGCGCCCCTCGTCGTATCGGGATGCATCATGATGCGCGTGTGCCATAAGGACACGTGCCCCGTCGGAGTCGCCACGCAGAACCCCGAATTGCGTCAACGCTTCAGCGGGAAGCCCGAGTTCGTCGAGACGTTCTTCGAATTCATGGCTCAGCAGGTGCGTGAGCAACTCGCCGCTCTCGGTTTCCGCTCGATCGAGGAGGCCGTCGGTCACGTCGAGCTCCTCGACACTCGCGTCGCGGTCGACCACTGGAAGACTCAGGGTCTCGACCTGAGCCGCATCTTGGCCGTGCCCCCGGCGGGGAGGGCGTTGCACCATTCCGTGGCTCAAGATCACGGACTCGACGCGGCGCTCGACGTCGGACTCATCGCGGAAGCGAAGACGGCGCTCGAAACCGGAGAGCCGGTCGTGCTGACGCGCGACGTTCGCAACACAAACCGCACCATTGGCACGATGCTTGGATACGAGGTCACTCGTCGCTACAGGGGTGAGGGGCTTCCCGACGATACGATTTCGGTCCAGTGCGTGGGTTCGGCCGGCCAGTCCTTCGGTGCGTTCTTGCCGCGCGGCGTGACCTTGCGCCTCGCGGGAGACGCGAATGACTACGTCGCCAAGGGCCTCTCGGGCGGAAGGGTCATTGTGAGGCCGGATCGATCCGCGGCCCTGAATGATGCCCTCGACGTGATCGCGGGCAACGTGATCGGCTATGGCGCGACGAGCGGAGAGATCTTCCTGCGCGGTCAAGTGGGGGAGCGCTTCTTGGTGCGCAACTCCGGTGCGTCGGCAGTCGTGGAGGGCGTCGGCGACCATGCGCTCGAGTACATGACCGGCGGGATCGCCGTCGTGCTCGGTCGCACTGGCCGCAACTTCGGCGCAGGCATGTCCGGCGGCACCGCCTATGTGCTCGACATCAGGACGGAGAGGGTCAACAAGGATGCCCTCGCTTCCGGTGAACTCACTGTGAGTGCCCTCGACGCGGAAGACGCGGTGATCCTCCGTAGCCTGGTTGAGAAGCACGTCGAGGAGACCGACTCTCCACGCGGACGGGAGTTGCTCGCGAACTGGGAGAAGTCACTCGAGCGGTTCAGTCGGGTGCTTCCGTCGCAGTACGCGCGGGTTCGCGAGGTGCTGGCACAGATCGATGCCAATGGACAAGACTTGTCCGCGCCCGGAGCGTGGGCAGAATTCTTGGAGGTGACTCGTGGCTGATCCTCGCGGATTTCTCAACCACCGTGAGAGGGAAATCCCTCCCAACAGGCCGGTTGACGTGCGGCTCCTCGACTGGAAGTACGTCAAGGACGAGCTCGCGAAGGACCCAGAGGCTCTCACGCGTCAGGCGAGTCGGTGCATGGACTGCGGCGTGCCGTTCTGCCACCATGGTTGCCCGTTGGGCAACCTGATCCCCGAGTGGAACGACCTGGTGTACCGCGGTCAGTGGGACGACGCTCTCGATCGGCTTCACGCGACCAACAACTTTCCGGAGTTCACTGGTCGCATCTGCCCGGCGCCGTGTGAGTCGAGTTGCGTGCTTGGGATCAACCAGCCTGCGGTGACGATCAAGAACATCGAGGTCTCGATCATCGATGAGGCGTTCAGGCGGGGCCTAGTCAAGCCGCTCGAACCGTCCCGCCAAACGGGAAGGACCGTGGCGGTTGTCGGCTCGGG
>JGI24132J36420_10000764_pt1 | contig 15108 bp, 14 predicted proteins | sample BarGraNGADG00212_3_FD_36420 | JGI IMG/M metagenome (IMG submission 36420) | reverse complement strand
GCTCTCACATATACCCCGACTCCATCAAACTGATCGATAAGTTTTGAGAAGGTCTCCGGGGCATCGTCTGCAGGGGTCAACATTGAGTATAAAATACTCAGCATGTCGTTTTTGCTGTAATAAATCTCCAGTCTTTGATTGTTTGAAGCGCCTGTTAAACCGCCAGGGAAAAGCGCATTATAGATATTGACATAGATATCAAATTGCTCAAATGTTCCCGCAACCATTGTTCCAGGCGTTGGATTATATAGAAAATTGACAGTATTCGGTTCTATAAATTGAATTGTATCCGGTTTCTTTATCTCCTTAAGGATCTTATTCATATTATCTTTCAAATATTGAATAGCACTTGGGTACTCTTCTGCGTATATAGGATTATAGCTAATTTGCAGGAATGTAGAGGTAGAGTCCAACTCCCAGGAACCGGTAAGAACAATAGGCTCGGCCTCCTTGTTACAACTTGAGAGTGAAAGGGAGATAATTGCGATGACAGCAATAGACAAGAATTTTGTTAATTTCATTAGTAAATCATTTTTGTAAATTAATAAATTGCAAGTCCGGGTTAGTTCAACAAAATTATAAAAATAACTCCAATTATCTATTAAATTTGTGAAAAATATAGCCAAATGGAATTTTTTGCAACTTGTAACGGTATCCCCATCCACATTTCGGACAGTAAAAAGGGAGAAAAAACGCTTCTTCTACTCCACGGATACTTGGAAACCCTTTATGTTTGGGATGATTTTATCACCCCTCTCCTTCCAAAATTGAGAATTATATCAATTGACCTCCCCGGACATGGACTATCTGGCTCTCATAAAGAAAACAATAGCATAGAGTTTTCTGCAGATATAGCAAAAGAGGTTTTAGATTTATGTAAGGTTGGTACTGCCAGCATAATAGGACACTCTATGGGAGGATACATAGCGATAGAAGCAGTAAAGCGGTATCCGGAGAGGTTTACCAGTCTGATATTAATGCACTCGGGACCACTTGCAGACACCGAGGAGAAGAAGATAGATCGCGATAGGGAGATTGCCTTGATTCACAAGGCTAAATTGCAGGCTATTGTAAAAATGAGTATCCCAAAAATGTTTGCACACGAAAACTTAAGAAAGTTGGATGAAAAGATTTTTGAAATAGTAGAAATTGCTGAAACTCATGATCCCGAAGGTATTGTGGCTTCACTGGAAGGGCTAAAGACCAGGCAGGACAACACCGGATTTCTTAGAAACTATGACTCTCCGCTTCTTCTGGTTTTAGGTATGCATGACTACCACATTCCTATGGAAAAGGCTAACTTGTTGATTGATCTGTTACCTAAGGCAGAAAAACTTGTCCTGGAACACTCCGGACATATTGGATTTCTGGAAGAACCGGAAATTGTGCAGAAAAAATTACTGGATTTTTTAAATATAGAATAATGCAAAAATTTATCTTATTGGCTGTTATTATGTTTTCTACTCATTTATATGCTCAGGAAAGAGTAAGGGATTATGGAATCGAGATTGGCGTATTTAAAACAGGTAAAAATAATGCGATCACAGACGTTGCTGGTGTCAAAGTCGGGCAAGTTACGCTGATTGAAGGTGATGACATAAGAACAGGTGTCACTGCAATTATCCCCCATGAAGGCAACATATTCAGAAACAAGGTGCCTGCTGCAATATATGTTGGCAATGGTTTCGGAAAACTTGCAGGATATACTCAGGTTAAAGAGCTGGGCAATATAGAAACACCAATTATTCTTACTAACACGCTCAGTATTGCTGCCGGTTTGGACGCCTTGATCTCATATACGCTCGCCCAGGAAGGCAATTCCAATATAGGTTCCGTTAACGGGATTGTAGGAGAAACCAATGATGGGGGATTAAACAACATCAGAGCGAGGTATGTTAAAGCTGAGCATGTCTTGAATGCTATTGAAAATGCGAAGGACGGCAGGGTAGAAGAGGGAAATGTCGGAGCAGGAACGGGTACTATCTGCTTTGGTTTTAAAGGAGGAATCGGAACTTCTTCAAGGGTCCTTCCAAAGTCGTTGGGGGGCTATACCGTGGGTGTACTTGTTCAATCAAACTACGGAGGTGTCCTGGAAGTTGCCGGTGTTCCTGTTGGGCAACTGCTGGGGAAATATGATTATAAAAACAACGTAATGCAAGATGTAGACGGATCTTGCATGATGGTTGTTATAACTGATGCTCCAATTACATCGAGAAACCTTGAAAGACTGGCCAAAAGAGCGATTATGGGCCTTGCAAAAACCGGAGGAATTGCCTCAAACGGAAGCGGAGACTATGTTATTGCTCTATCTGTTGCCAAAGAAAACCTTATAAATGAGTCATCTGACTATTACTGTCCAAAAGAACTTCATAACGAGTCTGTTTCCCCACTTTTTCTTGCTACTATAGAGGCTACTGAAGAGGCTCTGCTCAACTCATTGTTTGTAGCAAAATCAATGAAAGGATACAATGGCAGGGTAGTGGAAGAGCTGCCTGTGGGAAAAATTATTGGCGCCGTAAAGTCGAATCAGATAAAATCAATGAGCAAATAGCTTTATCTACATAAGTAAATAGCGGACTACCACAGAAAATTATCAAAAGGATATCTGCCGGCATGTATTTCGGCAACCATTTTATAAAGGTCATTTCTTAATTTATCAATTTGCAGCTTCTCCTTTGCAGAAATAAATATGCAAGGGGAGTGCTCCTTTTCCATCCAGAAGTTCTTAAGCTCTTCTATGCTGTAATTTTCCTGTTTTTTTGGACCCAAATCATATTCATCCTGCGGAGTATACTTATAGAGGTCCACCTTGTTAAAAACGAGAAAAAGGGGCTTATCCTTTGCGCCTATCTCGGCAAGAGTTTCGTGTACCACCTGGATCTGCTCTTCAAAGTTGGGGTGAGATATATCTACAACATGCAGAAGAATATCTGCTTCACGAACCTCATCCAGCGTGCTTTTAAAGGACTCTACCAACTGATGTGGGAGTTTTCTGATAAACCCGACAGTATCACACAAAAGAAAGGGAACATTCCCGATTACTACCTTTCTTACTGTAGTGTCAAGAGTTGCAAACAGTTTGTTTTCAGCAAAAACGTCACTCTTTGCAAGTAGATTCATAAGAGTACTCTTACCCGCATTTGTGTAACCAACGAGTGATATCCGAACTAAGCTTCCCCTGTTTCCCCTCTGGGCAGACATCTGTCTGTCAATTTTTTTGAGCTGCTCCTTGAGCCGACTTATTTTATCAAGAATTATCCGCCTATCAGTCTCTATTTGACTCTCTCCCGGGCCCCTCATACCGATACCACCTTTTTGTCTCTCCAGGTGAGTCCACATTCCTGTTAGTCTAGGCAAAAGATACTGATATTGAGCAAGCTCAACCTGGGTTTTCGCATAAGCCGTCTTTGCTCTCTGAGCGAATATATCCAGAATGAGATTAGTTCGGTCTAATATGCGACATTCGAGCTCTTTCTCAATATTTCTTAACTGAGAAGGAGTTAGCTCATCGTCAAATATTACAAGNTTGATATCGTGTTCCTTAATATATGCTTTGATCTCCTCCAGTTTCCCCGAGCCAATGTAGGTTTTAGGGCTTGGCTTATCCAATCTTTGAATAAATCGTCTCTCTCCCTCAGCACCCGCGGTTTCTGCCAAAAACTCAAGTTCATCGAGGTAATCGTTCACCTTTTGCTCATCATCATTTTGCCTTATGACACCTACAAAAATGGTTCTTTCCATGCTTATCTGATACCTGTTGTTTAACTACAGAAAAAGCTGTATCAAATGAGGCAGCCTTTTCTGTTATTTTGTTTTATTTTTCTATCTCAATTGGAAAATTACAGGGAATGTGTAACAAAACTTTACAGGTTTGCCTCTTAGTCTTCCAGGTTTCCATTTTGGCGAAGATGCTACAACACGAACTATCTCTTTATCCAGTGATGCGTCAATTCCCCGGACAACTTTAACATCACTTACACTACCATCTGTACCAANGAGGAACTGAAGAATAACACGACCTTGTACTCCATTCTCTTTAGCAATCTCGGGATAAACCAGTCTATCAAAAACCCATTTTGTAAACGTGTTTTCATCACCGCCTTGGAAGGTAGGTTTATCCTCTACAATTGTGAACGGAATCTCTTCTTCTACAATAGNTTCTTCTTTTGCGCCTTGAACATAATCTTTAACATCAANTCCCAGTTTGCTGTCANNCTCTGTGTTTATAATAAGATCATTTGAAATCTTCATNTTGTCATCAACAATCTCGATAATGTCAGATACTACAGGAATTTTAGGCATCTCGGGTGGANGNGGAGGTGTTTCGTTGGTGACAGGGATCGCGTCCTCTTCCATAATAGCTGCATTCGTATTTGCCAGGCTAGAAACAGATTTGTCAGAGCTCTTCCATTCAAATGCCAATAGTACGAATAATAATGTAAAGACTAAACCAATTTCTCTGAATAGAAATTTTTTGNTTTCCAGGTTTGCCTTAGNTGTTTTCTTTATTTCCATAAACTTTTTGTGNGTACAGATTGTTTATCAGAGCATGAAATTAGTAAGAAATAATTATTTGNCAAAAGCAATTGTGGATAAACTTTTNTGAAATAACTCTAAGTGCAAGACGATGAGGCCGATAAGTTTCTGTTAAATTGTTAAAAACTTTTTGTGGAGCATATCGGAGTCGAACCGATGACCTCTTGCATGCCATGCAAGCGCTCTAGCCAACTGAGCTAATACCCCAAAACCTTGTACAGCAAAGAAGCAAAATATTCAAATCTATAGCAGATTCAACTCTTTTAAAATATTGTTGGTTGCCCTAACTGCATCTGCGCTCTTTTGGAACTCTGCTTTCTCTTCTTGGTTAAGGTTCAACTCTACAATTCTCTCCCATCCTTTTCTGCCTACCACAATGGGCACTCCAAGGCAAATATCTTTTTGAGAGTACTCTCCCTCAAGCATTACGCTACAAGGATAAATCTTCTTTTCATCAAGTACAATAGATCTGACAAGTGCAGCAGCTGCTGCACCCGGAGCATACCATGCTGAGGTTCCTATATATTTTGTAAGAGTAGCACCACCTGTCTTTGTATCAGCAGCAACTTTGTTAAGGGCCTCCTCCGATAGAAGTTCGCTAACAGGAATACCTCTCAGATTTGCATAGCGGGTAAGGGGTATCATCGTTGTATCTCCATGGCCGCCAATAACCATTCCGGCTACATCACTTGCGGGTGCTTCTAAGGCTTTTTTTAGATAATACACAAATCTGTTACTATCTAGAATTCCACCCATACCAATTACTTTGTGCTTAGACAGTTTTGTCCTCTTTATTGTGAGATATGTCATAGTATCCATTGGATTGGAAATCATAACGAAAACTGCGTTTGGAGAGTATTTCAATGCGTTTTCAACAACATTGTTCACTATTTTTGCATTTATTCCAATGAGTTCTTCGCGAGACATGCCTGGTTTGCGTGGAATACCGGAAGTGACAACAATAACCTTAGATTTTGCAGTAGCTTCATAATTATTTGTTACTCCGATAATCGTTGTATCGAATCTCAACAACTTAGCCGTTTGCATCATATCAATTGCTTTTCCTTCAGCAATACCGGGTTTGATATCAAGCAATACAATTTCCCCGGCAAATTGCATCATATTCATTGCATTTACACAGGTCGCTCCAACATTCCCAGCACCAATTACACTGACTTTTGACATAACTTTTTAAAGGTTTAATTTATATATTTTTGTAGTTTTGCAACAAAATTATTTAAAATGGAATCGATTACAAATTTCCGCACATATCGTGCCAAAATGAATAAGGTTATCTTATGATTAATTATTTTATAGAAGAAACAAAATTTACTTTTAACAACAGAAGAGACTGCACAAATTGGATTAAGTCTGTAATTCAGGAAGAGAGTTATAATAGTCCAAAGAAGGTAGGTGATATCTCCATAATATTCTGCTCAGACGAATATCTTTTGAAAATTAACAAGCAATATCTTGAACACGACTACTATACAGATGTAATCACTTTTGATAATTCAGATGACAACTGTGTTTCGGGAGATATTTTTATCAGTATTGATACCGTAAAATCGAATGCAGAATACTTTAAACAAGAGTTCCAAAGTGAATTGCACAGAGTAATTATTCATGGAATTTTGCATCTTTTAGGGTATAATGATCAAACAAAAGCCCAATCGAGAGTGATGAGAGAGAGAGAGGATTATTATTTGAATAAAAGAGTATCCTAATGACAGATAGTTACGACGTTATTGTAATAGGAGCAGGACATGCTGGCTGTGAAGCTGCACATGCGGCAGCAAAGTTGGGATCTCATGTATTGCTGCTGACTATGGACATGGGTAAAATTGCCCAGATGTCTTGCAACCCGGCTATCGGAGGTATTGCGAAGGGGCAGATTGTAAGAGAAATTGACGCTTTAGGAGGATATACGGGACTGATAACTGATGCAAGCACTTTGCAGTTTAGGATGTTGAATCGTTCAAAGGGACCTGCAATGTGGAGCCCGAGAGCGCAATGTGACAGACAACATTTTTCNCTGAACTGGAGATACCTTTTGGAGCACACAAAACACCTAAACCTCTGGCAAGATACTGCAACGGAATTTATCTTTGATGGAGCGAAAGCTATTGGGGTAAAAACTTCTCTAGGGGCAACTTTTTATTCAAAAGCAATAATTCTGACAGCCGGTACCTTTTTAAACGGTAAACTCTTTATAGGGCAAAATTCTACAGCAGGAGGGAGGATAGGNGAATTGCCCTCGTTAAACCTATCCGAACAGCTTGTAAATAAGGGGGTTGANGTTGGTAAAATGAAAACAGGAACACCTCCTCGTTTAGATGCTCGCTCATTAGACCTCACACGGTTACAAATACAAGAAGGAGATTCAACTCCGGAGAAGTTTTCTTTTTTGAATATACCTTCTCCAATACAAGGAAGCATTAAGCAGATGTGTTGTTATATGGTCCACACTAATTCTGAGGTGCACGACATTCTTAAAGATGGTTTTAAATACTCTCCTCTTTTTACAGGAAAAATTTCCGGAAAAGGTCCTCGATATTGCCCAAGCATAGAAGATAAATTAAGAACCTTTTCAGATAAAACATCACATCAACTCTTCCTTGAACCAGAGGGATGGAACACAAACGAATACTACCTTCAAGGGTTTTCTTCCTCGTTGTCCTTAGATACCCAATACGCAGCGTTGAGAGCAATTCCTGGTTTTGAGAATGTTATTATTTTTAGACCAGCCTACGCAGTTGAGTACGATTATTTTCCACCGACACAATTAAACCACACTTTAGAATTAAAAGCCATTCAAAATTTATATTTTGCAGGCCAAATTAATGGAACGACGGGTTATGAAGAAGCGGCGGCCCAGGGAGTAATGGCGGGCATTAATGCCCATTTGAAAATTCAAGGAAAAGACCCATTTATTTTAAAAAGAGACCAGGCGTACATAGGTGTGCTAATTGATGATTTAGTGACGAAAGGAGTAGATGAACCTTACAGAATGTTTACATCCAGAGCAGAATATAGAATACTTTTAAGACAGGACAACGCAGATCTCAGGCTCACAAATTTATCATATAATATTGGACTTGCAACTGAAGAAAGAGATCGTTTAGCTTCTAAAAAATATAATGTAATCCATGAACTCACAGATTTTATGGAGCAGTCTTCTGTAACTCCAGATGAAATTAACGCATATTTGGAAGGGATCCAGTCTTCAAAAATTACCCAAAGAAAGAGACTTGCAGATGTTCTAAGCAGACCACATGTAGAGATTCTACACTTGTTACAAAGTGTTCCACGAGAAACAATTCAAAACTATATAAAAGAGAGCCAAAGAGATAGCACCGATTCAGGTTCCGGCTATTTATTGAAAGCCATAAGCTCACTCACTTGTGACGATTCTTCTGCAGGGGGTTATTTTAGAGCTTTAGCTGAGATTTTTAAGAATTCTATACCAATAGCAACAGATTTCATTAAACTCCCATACCAGGCAGATATTAATAGAAACGAGACAGTCTCTACGGCCTTGATAATAAAAGAAATTATCGAATCGGCGGAAATATTGGTAAAATACAAGGGGTATATTGATAGAGAAAAGAGAATTGCAGACAAAATTCTTAAATTAGAAGATATAAAAATACCGACAGATTTCGAATATGCCTCTTTAAAATCACTCTCCATAGAGTCAAGACAAAAACTTGCTAAACATAAACCTAAGACCATTTCTCAGGCATCCAGAATCCCCGGAGTTTCACCATCGGATATCTCTGTATTGCTTGTCTATTTTGGAAGATAGAAAATGTTCCATGAGGAACAACGGAGCCTATTCTAATGGTAAAGACAGGTGAAGTTTCGCTAAACCATTGGTCAAACCCTCGTTGAAAGAGAGCAATAAGGCAGATCGCTCAATAGTATAACTTACAGATTCCATAAAATTTATTGAAGATTCAATCTCTGTCTCCTCTATTTTGGGGTATTCGTTCTTAAGAACGGAGATTAAAGCCTCAACTTCGACCGGATTTTTTGCATTAGTTTCAAGAACTTTTATTTTGTTGCTGTTCAAATCGTCCGGATAAGCAATATAATAAAGAACATGATCGCTTTTTTCATTGCTTGGTTGAAACTTTTTACATGACCCACCTCTGCTTTTCGCCTCTAGCAGTGCATAACTGAGAATCTCCTTAGGCCAAAGAAAATGGGTATCTGAGAAGGAAACCGTTCGCAATAAGAATAGTTCGGAAGCGTTGATATCAGAAGCTATTATGGAATTCTCGTTGGGCTTGACATGAGAAGCAGTTATGAAGGTTGATAAACCCTTTGATATTACTACGTCAAAAGTGGACTTAATGTAAAATTGATAAAGGCTTTCGCTTGCAGGTTTAACTAACATATATGATAAGCCGGCCAAACTACAATCTTTTATTGCAGCATTAATCAAAATTTTAGAGTAAGAGTTACCTCTATGTTCGGGAAGTGTCCCTACAGCATAGATGTAACCACCTCTGTAAATGTCGTTATTGAATGTTGTAAACGATGGGATAACAGATAGGCAAGAAACAAAAAGGTCCTCCTCAAGTCCTAACAGCCAAGTTTTGGTATATGGGAGGCAATACTTAAGATAATTATCTATATAAGCCTGATCATCACTGAAACAAGCTCTCCATATCTTAAGTATATGTTCATTGTCTTTGACCTGGGCCAATCTAATAATCATCTAGCTGTCATACTTGTAAATGTCGTTAATAATGTCGGCATATTTTGCCTTAATTTTGTTCCTCTTAAGCTTGAGCGTTTGAGATAACATTTCATTAAGCGGAGTCCACTCGTCGTTTATAAGCTTTGTTCTCTTTATTTGTTCATGTGCTGCAAGCTTTTGATTCACAATACCAATCTCCCTTCCAATTTTCTTTTGAACTTCAGGATTTTTTATCAGTTCATCATTGTCTGCAAACTGAATTTTATGTTTAGCGGCCCAGAAATGAAGAGAGTTAAAAGCTGGAATTATAATAGCAGAAGCAAATTTTTGATTTTCTCCGACCACCATGCAATTTTCTATGTATGAAGATTCTTTTAACATGTTTTCAATAACCTGCGGGGCAACATATTTTCCGGACGAGAGTTTAAAAATCTCCTTCTTTCTGTCGGTAATTTTCAGGAAAATCTTATCTGTCATCACTCCAATATCACCTGTGTGAAGCCATCCGTCGCTATCTATTACTGTTTTTGTGTACTCGGGATCTTTGTAGTAACCCATCATAACATGTGGCCCGCGTGTTAATATCTCNCCATCTTCTGCAATCATCATCTCTGTTCCTTCCATTGCTTTACCAACAGTACCAATCTTAATGATCTTCTCTTTGGGGTTGTTTACCGCAATTACGGGAGAGGCTTCTGTCATACCATATCCCTCGAATATATACATTTTTGCAGCCGTGAAGAGCCTTATTATTTTTGCCTGAATTGCCGATCCTCCTGAAATGATCAACATTTCTTTGCCTCCGAGTTTTTCTCTCCACTTACTGTAAACAAGCTTATCTGCTAATGCATACTGTTGATTATAAAGCCAATTGCTCTTTGTGTAATCATACTTACATGCAATGCGGAAAGCCCAGTGATAAATAACTTTTTTAATACCTTTAAGATCCTTTCCGGCGGCCTCGAGCTTGTTAAACATCATCTCCAATACTCTTGGAACAGCACAGAAGCCATCTGCATGACAGTCTGCCAAATCACTTGCAATCGTAGCAAGACTCTCTGCATAGTAAATGCTTATGCCAACATATTGATAGTCATAGTTCATGCCTCTTTCATAAATGTGACACAGGGGAAGGAAGCTTAGCATTTTGTGTCTGAAGTCCTTACTTTGTTGAACGGCAGTGCCTATAAAATTGAAAACCAGATTCTTATGCGAAAGCATAACTCCCTTTGGAGTTCCTGTAGTTCCGGAGGTATAAATTATTGTTGCAAGTTCATTTTCGTCAATAGATTTCTTATTCTCTTCAATAACAGAAGCAAACTCAGATGCTTTTTCCTCTCCGAGTTTGTAAAGATCCGATATAGATTTTATTCCCGGAATATCATCCATTGAATAAATATCAGGAGAGGTTTTCATTTTAGCTATAACGGGAGAGATCTTTTTTAAGATGGAATCTCCACCTACAAATATGATTTTTGCATCGCTGTGGTTGAAAATATGGGCATAGTCATCTGAACTTAATGTCGTGTAGACAGGAACATGTACTAAGTGGGCCAGGGAGAGCCCCATATCTATAAAATTCCACTCAGGTCTGTTACTGCATATGGTAATTACTTTATCCATAGGCTTTAAGCCCAAAGCAAGAAATGCATATGATAGTGTGTGAGACTTTTGGTAATAGTCTTCTACAGAGTGTTTTATCCACTTCCCGTTAACTCTTCTGCTTAAAATGTCATCTTTCTGGTATTGAGTCCTAAGCTTCTCTAAGAGATCAAAAATCCTTGTTACTTCCATAATGTAGGTTTTTTAAGTAGTTATATTACACTAACAATTTTATGTCGCTTACAAATTTATCGATATCCTCTTTTCTTGTGTTGAAAGAGCACATCCATCGTACCTCGATTGTATCTTCATCCCATATATAGAAATAGTGTCTCTCTTGGAGTTTTGCACATAGATCCTTTGGTAGATAGGCGAATACAACATTCGTTTCAACCGGTCTGCTAATTCTGACTTGTGAAATAGACTTAAGTTCACTTTCCAGATATTTTGCCATACTATTGGAATGGCCGGCAAGTTTAAGATTCAATCCCCCGCTCAAATATGCTTCAAATTGTGCAGCAATAAATCTGTTTTTGGAAAATAGTTGTGCTGCTTGTTTTCTGATATATAAAAAGTTCTCTGCCAGTTCTTTCTTAAAAAACACAACAGCTTCTCCAATTAGAAGACCGTTTTTTGTTCCACCAAACGATAGGGCATCGACCCCCAGATCTGCAGTAAAACTTTTAACGGGCATGTTCAAAGAGGCTGAGGCATTTGATATTCTTGAGCCATCAATGTGCAGATAACAATTATTTTGATGCATAAGCTCTGCTAATTCCTTTATCTCCTTTGGGGTATAAAGAGTACCAAGCTCTGTTGGCTGTGAGATTGAAAGTACTTTTACCTGAGCATGATGTTGAAAGCCAAACCCTTTTAGCTCTTTTTTGACATTTTCAATACTGACTTTGCCGTCTTTTGTGGGTATAGGTATCAGCTTGCAACCTGTCATCTTCTCTGGGGCTGCGCACTCGTCCATATTTATATGAGCGCTATCCGGGCAGAGAATGGCATTATAGCTTTTTGTTAGTGCTTTGAGCGCTAAAATATTAGCACCGGTTCCATTGAAGACAAAAAAAGGNTCGGCCTCCTCTCCCAGTTGCTCCTTGAATAGTCTCGTAGCAGACTTCGTAATCTCATCCTCGCCGTAGGCAACTGTAAAATCTTTGTTAGCTTTTATTATGGCATCGAGTATTTCCGGAGCTATACCGGAGTGATTATCACTTCCAAAACTATGTAACATACAAAATATTATAGAATTAATAAAAAATNAGATAGTGTAAATATAATAAAAAAACCCTTTGGCATCTATCCAAAGGGTTTTTGTTTAACTTGTATCTGTTGAAACTATAGAATAGCTTTATATGCAGTAGCATCCAAAAGAGAATCAACTTCAGATGGATCAGACATTTGAATTTTTATCATCCAGCCTGATTCGTATGGATCTTTGTTAACCCACTCCGGAGAATCCTCGAGATGTGAGTTTACCTCAATAATTTTGCCCGATACAGGCATAAAAGCATCAGCAACAGTTTTCACTGCTTCGATCGCTCCAAAAACCTCGGTTTTAGCCAGTGTTTCGCCTTCAGTTTGGATATCAACAAAAACAATATCTCCTAGTTGTCCTTGTGCGAAGTCTGTGATACCTACTGTGGCGATATCACCTTCTACCTTCACCCACTCGTGGTCATTGGTGTACTTAAGATTTGCCGGTATATTCATATATTTAATGATTAGATTTTTCGCAAATGTACTAAAAAAAATAATATTATAAACGTTTTAACGCGANCTTAATCAANTCCTCAAGACGACAATCCGGATTCTCCTTGAGCAGGAGATCAATTACTTTGTCCACATTAGCTCGATTAAATCCTAAAAGGACAAGAGCACTTGTGGCCTCTTCTCTTAGAGCAGAATTTGCGGTAGCCATGAACGAGGAGGAACCCCAGGAGTTATTGCCTTTAACTATTTTATCTTTTAGTTCTATAAGCATTCTTTGTGCAGTTTTTAACCCGATGCCCTTGATGCTTTTCAGCTTATCTATGTCTCCGCTGATTATTGCATTCCTTATCTCATCCGATGACATGGAAGAGAGCATCATCCTGGCTGTATTGGGGCCTATCCCGGAGACATCAAGCAAGAGACAAAATATGAAACGCTCCTCCTTATCGAAAAAACCGTACAAAAGTTCGGTATCTTCCCTAAGATGGTGGTATATAAACAATTTTACTTCGCTGTCTGATTTTAGTTTGGAGTAGGTCTGCAGAGAAATTAATATCTTATATCCAATATTGTTTGTCTCCAGTACCACTTCCGTAGGGTTAAGCTCTGTTAACTTGCCTTTGATATAGTCGTACATAATTGCTTTTAATAAACATTTATGGCAAATTTATGTTTTTTAAGATAGAAACAGAAACTTAGTTTTGCTATTTTTGCAAATCGANGATTCTGGAAATAAACACAAATACAAATAAATGGAGCTGATTAAGAACATTAGCGAGATAAGGGAGCTTTTTCCTGCACTTAAACAGAGTGTAAATGGTAAAGATTTGGTCTATTTTGATAATGGAGCAACCGCGCAGAAACCAATATCTGTTATTGAGCTCATAAATAAAATGAACTCGGGATTGAATGGTAATATTCACAGAGCAGTTCACGAGCTGAGTGCCAGGAGCACAGAACTGTATGAGGAAGCAAGAAGTGAAATTCAGACGTTTCTCAATGCAAAAGAGCGGGAAGAGATAGTTTTTACCTCTGGTACTACTGCCTCCATTAATTTGGTTGCCAACAGCTTTTGCCAGAAATTTTTGAATAAAGGAGATGCAATAATTATAACTGAAGCAGAACACCACTCGAACATTGTTCCATGGCAGATGGCCTGTGAAAGGAGTGGGGCAGAATTAAGAGTACTTCCGGTAGATGATAAAGGAGTATGGAAATTGGAAAAACTGCCGGAAATTCTGGGCAGCAAAGTGAAAATTATATCTGTTGCCCACATTTCAAATGTTTTAGGGATAATCAATCCTATAAAAGACTTGATCGGGATTGCCCACAAAAAGGGGATACCTGTTTTGATTGACGGAGCTCAGGGTATTGTACACACCCGGGTAGATGTGCAAGAGCTTGACTGTGATTTTTATGTCTTCTCTGGACATAAAATCTATGGCCCTACAGGCACAGGAGTACTTTATGGAAAGAGAGAGATTTTAGATAAAATGCCTCCTTGGATGGGAGGCGGCGATATGGTTGGAACTGTTTCATTTGAAAAGACAACTTATGCAGAACTCCCGCTAAAATTTGAGGCCGGGACTCCAAACTTTATTGGAGCAGCGGCATTTGGCGAGGCGGTAAGGTTTGTTCAAACAATTGATAATGAATTTTTGAAAAATCATGAAGATGAGATGGTTAATTATCTTTTGGAAAAACTTGCAACGATTGAAGGATTGAAACTATATGGGTTAGCACCTAATAAAATTCCTCTCTTCTCATTTACAGTAGAAGGTGTGCATCCAACAGATCTGGCAATNTTGATGGATAAGATGGGTATTGCNTTACGTTCCGGGCNGATGTGTTCAGAACCATTGATGACTAAATACGGGGTGACAGGAATGCTGAGAGCTTCTTTGGCGATGTATAACACTCTGGAGGAGGCAGAATATTTTATTGAATCTCTAAGGCGATCTGTAAAAATGCTGTCATAATCACAGAACTTAGAGCATAAATAACTTACAGTATAGATAACGATGTATAGTAATATGAACATAAGCGTAATATATAATGACAATTAAAGAATCAGAACAAGAAATAGTCGAAGAGTTCTCGACCTTTACGGATTGGCTGGACAAGTATGAATATTTAATAGAACTTGGAAAGTCCTTGCCAATAATAAGTGATAACGGGAGGCAAGAGAGTAATCTTATAAAGGGCTGTCAATCCAGAGTTTGGCTAGCTGCAGACTACAAAGATGATAAGGTATATTTTACCGCCGACAGTGATGCAATAATTACAAAAGGTATAATTTCGTTGTTGATCAGAGTCTTCTCCGGGAGAACACCAAAAGAGATAGCGGAGGCAGATCTGGGTTTTATCGGGGAAATAGGTTTGCAGGACAACCTTTCGCCTACAAGGGCTAACGGCCTGGTCTCAATGATAAAACAGATAAAATTTTATGCACTGGCATTTGCAGCGAACAAATAGATAATAGTTGAGAAGTATAATGATGAATGAAGTGAATACAGAGAAAAATATTGTAATGGCCCTTAGAC
>JGI24132J36420_10000762_pt1 | contig 15144 bp, 14 predicted proteins | sample BarGraNGADG00212_3_FD_36420 | JGI IMG/M metagenome (IMG submission 36420) | reverse complement strand
CGCGCGTTGCCCGACGACGCGGCTCCGGAAGCCTGACCGAGACCCGCAGGCTGGGCGCGCCGGTCCTGCGGTGCTGTATCCGCTTGACGCGGGTGCATAGGGTCGTGGGGTCAGGACGTTGAGCGGAGGCGATCATGGGCCAGCACCCGGAGACGGATCAGGGCAGGGCAGCCGCCGAGTCGGCGCGGCACGCCGCCGCGCTCGCCGCCAAGAACGAGCGCCTGGCCGGCGCCCTCCGCCAGGCCAGGGACCAGATCGTCGAGCTGCAGCGCCGGCTGGAGGACCTGGGCAGGCCACCTGCCACCTTCGCGACGTTCCTGACCGCCCGTGCCGACGGCTCGGCGGAGATCATCTCCGCCGGTCGCAAGATGCACGTCCAGGTCGCGCCGCACGTCGACCTCGATGCGCTCCGGCCGGGCCAGGAGGTCAAGCTGAACGAGGCGCTGGCCGTGGTCGAGGCCGGCCGGTACGAGTCCGTCGGCGAGATCGTCACCGTCAAGGAGCTGATCGGTCCGGACCGCGCCCTGGTGGTGGGCCGGGCCGACGAGGAGCGCGTCGTGCGTCTTGCGGGCCCCCTGCGTGACGAGCCGGTGCGGGTCGGCGACGCCCTGACCGTCGAGACCCGGAGCGGTTTCGTGTTCGAGCGGGTCCCGCGCTCGGAGGTCGAGGAGCTGATCCTCGAGGAGGTCCCGGACATCGGATACGCCGACATCGGTGGACTCGGCCCCCAGATCGAGGCGATCCGCGACGCGGTCGAGCTGCCGTTCGCCCACCCCGAGCTGTTCCGCGAGCACGGGCTGCGGGCACCGAAGGGCGTGCTGCTGTACGGCCCTCCCGGCTGCGGGAAGACCCTGATCGCCAAGGCTGTCGCGCACTCCCTTGCGGAGATGCGCGGCATCGGTCCGGACGGCAGCCCGGCCAAGAGCTACTTCCTGAACGTCAAGGGCCCGGAGCTGCTCAACAAGTACGTCGGCGAGACGGAGCGGCACATCCGGCTGATCTTCGCCCGCGCCCGCGAGAAGGCCGCGCTGGGGCACCCGGTCGTGGTGTTCTTCGACGAGATGGAGTCGCTGTTCCGCACCCGCGGCACCGGGATCTCCAGCGACGTGGAGACCACGATCGTCCCGCAGCTGCTCAGTGAGATCGACGGCGTGGAGCGGCTGGACAACGTCATCGTGATCGGTGCCTCGAACCGCGAGGACATGATCGACCCGGCGATCCTGCGGCCAGGTCGGCTGGACGTGAAGATCAAGATCGAGCGGCCCGACGCCGAGGGGGCTCGCGAGATCTTCGCCAAGTACCTGATCGCTGACCTCCCGCTGCACGACGACCTCGCCGTGCACGGCGAGGACCGGCAGAGCACCGTCGAGGGGATGATCCAGAACGCCGTCGAGCGGATGTACGGGGAGACGGAGGAGAACGAGTTCCTGGAGGTGACCTACGCCTCGGGCGACAAGGAGGTCCTCTACTTCAAGGACTTCTCCTCCGGCGCCATGATCCAGAACATCGTCGACCGCGCCAAGAAGGCGGCGATCAAGGAGCTGCTGGCCACTGGTCAGCGCGGCATCCGGGTGGAGCACCTGCTGTCCGCGTGCGTCGCCGAGTTCAAGGAGAACGAGGACCTGCCCAACACGACCAACCCCGACGACTGGGCGCGGATCTCCGGCAAGAAGGGCGAGCGGATCGTCTTCATCCGCACGATCGTGCAGGGCAAGGGCGGCAAGGAGAGCGGTCGGACGATCGAGACCGTCACCCCGACCGGCCAGTACCTCTGAGAGCACCCGGGCCCACCGGACCGGACGGTCCGGTCCGCCGCCGCACGCGTGGCTAGTCTGGCGCGGTGACCGTGCGCCGGGTGATGGGGATCGAGACCGAGTACGGCATCGTGCAGCCGGGTCGGCCGACAGCCAACCCGATGCTCCTGTCCAGCCACGTCGTCGCTGCCTACACGGCGCTGAGCCCGGCCCAGGCCGGGCACGCCCGCTGGGACTACGCAGACGAGGACCCGCTGGCGGACGCCCGGGGCTTCCGGCTGGACCGCGCATCCGCCCACCCGTCCCTGCTCACCGACAACCCCACCCGCCCCGCGCCGGCGGGGCCGGTCACGGACGCCGCCCTTGACGCGCTCACCTCGGCCACCGCACCCCGGGGGGACGGCGGCGCGCACGTCGGGATGGACCCCTCGCCGCTCGATCGTCCCGAGCTCGAGGAGTACGAGGACCCAGGGGCAGCGACCACCATCCTGACCAACGGCGCGCGGCTGTACGTCGACCACGCCCACCCCGAGTACTCCTCGCCGGAGGTCACCAACCCCCACGACCTGGTGCTGTGGGACAAGGCCGGTGAGGCCGTCATGCTGCGCGCGGTCCGGGCGCTCGCCGCCAACGCCGCGATGCCGGACGTCGTGCTGTACAAGAACAACGTCGACGGCAAGGGGGCTTCCTACGGCACCCACGAGAACTACCTCGTCGAGCGCGCCGTCCCGTTCGACGACCTCGTCACCTACCTCACCCCGTTCCTGGTCACCCGCCAGGTGTTCACCGGCGCGGGTCGGGTGGGGATCGGGCCCACCGGTCAGGTGCCCGGCTTCCAGCTGTCCCAGCGCGCGGACTACATCGAGGCCGAGGTGGGCCTGGAGACCACGCTGCGNCGGCCGATCATCAACACCCGGGACGAGCCGCATGCCGACCGCAAGCTGTGGCGGCGGCTGCACCTGATCCTCGGCGACGCCACCCTGCTGGAGGCAGCGACCTACCTGCGGGTCGGTACCACGTCGCTGGTCCTGTGGTTGATCGAGAGCGGCGCACACCAGCCGTTCCTTGCCGAGGTCGAGCGGCTCCGGCTGGCCGACCCGGTGGCGGCCGTGCGGCAGGTCAGCCGGGACCTCTTCCTGACCGGGCGCCTGGAGCTGGCCGACGGTCGCCGGCTGACCGCCCTGGAGGTGCAGCGGGCGTACCTGGACATCGTGGGTCGCGCGCTGGAGGCGTCGGGTGGCACCGACACCGCCACCCAGGAGGTGCTGGACCGNTGGGACTCGATCCTGCAGCGGCTGGCGACGGACCCGGCGTCGTGCGCGCGCGAGGTCGAGTGGCTGGCCAAGCTGCGCCTGCTGGATGGCATGCGCACCCGGGACCGTCTGGGTTGGGACCACCCGCGGCTGGCCGCGATGGACATCCAGTGGTCGGACGTCCGCCCCGAGCGGGGCCTGTACCACCGGCTGGCCGCCTCCGGGGCCGTTGAGCGNCTNGTCACCGACGACGACATCGCCCGTGCCGTGCAGGACCCGCCGACGGACACCCGTGCGTACTTCCGCGGCACGGTGGTCCGGCGGTTCCCCGGCCAGGTGCGGGCGGCGAGCTGGGACTCGATCATCCTTGACGTCCCGGCGTACACGTCGCTGCGCCGGGTGCCGCTGCGCGACCCGCTGCGCGGGACCAAGGCCCACGTCGGCGCTCTGCTCGACGCCTGCCCGGACGCCGAGACGCTGGTGGAGCGCCTGGCCGGGCGCTGAACGTCCCCCGTTTCCGCCCGGTGGGTGCGTTCGAGCGGCGGACTGGAGCGCCGCGCGTCGGGCGTGCCGCCTAGGATCGTGGAGTCAGAGACTTCGCAGCGCCGCCAGACAGGGGTACCACCATGGCCGGTCAGGACCAGCGCCAGCACCACGACGACGACGCGGATGCCGCGGACGCGCCCGAGCCCGTCCCCGCGGCCGCGCCGCAGGCCCGCGACGCCGAGGTCGACGCCCTGCTCGAGGAGATCGACGAGGTCCTGGAGTCCAACGCGGAGTCCTTCGTGCGCGGATTCGTGCAGAAGGGCGGTCAGTGACCCTCGATGACCCCGGACAGCCACGGCCGTCTGCCGGCCTCCTTCACCACACCGGGGACGTCGTCGTTCCTGGACTTCCTCGCCCAGCACGACCCCTCGCTGCTGCCCGTCGGGCGGAACCTGCCGGGCGGTGACGTGCCCGGGACCACCCACGGGACCACGATCGTCGCGCTCGCGTTCGACGGCGGGATCGTCATGGCGGGCGACCGCCGGGCCACCGCCGGATCGATGATCGCCAGCCGGCACATCGAGAAGGTCTTCGCGGCGGACGAGTACTCCGCGGTGGGTATCGCAGGCACCGCCGGGCTGGCGCTGGAGCTGGTGCGGCTGTTCCAGCTGGAGCTGGAGCACTACGAGAAGATCGAGGGCACCCTGCTGTCCCTTGACGGCAAGGCGAACCGGCTGGCAACGATGATCCGCGGCAGCCTCGGCCTTGCCATGCAGGGACTCGCGGTCATCCCGCTCTTCGGTGGCTACGACCTGGAGCGCCGCACCGGCCGGATCTTCTCCTTCGACGTGACGGGCGGTCGCTACGAGGAGACCGAGTACCACGCGGTCGGCTCAGGGGCCGTGTTCGCGCGCGGGTCGCTGAAGAAGCTGTGGTGGTCCGGGATGACCGCCGCCGACGCGGTGCGGGTGGCGGTGCACGCCCTGGTCGACGCCTCCGACGACGACTCCGCGACCGGCGGTCCCGACGCCTCCCGGCAGATCTGGCCGATCGTCGCGACAGTGACCGAGGCGGGCTACCTGCGGGTGTCCGCCGACACCCTTGCCCAGGTGTCCGCCGAGATCGAGGCCAAGCGTCGGGCCACCGATGCGACGGGAGGTGAGCCGCGATGAACATGCCGTTCTACGTCTCGCCCGAGCAGCTGATGAAGGACCGGGCCGACTACGCCCGGAAGGGGATCGCGCGCGGTCGCTCCGTCGTCGTGCTCGCCTACGACGGCGGGATCGCCTTCGCGACGGAGAACCCGTCGCGTGCCCTGCACAAGGTGTCCGAGATCTACGACCGGATCGCCTTCGCCGCGGTCGGCAAGTACAACGAGTTCGAGAACCTGCGGGTGGCCGGCGTCCGCTACGCCGACCTGCGCGGCTACTCCTACGACCGCGCCGACGTCAGCGCGCGGGCCCTGGCGAACGCGTACGCCCAGACCCTTGGGACCGTGTTCACCACCGAGTCCAAGCCGCTGGAGGTCGAGCTGGTCGTCGCCGAGGTCGGCAGGACGCCGGACGACGACCAGATCTACCGGCTCTCCTACGACGGGTCCGTGGCAGACGAGCACGGGCACGTCGTGATGGGGGGTCAGGCCGAGCACCTCTCGGAGCGGCTGAGCACGCAGTGGCGGGCCGGCATGGGCCTTGCCGATGTCGTCAAGGTGGCCGTCGCGGTGCTCGGCACGCAGCCCGACGGCGAGGACCGTGTGCTGCAGCCCGGCCAGCTCGAGGTCGCGGTGCTCGACCGGACGCGCCCGCGCAGGGCGTTCCGGCGCCTCGCCGCACCGCAGGTGGCGGACCTTCTCGGCCGCGACGACGTCCCGGAGGTGGACACAGCCGCCCCTGAGGGCGACGGTCCGCCGACCGAGCAGGGCTGAGCGGTGGACCGACGGATCTTCGGGATCGAGACGGAGTACGGCGTCACCTGTGCGGTGGACAGCGGGCGCGGCCTGTCGGCCGACGAGGTCGCCCGCTACCTGTTCCGCAAGGTGGTCGCCTGGGGCCGCTCGTCCAACGTGTTCCTGCGCAACGGCTCGCGGCTGTACCTCGACGTCGGCTCGCACCCGGAGTACGCGACGGCGGAGTGCGACGAGGTGCCGCAGCTCGTCGCGCACGACCGCGCGGGGGAGCGGGTGCTCGAAGGGCTCGTCGTCGACGCCCAGCAGCGGCTGGAGCACGAGGGTGTCCCGGGCACCATTCACCTGTTCAAGAACAACACCGACTCGGCCGGCAACTCCTACGGCTGCCACGAGAACTACCTGGTCCGGCGTCAGGGCGACTTCGCGCGGCTCGCTGACGTCCTGGTGCCGTTCCTGATCACCCGCCAGGTGCTCACCGGGGCCGGCAAGGTGCTACCCGGTCCGCGGGGCGCGATCTACTGCCTGTCCCAGCGCGCCGACCACATCTGGGAGTCGGTGTCGAGCGCGACGACCCGGTCACGGCCGATCATCAACACCCGTGACGAGCCGCACGCCGACGCCGAGCACTACCGGCGGCTGCACGTCATCGTCGGTGACTCCTCGATGTCGGAGACGACCACGCTGCTCAAGGTCGGTGCCACCGACCTGGTCCTGCGCCTGATCGAGGCGGGCATCCCGATGCGGGACCTCACCCTGGAGAACCCGATGCGGGCGATCAGGGAGATCAGCCACGACCTCACGGGCACGACGCCGGTCAGCATGGCCAACGGACGGACCGCCTCGGCGCTGGACATCCAGGACGAGTACCTGGCCTGGGTCCAGACCTACGTGACCGAGCACGTCGAGCTCACGCCGGTGATCAAGGCGGCCCTTGAGCTCTGGGAGCGAGGACTCCGGGCGGTCCGTACCGCCGACCTCTCGCTGGTGGACCGGGAGCTGGACTGGGTGATCAAGCACCGGCTGATCGAGCGGTACCGGGCCAAGCACGACCTGACCCTCGACGATCCGCGGGTCGCCCGGCTCGACCTCGCCTACCACGACATCTCGCGCACCGAGGGGCTGTACAACCTGCTGGCCGCTCGCGGCATGGTGGAGCGCGTCGTCAGCGACCTCGAGGTGTTCGAGGCGACGGCGACACCGCCGCAGAGCACCCGCGCCAAGCTGCGCGGGGACTTCGTGCGCCGGGCACAGGAGGCACGGCGCGACTACACGGTCGACTGGGTGCACCTGAAGCTCAACGACCAGGCGCAGCGCACCGTGCTGTGCAAGGACCCCTTCCGCAGTGTCGACGAGCGGGTCGACCGGCTGATGGAGTCGATGTGAGGCGCCGTCGGCCGGCCACCGTGCTGTGCGTCGTCGTGGGGCTCGCGGTGAGCAGCGGCTGCACGTCCAAGCCTGAGGTATCGGCGGAGGTCGTGGTGACCGGTGAGCCGGGTGCCGCGCCGCAGCTGGCGTACCAGAGGCCGCTCGAGGTCTCCGAGGCCACCGTCGAGGTCCTGATGGAGGGTTCGGGGCCGGCAGTGGTCGACGGTGAGCCGATCCTGGTCAACTTCTATGCCGAGTCCGGCGCCGACGGCACGGTGCTCAACGACACGTACTCCAGCGAACCCCGGCCGTACCTGCTCAGCGCCGAGGTGCTCGGTGTCGACATCTACCAGGCACTGAGCGGGCAGAAGGTCGGGTCGCGGATCCTGAGCATCGCGCCGCCCGCCGCCGGTCAGGACTCCGCGACAGTTGCGGTCTTCGACATCCTGCCGACCCGGGCGGAGGGCGAGGCGGTCGCGCCACGCGAGGGGCTCCCGACGGTGCACCTGGCAGTGGACGGCACCCCGACGATCACCGTCCCGGACGCCGCGCCACCCACCGAGCTGGTCGTGCAGCCGCTGCAGCGCGGCGACGGTCCCCAGGTGGCGGTCGGGCAGGTGATCACGGTGCAGTACGTCGGTGTTTCCTGGTCCGACGGAACGGTCTTCGACTCCAGCTGGGCGTCGGGAGAGCTGCCGGACTCCTTCCCGATCGGCGTCCAGTCGGTGATCGCCGGATGGGACTCCGGGCTGGTCGAGCAACCGGTGGGCAGCCAGGTGCTCCTCGTGGTGCCACCGCAGATGGCCTACGGCGGCACGGAGGACGAGCTGGCGGCCGAGACGCTCGTCTTCGTCGTCGACATCCTGTCGGCGGTCGGCGGCCCTGCGACGGAGGGGTGATGACCGCGATCCGAGTGATCCCGTGCCTGGACGTCGACGCCGGCCGGGTGGTCAAGGGCGTGCACTTCGAGGGGCTCCGGGATGCGGGTGACCCGGTCGAGCTGGCGCGCCGGTACGACGCGGAGGGCGCTGACGAGATCACCTTCCTTGACGTCTCGGCCTCGGCCGGTGACCGGGAGACCACCTACGACGTCGTGGCCCGGACCGCGCAGGAGGTCTTCGTGCCGCTCACCGTCGGCGGCGGCGTGCGGTCGACGGACGACGTCGACAAGCTGCTGCGAGCCGGTGCCGACAAGGTCGGGGTGAACACCGCAGCCATCGCGCGGCCGCAGCTGGTCGCCGAGATCGCGGAGCGGTTCGGCAGCCAGGTCCTTGTCCTCTCGGTCGACGCACGACGGGTGACCGGCGAGCGGCCCACCCCGTCCGGCTACGAGGTGACCACCCACGGCGGACGCCGGGGCACGGGGATCGACGCGGTCCGGTGGGCCCGCCAGGCCGTCGAGCTGGGCGCCGGTGAGGTGCTGCTCAACTCGATGGATGCGGACGGGACCACCGACGGGTTCGACCTGGAGATGCTGGCCGCGGTGCGCCGCGAGGTCACCGTCCCGCTGATCGCCAGCGGGGGTGCCGGCACCCCCGAGCACTTCGTCGAGGCGGTGCGGGTCGGCGCGGATGCCGTGCTCGCGGCGAGCGTGTTCCACTTCGGCGTGCTCACCATCGGTCAGGTCAAGGACCACCTGAGGGCAGCCGGTTTCGAGGTTCGCTGACCGCCGGCCGGGCCGTCATTTCTGAAGGTGTCCCCCGAGCCACCCATGAGATGCTGGGAGATCCCCGCGATGGAAGGACATCTGCGTGCGCGTGCGCCACGGCACCGGCCGCCAAGGCCGCGCTGAGCAGGCGCCTGCCGCCCTCACGGGTGGTGTGGCGCGCAGGTCGGTCCAGCTGATGTGGCGGGGGATGGCGGCGAACCCCGGAACCTATCTGCTCGCCGTCGGGCTCTCCGCGGTGTTCGGCGCCGCCACCGTCGGGGTCAGCCAGGTGCTCGGCACGGTCACCGATCGCGTGGTGATCCCGGCGCTCGCCGGGGACAAGGGTGCGCGCGGGGACCTTGGCACGGCCGGGCTGGTCCTGGTGGCGGTCGCGGTGCTGCTCGCTGTCGGCGTCGCGGGACGGCGGATCTTCGCCGGGGTGGGGTACGCGGACATCCAGGCGGGCCATCGGCGCGCGGTGACGCGCCAGTACCTGCGCCTGCCGATGTCCTGGCACCGGGCCCACCCGACCGGCCAGCTGCTGGCCAACGCCAGCTCGGACGTCGAGGCCGCGACCGGGGTCTTCAACCCCCTGCCGTTCGCACTCGGCGTCGTGGTGATGATCCTGGTGGCTGCGGTCGCGCTCTTCTCGATCGACACCTGGCTGGCCCTNACGGCGCTGACCGTGCTCCCGCTCGCCACCCTGGCCAACGTCGTCTTCCAGCGGCACATGAGCCCGGCCGCGACGCACGCCCAGCAGCTCCGGGCCAGGGTGGCCGACGTCGCCCACGAGAGCTTCGAGGCGTCGCTCCTGGTCAAGTCGCTGGGGACCGAGGACCGCGAGGAGGCGAGGTTCGCCGCGCGGGCCGACGAGCTTCGTGCGGCCAACGTGCGGGTCGGCCGCCTGCGGGCGGTCTTCGACCCGGTCATCGAGCTGCTGCCGAGCCTCGGCACGCTGGCCGTGCTGCTCGTCGGGGCGCACCGAGCGGCNNCNGGTGCCGTGCAGACCGGCGACATCGTGTTCGCCGGGTNCCTGCTGACGATCATGTCCGTCCCGGTGCGCGCGTTCGGCTGGGTGCTGGGAGAGCTGCCGCGCGCCCTGGTCGGCTACGACCGGATCGCGCGGGTGCTGGACGCCCGCGGCAGTGCGGCGGCGGGGGACACCCCGCTGGCGGCCGGCGCGCACGGCATGCACGTGCGGCTGAGTGCTGCGACGGTGCGGGTGCCATCGGGGGCGGACCAGCAGGAGCTGCTCACCGGGATCGACCTGGAGCTGCTGCCCGGTCGGACGGTGGCCCTGGTCGGCCCGACCGGCGCCGGCAAGAGCACCCTCGCGGGACTGCTGGCCCGGCTGCGTGACCCCAGCGAGGGCTCGGTCCAGCTCGACGGCGTCGACCTCCGTCGGTTGCTGGCCGCGGACGTCGCGGCCCAGGTGGCCCACGTCGCGCAGCAGACGTTCCTGTTCGAGGACACCGTGCGGGCCAACGTCACGCTCAAGGATCCCGACGACCCGACCGCGCCGGACGANGACGCCGTCTGGGCGGCCCTGCGGGTGGCACGCATCGACCACGTGGTCCGGGCCCTGCCAGGTGCCCTGGATGCGCCACTGGGTGAGCGCGGCGCGAACCTCTCGGGCGGCCAGCGCCAACGGCTCGCGATCGCCAGGGCCCTGATCCGGGCGCCCCGGCTGCTCCTGCTCGACGACGCGACGTCGGCCGTCGACCCCCGGGTGGAGCAGCAGATCCTCGGCGGGATGCGGGCGGGGTGGGGTCCCGGGACGGGGCCGACCGTGCTGCTGGTCGCCTACCGGATGTCCTCGGTGCTGCTGGCTGACGAGGTCGTGCACCTCGCCGCCGGCCGCATCGTCGACCGGGGGCCGCATGCGGACCTGATCGCCCGCGACCCGGGATACGCCGAGCTCGCCACCGCCTACCTGCGGGAGTCCGCGCGGCGCGCCGATGACGTCGACGACGAGGGGGAGGGGGTGTCCGAGTGAGCAGCCAGGACGACGAGCCGCAGGGGCCGGTCCGCCTGGAGACCACCAGCACGCTTGGCACGCTGGCGACGCTGCGCCGGGGGCTCCAGGTGTCGCCGCAGATGGCCGAGGGGCTCTGGGCGACCCTTGCCCTGGCTCTTGCTGCCGCCGGCGGCCGGGTGGTCGTGCCGATGGCGGTCCAACAGACGATCGACACCGGCATCCTCGCCGCGGCGGGTCCGCGGCTGGGTCGTGTGGCGATCCTGGTTGCGCTGGCCGCGGCAGCCCTTGTCGCAGCCGGGGTCTGCTCCTCCCTTGTCAACATGCGGCTGGTCCAGCGCAGCGAGGCGGGTCTTGCTCAGCTCCGGGTCGCGGCGTTCCGCCGGGTGCACGACCTGTCGGTCCTCACCCAGGGCACGGAACGCCGCGGGAGCCTGGTGTCCCGGGTGACCGGCGACGTCGACACGATCTCCCTGTTCGTGCAGTGGGGCGGCATCATGCTGCTCGTCTCGGTGCTGCAGATCGGCGTCGCGACGGTGCTGATGCTGGTGTACTCGTGGCCGCTCGCGCTGGTGGTCTGGGCGGCCTTCCTGCCGCTGATGCTCATCCTGCGTCCGGCGCAGCGCCGGGTCAGCAAGGCGTACGGGGCGGTCCGGGCCCGGACGGGCGCCATGCTCGGCGCGATCTCCGAGGCGGTCGTCGGCGCCGAGACCATCCGGGCGTACGGCGTGGGCGAGCGCACCCAGCGGCGGATCGATGCCGCCGTCCGGGACACCCGGGACGCCCAGGTGGGCGCGCAGACGCGGGTGGCAGCGGTGTTCTCCTCGGGCGTCCTGGTGGCCAACCTGGTGCTGGCCGCCGTCGTGGTGGTCGGCACGCTCCTCGGTGTCGACGACCGGATCACCGCCGGACGGCTGCTGGCCTTCCTCTTCCTTGTCCAGCTGTTCACGGGACCGGTTCAGATGGCCACCGAGATCCTGAACGAGCTGCAGAACGCACTCGCGGGCTGGCGCCGCGTGCTGGGCGTCATCGACACCCGCGCCGAGATCACCGATCCCCCTGGCGGCGGGACCCCGACCACCCGTGGCGCCGGCCAGGTCGAGCTGCGCGGGGTCCGGTTCGCCTACCCGGACGGACCGGTCGTGCTGGACGACGTGTCGATCGTGGTGCCGGCCCGCGCCAAGGTCGCCGTGGTGGGAGCGACCGGATCCGGCAAGACGACGATGGCGCGGCTGATCGCCCGCCTGGTGGACCCCCTGGCCGGACAGGTGCTCCTGGACGGCACCGATCTGCGCGACCTGAGCCTGGCCCACCTGCGCACCCGCGTGGTCCTGGTGCCCCAGGAGGGGTTCCTGTTCGACGGCACGATCGCGGAGAACGTGGCGTACGGCCTGCGTGGGCCGGCTCGGCAGCACGGACCGGAGGAGGTGGCAACCGACGCGTTCACCGAGCTCGGCCTGGCCGACTGGCTCGCCGACCTGCCGGAGGGCGTGACGACCGACGTCGGGCAGCGTGGCGAGCGGCTGTCCGCCGGTGAGCGCCAGCTGGTCGCGCTCGCACGGGCCCACGTGGCGGGCGGGGACGTGCTGGTGCTGGACGAGGCGACGAGCGCCGTCGACCCGGCGACCGAGGTGCGGATCGCCCGGGCCCTCGACCAGCTCACCGCAGGCCGGACCACCGTCACCATCGCGCACCGGCTGTCGACCGCGGAGGCCGCTGAGCTGGTGGTGGTCGTGGCGGAGGGGCGGGTCGTGCAGGTTGGCCCGCACGAGCGGCTGCTGGCCGAGGACGGCCCCTACGCCGCGATGCACGCCGCATGGCTCGCCCAGACCCGGTGAGCGCCCGCGCAGGTCGGCTCCGTGGAATCCAGCGGCATCACCGTGGAGTCCCGTGGCAGGATCGGCCCGTGCCTGCAGCCTCCTCCTCGCTCGATCCCGCTGTCGCAGCCCGCCTGAAGCGGGACGACGCCGGCCTGGTCTGCGCCGTCGTCCAGGACCACGACACCCGTGAGGTGCTGATGGTCGGCTGGATGGACGACGAGGCGCTGCACCGGACGCTCACGACCGGCCGGGTGACCTTCTGGAGCCGTTCCCGCAAGGAGTACTGGCGCAAGGGCGACAGCTCCGGCAACGTCCAGCACGTGCGGTCCGTGCACCTGGACTGCGACGGCGACGCGATCCTGGTGCAGGTGGACCAGGTGGGTGCGGCCTGCCACACGGGTACCCGCACGTGCTTCGAGGCGGGCGGCTCGCTGGGTGCCGTCGTCGGCGGACCGCCGGGACCGGTCTCGTGACCGCGGCGACCGCCCCCGACCTCCCGGTCGACCTGCCATGGGGGACCACCTGGCCGAGCCTCGCCACCTTCCGCGAGCTGGCGAACGACCGCCGCGTGATCCCGGTGGTGCGACGCCTGCTCGCCGACGACGTCACGCCGGTCGGCCTGTACCGCTGCTTGGCCAAGGGGCGTCCGGGCACCTTCATCCTGGAGTCGGCCGAGGTGGACGGGACCTGGGCCCGGTACTCGTTCGTCGGTGTTGCGTCCCGCGCCACCCTCACGGCGGTGGACGGACGCGCCGTCTGGCTGGGCGACGTGCCCGTAGGTGTCCCGCTCGATGGCGATGTCCTGCAGGTGCTGGCGGCGACGCTGGAGGCCCTGCGGACCCCCGCCGTGCCCGGGCTGCCGCCACTGTCCGGCGGCCTGGTCGGCGCGCTCGGCTGGGACGTGGTGCACCACTGGGAGCCGACGCTGCCGAGGGTGGCGCCGGAGGAGCTGGGCATCCCGGAGGTTGCCCTGTGCCTGACGACGGACCTTGCCGTCGTCGATCACGTCGACGGGACCGTCTGGCTGGTCGCCAATGCGATCAACTTCGACGCGACCGACGAGCGCGTCGACGAGGCGCACGCCGACGCCGTCGCGCGCCTCGACGCGCTGCAGGCTGCACTGGGACGCCGGACGACGACGGCGCCCGGCGTGCTCGTCGAAGCGCCGGAGCCGGAGCTGGAGTTCCGCAGCAGTCGTGCGGAGTTCGAGGCCGCGGTCCGGCTCGGCAAGGAGGCGATCCGGGAGGGGGAGGTGTTCCAGGTCGTCGTCTCCCAGCGCCTTGACCTGGACTGCCCGGCCGACCCGCTGGACGTCTACCGCGTGCTGCGCACCATCAACCCCAGCCCGTACATGTACTGCATGGTGCTGCAGGACGCCGCCGGGGCCGAGTTCGCCGTGGTGGGTTCGAGCCCCGAGACGCTGGTGAAGGTCACCGACGGGCATGTCACGACGTTCCCGATCGCGGGCTCCCGCCCCCGCGGCGGCACCCCGGAGGCCGACGCGGCGCTGGTCACCGAGCTGCTGGCGGACCCGAAGGAGCGGGCCGAGCACATCATGCTGGTCGACCTGTCCCGCAACGACCTGGTGAAGGTGTGCGTGCCGACCAGCGTCGAGGTCGTCGACTTCATGTCGGTGCGCCGGTTCAGCCACATCATGCACATCTGCTCGACGGTGGTGGGGCGGCTGCGCCCCGGCGCGACCGCCGTGCAGACCCTGATGGCGACCTTCCCCGCCGGCACCCTGTCCGGTGCGCCGAAACCGCGCGCGATCGCCCTGATCGACGAGCTGGAACCGGCCCGCCGCGGGATCTACGGCGGGACGGTCGGCTACTTCGACTTCGCCGGCAACATGGACATGGCGATCGCGATCCGCACGGCGTTGATCCGCGGCGGCCGGGCCAGCGTCCAGGCCGGCGGCGGGATCGTCGCCGACTCGGTGGAGGCGCTGGAGTACGAGGAGTCCCGGAACAAGGCCGCGGCGGCCGTCCGCGCGGTGCAGATCGCTTCCCGGCTGCGGCCCGCAGGCCGATGACCGATCCGGCGGAACCGGGGCGAAGCCGGTGGGTGGGCCTGCTCGGCCGGTGGCAGGACCCCACCTGACGCCTCGCGTCGCCCACTCCTGCCGGGGTGTGTTCGCTAGTCTTCGGCGTACCTGACGAAAGGCGCGCACGTATGGTCGACAAGCTCCTCGAGAGCTCGGAGAAGGCCTACCTGCCGAAGGTCGCGTCGCCGACGAACCACGGCCACACCACCGCGGCCTGGGTCACGGTGTCCGTGGTCATGATCGGTGCCGTGGTGTCGGCGGTCGCGGTCGTTTCGGCCAAGCCGTGGCTCTGCTGGGTGGGCCTTGCCGTGATCGTCGTCGGCCTTGTGGTGGGCCGGCTGCTCAAGATGTTGGGTCTGGGTCAGACGGAGCCGTCTCGTCCCGCCCGCGGAAGTACCGAGTCCGGTTCGGACATCGATCCGTCGTCGAAGGAGCAGCCATGAGCACGCCCAATGGTCCGCAGGACCCGTACCAGCCCTCGGGCGAGAACCCCTACGGCCAGCAGCCCCCGGTCTACGGGCAGCAGCCCCCGGTCTATGGCCAGCAGCCCGGCTACCCTGCCGCACCGCCCCCCGGCTACGGCTACGGCACGCCTCAGGGCGCCCCGCCCCCCAACTACCTGGTCTGGGCGATCATCTCCGTCTTCCTGTGCTGGCCGCTCGCCATCCCGGCGATCGTCTTCGCCGCCCAGGTGAACACCAAGTGGTCCCTGGGTGACGTCGCCGGGGCTCACAAGGCATCGGGCAAGGCGAAGACGTTCGCCCTCTGGGCGACGATCCTCTTCGCAGTGCTCCTCGTGCTGGACATCGGGTTCATGGTCGCCGACGGAGCCTTCAGCTAGGGCGCGTACAGCTACTGACGGCTCGTCGGCCTGCGATAGTGGCGGTTCACCC
>JGI24132J36420_10000758_pt1 | contig 15223 bp, 8 predicted proteins | sample BarGraNGADG00212_3_FD_36420 | JGI IMG/M metagenome (IMG submission 36420) | reverse complement strand
TGGTGCGGATGTAGAACTGAGGACGGTAGTTCGAGTAGAACGGGTTGTGACGCCCTCCCTCGTCCTTGTTGAGGATGTAGCACTTGCCCTCGAACTGCGTGTGAGGCGTCGTGCTGCCTGGGGCAACCACTACCTGACCGCGCTCGACGTCCTCACGCTTGGTGCCACGAAGCAGCAGGCCGGTGTTGTCACCAGCCTGGCACTCATCCATCGACTTGTGGAACGTCTCGATGCCAGTGACGGTGGTCTTCTGAGGCGTGCGAATGCCGAGGATCTCGACCTCCGAGTTGATCTTCAGGCGACCACGCTCGACCTTGCCAGTGACGACAGTTCCACGACCGGTGATCGTGAAGACGTCCTCGATGGGCATGAGGAAGGGCTTGTCGAGGTCACGAACGGGCTCGGGGACGTTCTCGTCCACGGCGTCCATGAGCTCCTGAACCTTGGCAACCCACTCGGGGTCACCCTCAAGCGCCTTGAGCGCCGACACNCGCACCACGGGTACGTTGTCGCCGTCNTAGCCCTGAGCGGAGAGGAGTTCGCGAACTTCCATCTCCACGAGGTCGAGGATTTCCTCGTCGTCGACCATGTCGACCTTGTTGAGGGCGACCATGAGGTACGGCACGCCGACCTGCTTGGCGAGGAGCACGTGCTCACGCGTCTGCGCCATGGGGCCGTCGGTCGCTGCGACCACGAGGATCGCGCCGTCCATCTGGGCTGCACCCGTGATCATGTTCTTGATGTAGTCCGCGTGGCCGGGGGCGTCGACGTGTGCATAGTGACGCTTCTCGGTCTGGTACTCGATGTGCGCGATGTTGATCGTGATGCCGCGCTCGCGCTCTTCGGGAGCCTTGTCGATATCGCCAAAGTTCGTCGCGGTGTTGAGAGTGGGGTACTTGTCGTGCAGCACCTTCGAGATGGCGGCCGTCAGCGTCGTCTTNCCATGGTCGACGTGACCAATGGTGCCGACGTTGACGTGGGGCTTGTTGCGCTCAAACTTGGCCTTAGCCATGCTGGCTTCCTCCTGTGTGATGAGACTCGGGTAGTGAATAAGATACGCGCTTTGGCCGGGGCCTTCGCCGGGTNCGTCTTCCCTACTGGTTGTCGTTATTGTTTCTGGTTTTCAACCGGTGGGACTACTCGCCCCGGGTCTTGGCAATGATTTCCTCGGCAACGTTGCGAGGCACCTCGGCGTAGCTGTGGAAAGTCATCGAATACACGGCGCGACCCTGGGTACGAGACCGCAGATCGCCCACGTAGCCGAACATCTCCGACAACGGCACCAAAGAGTCAATGACCTTCACGCCGACGGCATCCGTCATGGAGCGGATCTGGCCGCGACGCGAGTTGAGGTCGCCGATGACGTCGCCCATGTAGTCCTCGGGCGTACGAACTTCGACGGCCATGATGGGCTCGAGAAGTGCGGGGTCCGCCTTGCGTGCGGCCTCCTTAAACACCATCGAGCCAGCGATCTTGAACGCCATCTCCGAGGAGTCGACGTCGTGGTACGCGCCATCCACCAGGGTGGCCCTCACGCCAACCATCGGGAAGCCCGCAAGAATGCCAAGTTGCATGGCGTCCTGGATGCCCGCATCGACCGAGGGGATGTACTCCCTCGGCACACGGCCACCGGTGACACCGTTGACGAACTCGTACTGAAGCTCGGAGTCTGCGGGCAGCGGCTCAAGGTTGATCTGCACCTTGGCGAACTGACCAGAACCACCCGTCTGCTTCTTGTGCGTGTAGTCGTACTTCATGACGGCCTTGCGAATGGTCTCGCGGTACGCCACCTGCGGCTTGCCCACGTTGGCGTCGACCTTGAACTCGCGCTTCATGCGGTCCACGATGATGTCGAGGTGAAGCTCGCCCATTCCGGAAATGATGGTCTGGCCAGAGTCGATGTCGAGGCGCACGCGGAACGTGGGGTCCTCTTCAGCCAACTTCTGGATGGCAAGCGACATCTTCTCTTGGTCACCCTTGGTCTTGGGCTCGACGGCCACGTGAATCACGGGCTCGGGGAACGTCATCGACTCCAGCACCACAGGGTGCTGAGCGTCGCACAGGGTGTCACCCGTGGTCGTGTCCTTGAGGCCGATGACCGCGTAGATGTGACCGGCGGTGACCGAGTCGACCGGGTTCTCCTTGTTGGCGTGCATCTGGAAGATCTTTCCGATGCGCTCCTTCTTGTCCTTGGTGGCGTTCAGCATCGCGGCACCCGAATCGGCGTGGCCGGAGTACACGCGAATGTACGTCAGGCGACCAAAGAACGGGTGCGTCATGATCTTGAACGCGAGGGCTGAGAACGGCTCGGTCGCGTCCGCGTGGCGCTCGACGATGGTGTCAACGTCACCGAGGGCGTGGCCCTGGATGGCCGGCATGTCGGTCGGGCACGGGAGGTAGTCCACGACTGCGTCGAGCATCGGCTGGACGCCACGGTTCTTGAAGGCGGAGCCACACAGCACGGGGTACAGCTCCGAGCCGAGCACCATCTTGCGGATGCCCTTCTTGATCTCGGGAACCGTGAGCTCTTCGCCAGCGAGGAACTTCTCAAGAAGCTCGTCGCTCGCATCTGCCACTGCCTCGACCAGCTCAAGNCGGTACGCCTTGGCCTTCTCCAACATGTCGGCNGGGATCGCTTCGATCTCGTACTTGGCGCCCAGCGTCACGTCGCCCTTGGAGTCGCCCGGCCACACGAGCGCCCGCATCTCGATGAGGTCCACNACGCCGACGAAGTCGCCCTCGGAACCGATCGGCAGTTGAATGACGAGCGGCTTGGCGCCGAGGCGCTTCTTGATGGTCTCGACAGTGAAGTAGAAGTCGGCGCCAATCTTGTCCATCTTGTTGACGAAGCAGATGCGGGGCACGTTGTACTTGTCGGCCTGACGCCAGACGGTCTCGGACTGGGGCTCTACGCCCTCCTTGCCGTCAAAGACGGCGACGGCACCGTCGAGGATGCGCAGGTTGCGCTCGACCTCGACCGTGAAGTCAACGTGTCCGGGGGTGTCGATGATGTTCAGCTGGATGTTGTCCCAGAAGCACGTCGTCGCCGCAGACGTAATGGTGATGCCGCGCTCTTGCTCCTGCGCCATCCAGTCCATCGTGGCCGCACCGTCGTGAACTTCACCGATCTTGTATGTGATACCCGTGTAGAACAGGATCCGCTCGGTGGTGGTGGTCTTGCCCGCATCAATGTGAGCCATGATGCCGAAGTTACGAACCTTACTCAGGTCCGTGAGCACGTCCTGTGCCACGAGTGGGTCTCCCTTAAGTCTTTGTGTCTGAGGCGTCGAACGCGGCGGCGACTACCAGCGGTAGTGCGCGAACGCCTTGTTCGACTCGGCCATCTTGTGCATGTCCTCGCGGCGCTTCACCGCGGCACCAAGGCCATTGGAAGCGTCGAGCAGTTCGTTCATGAGGCGCTCGGTCATCGTGTTCTCGCGACGCTTGCGCGAGAAGTCAACGAGCCAACGCAGCGACAGCGTGGTGGCGCGAACGGGGCGAACGTCGACGGGCACCTGGTAGGTGGCTCCACCGACGCGACGTGAACGGACCTCGAGCGCGGGGCGCACGTTGTCCATGGCGCGCTTGAGAACGGCCACTGGATCCTGACCGCTCTTCTCCTTGACGCCTTCGAGCGCGCCATACACGATCGCCTCGGCGACCGAGCGCTTGCCGTCGAGAAGCACCTTGTTGATGAGCTGGGTGACGACGGGGGCGCCGTACACCGGGTCAATGACTATGGGGCGCTTAGGCGCCGGTCCCTTGCGAGGCATTACTTCTTCTTCTCCATCTTCGCGCCATAACGGCTGCGAGCCTGCTTGCGGTTCTTCACGCCCTGGGTGTCGAGCGAGCCTCGCACAATCTTGTAACGCACGCCGGGAAGGTCCTTCACGCGACCACCACGCACGAGCACAATCGAGTGCTCCTGCAGGTTGTGGCCCTCGCCGGGAATGTATGCCGTGACCTCGATGCCAGACGACAAGCGCACACGAGCCACCTTGCGAAGAGCCGAGTTCGGCTTCTTGGGGGTGGTGGTGTAGACGCGCGTGCANACGCCGCGGCGCTGCGGGCTGCCCTTAAGGGCNGGNGTCTTGGTCTTGGACGCCTTGGGGGTCCTCCCCTTGCGCACCAACTGCTGAATCGTAGGCACTACTTCTCCGTCTGTAGATACTGAACGCTGATCGTGTCGTCGGTCCGACCCCCGCGCCCGGGCGTGTCGCACCTGATGGGTGGTGCCTCCGGAAAGGCACACAAGAGGGCCCGACGACGCGGGCACGAGCATCTACCATACCCGGCGGCGCCCCTGCCGTCAAAGCGCGAGATGTCTGACTGGCGTGCAAGGTAGATAGCATGCCGCAATGCCTCCATGATAGGCGCCGCATTGCCTCCCAAGGCGCTCGGGAGAGAAAATGCGCCAGCCGCAAGCCAGCGCATCGCGCTGATCGCTAGAGTGGCTGAATGTTTTCATATGCGCCACCTGAACCGGGGGGATCCGGCTTCGCCATTGCCACAGATCGTTTCATGGGTCTGTTGAGTGCGCACGCCAGCCCGGAGCTCGTGACCTCGCTCTTTCGGCTTCTCGATGCGCCCGACGCCACCATGACGGGCGCTTTGGCGCTCCTCGCCGACGCTCGCGCCACCGACAGGTTCGCGCTCGCAGAGGTGATCGACCGCGAAACACAGTCCGTGTCGATCGCCGTGCGCGGTGACGTGGTCGTTGACCTGATGAGCGCCAGCACGACCCGCTTCAGTTGGCCCGAGGGTGCGACGTGGCTCACCGGTGAGGCTCATGGTGTCGACTCGATGCGCCTGGCGCTGAACTCGACCTCCTCGCCGAGCGCTCATCTACCTCTTGCGCGTGGCGTCGTGTCCGCCGTGGAGACATCGATCGTGCTGGGCGGCACCCATGAGCCCGCGCTCGACCAACAAGACGCGGCGCCTGCGCCATCGGCCGAGGTGGACTCGGTTGCCACCTCAGGCGTGGCCGTCGTGCCCGCCGCGACCGCATCGTCCGACGCAGGAGCGCACGTTGACCGCAAGCCCAAAAAGTTGGATCTCTCCTCCCTCGCAGGGGCGCCCGGATGGACTCTGCAACTTCCGGACGGCAACGAGTTGGATGCCGCCCCACAGATCGTCGTGGGCAGGCGGCCTTGGCGCACGGACCCCGAAGAGACCTCCACCTACTACATCGTCGCCCCGTCGCCCCGCAAGGAAATCTCCGGAAAGCACGTGGAGTTCGCGGTGGTCGGCAACGAGTTGCAGGCTCGCGACATGGGGTCCACGAATGGGACGCTTGTCTTCGCACAAGACAAGCCGCCCCGCCTTCTCCACGAGGGGCGTGCAGTGACGCTTGACATTGGCGATACCCTCGACCTTGGAGAGGGCTTCCGGATTGTTGTCGGCGCCCGCAACTAACACCCGACGCTGACGTCGCTAAGGCGGGTTCAGACTCGTTTGCCCTGGGGGGAGAGGCATCACACCATTATGTCGAGACGCAAGCCATCACCTCCTCCAGTCCTACCCGGCTACACGTTCGTCAGGCCGCTCGGATCTGGAGGATTCGCGGACGTCTTCCTGTATGAACAGGACATGCCGCGCCGTGTTGTCGCTGTGAAGGTGTTGTGCGACGACGCCATCAACCCCGATGTGTTGCGGACTTTCAACTCCGAGGCCGACATCTTGGCGCGACTCAGTGCCCACGCGTCGATCGTCACCATCTTCCAAGCCTCCATCTCGGCCGACGGCCGGCCGTACTTCGTCATGGACTATTGCCCCGACACGATGGGGGCCAGGGTCAAGAAGGCTCCCCTGAGCGTGNCCGAAGCGCTCGACGTGGGAGTCAGGGTCGCCGCNGCCCTNGAGACCGCGCACCGTTCGGGCGTGCTTCACCGGGANATCAAGCCATCGAACGTCCTTGTCACCACCCTTGGCACGCCGGTACTGGCCGACTTCGGCATCGCCGCGGGCGCCGCGCTTCTCGANGAGAACCCCGATGTGGTGGCCATGTCGATCCCGTGGAGCGCCCCCGAGGTGATTTCGCAGCAGGTCGCGGGCTCAATCCCCTCAGAGATCTGGAGCCTGGGCGCCACTCTGTACACCCTGCTTGCGGGGAGAGCCCCCTTTGAATTACCGTCGGGGGAGAAGATCCCCCGCGCCCAGCACGTGCAACGCATCACCAAGGCCGGATACGTCCCCACGGGCCGCACGGACGTCGGCGAACGGCTCGAGTCCGCGCTGAAGAAGGCCCTCTCCAAAGACCCCTCTGCCCGATTCACGTCGATGTTCGCTTTCGCCGAAGAGTTGCGCTGGATCCAATACGAACTGGGTATCCCTCCCACCGCGCTTGAGATCGCCACCCCCGAATGGGCCTCCGCNGCCGCGCCTGTCGACTTCGCNAGCGACACCCAACGCGGCCCGATCATCTCGACGGTGAGACAAGACTCGCGCCGCGCTCAACGGGCCCAGACCCTTGCCTCCGCTCAGCGCCTGAGCGACCGCCACGAGCCCACCGAGTCGAAGGGATCGTCCAAGACCAAGGCCGCCCTGCTCGGCGGCGTTATCGGGGCGGTTGCGGTCGCCCTGATCGTCGTGGCAGTGCTGGCAGTGACGGGAGTGATCTAGGTGGCCGCGCCCGCAAGGCCACGTCGGCGGCCGACGGGTTGGATCACTCCCCTCGCGGCCTTGCTTACGGTCGGCGCCGTCACAGCCCTCGCTGTCGTGTCGCCTGGCTACGACGCTCGAGAGGCGCCTCGCCTCGAGACTTCGGTATGGGTTACCAGGGATGACGGTCAATACGCGCGCGTCAACACCGAGTTGGGTGAGATCGACACCACCAGAGCCGTCGCCGACGCTCACGCCGATATCGTCCAGTCTGGCGCTCGGGGCCTCGTGTTCACGCAGAGCTTCGTCCAGGCATGGCCCCTCGATGGCGCAAACCCCTCGGATCTCGGCTCCGCGGGGCAACAGGCGACGACCGCTATCTCCGCGGCGGCGAAGGCCACCGCGACGCCCACCGGCACATCGTTCGTCGCCTCGGCGGGTTCGTATGTGCTTTACCTGGCGGGCACTGGTGAGGTGTATCTCGGCACAATGCCCGATGGAAAGACCAAGTCGGCGAGCCCTCGCCAGATCAACCCGTTCGCGGACGTGGTGACGGAGGAGGGTCAGGATCCGCCGCGATATGTCGCCGACGCGGCCGCGGTCGACGCCGACGGCACCGTGACCATGTACTCGGCCGCCGAGGGCGGCGTGCGCCGCTTCTCCGCGAACACCGGCCGCTTCGTCGGCGGAATCCAGACATTGCCCCAGGCCCCCGACCGCGGCGACGGCCTCGAGATGACGATTGCCGACGGCCAATGGGTGCTCTTCTCCGCATCCGCGGGCAAGCTCTGGATCGACGGCCGCGACGCTCGTGTCGACCTCAGCGTGGTCGGCGACGCCCGGTTGCAGACGGGCACCTCGTCGTCGCCGTCGGTACTGATCGCCGACTCGTCGGGCCTGGTGAAGGTCTCGCTCAAGGATGGCGCCGTCACGCGAGTCGCCGACGCTCAAGGCGTTCCGGCCGCTCCCACCGTCGTGGGCGGGGTGACCTATGCCGCGTGGATCTCCACCACGGCGGCCTCCTTGTGGTCGACAGCGCGTGGTGAAATGCAGCCACTCGCTGTCGACACTCAGGCGCTCGGCCAGGTGCGCTTACTTTCTCCCGTCTTTCGGACAAACGGCGATAGGGCTGTGCTGTCCGAGACCGCCACGGGACTGTTGTGGACGGTGCCAGACGGCAAGCTGATTCCACTATCCGACTGGAACGACCCCGATCAGGGCGAGCAGAAGCAAGGCACCGTTCAGGTCGCCGATGTGATCGAGCAACAGCCTCCCGTGGCTGCACCCGATGCCTTTGGCGTGCGCAGGGGTGCCGTCGTCTCCCTTCCGCTCCTCCTTAACGACCACGATCCCAACAAGAAGGACGTGTTGACGATCGACCCGGCCTTGATGACGCCGCTCGTGGACTCCGGCTTCGGCACGCTCAGCCTGATCAACCAGGACCAGCAGGCGGTGGTCACCGTCAACGCTGCGGAGGGCTCGTCAAACTTCACTTACGCGGTCACCGACGGCAACAGCGACTCCGCGCCCACGACTGTTACCCTCACGGTCGTCCCCGACGATGTCAACACCGCACCGGAATGGTGCCCCGTCGAGGGATGCACCCAGACCTGGCCGACACCGCAGGTCGCCCCCGGCGGCTACGCGTCGATTCCTGCGCTCGACGGCTGGGTTGACGCCGAGGGAGACGCGATCTTCCTGGTCGACGCGCGACCCGACGTCCCCAACGCACCCATATCGGTCATCCCCACCTCCGACGGCCACGTCGTGATCAGGCATCTTGACCCCAACGCGGGCGAGGCCACCATCCCCGTGACCATCACCGTGTCGGACTCGCGCGGCGCCGAGACAACCAAGGAGCTTGACGTCCGCGTCACCGCGACGCCCGCACTCGATGTGAAGCCCGTTGCCGTCAGCGGCGGCGTGAACACGCCTGTACGCGTCGCGATTGCAGACCACGTCGCTGGCGGTTCCGGCTCGTACCGTCTTGTCGATGCGATGGCCTCCCAGGGACGCGAAGACGCCTTCACGGTGTCCCCCAGCGCCGCAAACGGTTCGATCGAACTGACCGCGACCGAGCCGGGACGCTACGCCGCCAACTACACGGTCGAGGACACGACGACGCTCGCCCAACTGACCGCGGTAGTTCGTCTCACGGTGCCCGATGCCACTGAGGCTCTCGCGGTGCCGCCACTCACCGCCTTTGTCCGCACGGGTGAGGACACCACGGTGGACGTGCTCGCCTCGGCCAACGCGACCCANGGGCGAGTNCTCATGGTGTCGAGCGTTTCGACGACGGACNCCAGCCTCAGCGCGAGTGCCGTTGGCGGCTCNCTCGTCCGCGTGAGTGCCACCTCGACCAGCGCCCAACCAGGTCGCTTGGGCGTGGCCAATGTGACGATCACCGATACCGCGGGGAACTCGGCGACGACACAACTCACCGTCTTTCTCTTGCCTTCGAGCCACGGTGTCGGCCCCGTAGCCGTGCCCGACACGGTGTCGGTCAGGGCGGGTTCGCAGGTCGACGTCCCTGTGCTCGCGAACGACGTGAGCCCCCGGGGTGAGCGCATCATGCTGCACCCGATTGTCGAGAGCTCGGGAACCAAGGGTGAGCTCGCCTTCGCCTCGGGCTCGACCTTGCGCTACCTCGCGCCCCAGACGCCGAACGTCTACGTGGTTCACTACTCGATCTTCCTCGAGAACGAGCCAGGTCGCCTCGACCAGGGCACCCTGACCGTCACTGTGCTCCCCAAGGGATCGAACAGGCCTCCCCAGCCACCCGCGCTGACAGCGCGGGTGCTCTCGGGGCACTCTGTCACCATCCCGCTTAAGCTCAACGGGATCGACCCCGACGGCGACACCGTGAGCCTCGCCAACGTGAGCCAGCCGGACAAGGGCATGGGCACCGTCTCGATCAGCGCCTCCGGCGACGCGATGGTCTATCGCGCGCCCTCGGAGCGCCCCGCGAGCGGCGACGTGACCTTCACCTACACCGTCTCCGACCCTGACGGAGCCGAAGCCACTGGAACCGTCAGCGTGGGCGTGCTCGACGCTAAGCAGGCCGACGTCGCCCCCATCACGTACGCGGACTACGTGTCGGCCCACTTGGGCTCGCCGACTCCCGTGACTGTGGAGCCGCTACTCAATGACAGTGACCCTCGCCAAGGGGATCTCAAGATCATCAAGTTGGTGCCGAACGCCGATCCCAAGAGCGAAGAGTATGCGCGCCTCGAGTCGCTCATCGACCCGACGGCACCGCTCACGGGCGGCAAGGTCGTCTTGCGCCCTGGAGACGTCGAGGGGCCTCACTCGTACAGGTACACGGTGCAATCAAGCGCGTCGTCCGCGACGGCAGATGGCCTCATCGTCATCGACGTGTCCAACTCCCCCGCTCCGGAGTCGCTCACGGTGTCGGACACCGTGGTGACCGTGCAGTCACGCGGAGAGCTTGCGAGCGGCATCGACGTGGTGACCGGAAAGGTGCAGTGGCCAACCGGCGACCCGTCGAAGCTCGACCTTAAACTCTGGGGCGACGCCTCCGCGGGGTTCACCGCGTCCGGCTGGACCATCATCGGCGAGCTCCCCAAGGAGCGCACCGTCGTCCCGTTCTCGCTCACAGGAACTGACGCGAACGGCAAACCGATCACCACGTACGGCTTCTTGCGGATCCCCTCCTTCGACGAGATGCGCCTGCAGGCGAAGCCCGGCGCGAGCGCGATCGAGGTGGGTGAAGATGAGACGGCCCAGATTCCGTTGAGGGACGTGCTCGACATCGGCCCGAGCGATCAGATCGAGTTGCGGCAGGAGGACTCGTTTGCCGTCCAGCGCGGCAATGCGCGTTGCGTCCCGTCGGGCCCCGACACCGCGTCGTATGCGGCGGGCAGGGAAGCTCCCTGGAGAGACACCTGCTCCGTCGCCGTGCGCCTCGTCGGCCAGGAGACGTGGAGCATCGTCCCCATCCCGATCATCATCCAGCCCAATCACCCCCAGGCGATCCTCAGCCCCACGACCCGGATGATCGCGCCCGGTCAGAAGGATTCCGTCGACATCCTCGCCAAACTGGTGTCCTGGGAGGGCGGCATCGAGGGCGACTCGAACAAACTCTCGTTCACGATCGCGTACTCGGGGACAGCCTTCGCGGTGAGTCAGACCGGCTCGACGGCGAACATGCAGGCGAACGCCACGTCGAAGCCCGGCACGCGCGAGACGGTCAAGGTGTCGACGGATGCCTATGGCGGCCTGACCACCACCATCACCCTGGTCGTAGGTGAGGCGCTCAATCAGTTGCCCAAGGGCGCCACCTTCACGGCCCAGTGCGACGTGAGCAAGGGCTCGCCTTGCGTCATTCCCGTGGTGGGTCTTCCCACCGAGTTCGACCCCTACGCGGGAACGCCAGGCGCGGGGTTGCGCCTCGCGTCCGTTGGCACAGGCAGTTCCGTGGCGTGCGCCGTCGCGACGGTCACCAAGGCGTCGGACACCCAGATCCAGGCCTCCTGGCCCTCGGGCCCTCGGCCGGTGGGTGGCGAGTGCGTGGTGGACTTCACCGTCGCCGATGCTCAAGAAGGCAAGGGCCCCGGACAGGTCTCGATCGACGTGCTCGGGTACCCCCAGGCGCCTGCGAGCGTGACAACCTCCAGTTACACGGGATCCTCCGTCACACTGAGTGTCGCCATGGGCCAGTCCACCCAGGCGCACCCCGCAGTCACGGACGTCGCGGTGTACGAGGCCGGATCACGGGTGTCGGCGGACTGCCAGCCCTCGGGTGCCACGTACCAGTGCGTTGTCGGCGGCCTCACCAATGGCGAGACGCACACGTATACGGCACGCGCCGTCAACTCGGTGGGTGAGTCGGACGGCACCACGCCTGTCACCACGTGGGCGTATCAGGCTCCCACGATTACGAGCCTCGCTTTCAAGCCCGTCTACGACAAGGTGAACACCAAGGTCGACAGGGGAGTGCTCACGCTCACCATCGAGGGTGGCGACGACATCGCCTCCTACCTGGTAGAAAATGACAACACCACCATCACCATCACGCGTACCGGTCAGTTCTCCGACGGAAACATCACGCTGCCCGTGGGCAGTCAGACTCTGACGGTGATCCCCGTGAGCAAGTTCGGGCCTCCCACCTCGCCCGACAACACGGACTCGTCCAAGACGCTTCCCGTCATCGTCCCCGGAGCGCCCTTCTACACGGGTGCCGCGTCGGCGCCGCAAGACGGGACGACCGCGACCATCGCGAGCCCCGCACTCAACACCAACTCCTCCTCCCTCACCTCGCGCGAGGTGTGGATGGCGTGGTCCACGGGCAACCCCACCTGCACGATGACTGCCGCAGGCGGCGTCAACGTGACCGGAGGGGACGTGAAGTTCTCAACCACCAACGTCATCACGGGATTGACCGCGAACACGAACTATCACGTCTCCGTGTGCGGCACGAACGGTTATGGCGCCGTGATGGCGCCTCCAGGCGATCTCTTCACGTGGGTGATCGTCGCGGCGCCGCCCGGCCCTATCCACTACAACGTAAAGCTGGATGCAGAGAGCACCTCTTCGGGCAAGCAGTATGTGCTCGACGCGCAGCCCTCGATCACGCCGAGGAACAACTTTACGTTGGTCTATTGGTACAACGGGGTGCCCGGAAACGGGACGTTGATTCTCACCCCCGGTGTGGTTCAGACTATCCAGGTGTCGTACTGCCTGTATTGGGACCACTCGACGTGTGGCGAAAAGGCACCCGTCACCAACGTCACCGACCCCGAGGTCTTCCCGCCGACGTCGGTCACCCTGTCGCTAACGAGCCCCTCAACCTGCGCGGCAGACCCGCAGGCCACCGACGTGCACACGAGCGTCGCCGACGCGGATCGCGACATTGCCATCACCACCTCCGGGGGTGTGGTCACGTACACGATCACGTGGAAGAACTCCTACTCGAAGCTTCACAGCACGTCGCTGTCGAAGGCGTACTGCCCGGCGCCGATCGTAACCAACCCGCCGGTCGTGACCGCCCCGCCTACCACCAGCGCGAGCTCTGCACCGGTCGGCCCATGACCACACGACCTGTCACGACTCCCCCCGTGGAGTCCCCAGTAGGTTCCCCAGAACATAAGGACTTTTCATGACCATTTCCCCAGAGCAGGCCAAGTGGTACGCCGATTCCTTCAGCGTGCTCGCCGACAACATCGATCAGGCGATTCTCGGCAAGCGCCACGTGATCGAGTTGGTATTGGCCACGGCCCTGACCGGGGGCCACGTGCTGCTCGAGGACGTGCCAGGCACCGGCAAGACCGCCCTGGCGCGCGCCCTTGCCGAGACGGTCAAGGGGACTCACTCGCGCATCCAGTTCACGCCGGACCTCCTCCCCAGCGACGTCACGGGATCGTCGGTGTGGGACCAGAAGGAGGGCGAGTTTGTGTGGCACGCCGGCCCCATCTTCGCCAACGTCGTGCTTGCAGACGAGATCAACCGCGCGAGCCCCAAAACCCAGTCGGCGCTACTCGAGGTCATGGAGGAGGGCAACGTGACGACGGATGGGATCACGCGCCCAGTGGGCAAGCCCTTCGTCGTCATCGCGACCCAAAACCCGGTGGAGCAAGCAGGCACATACCGCCTGCCCGAGGCGCAACTCGACCGCTTCATGATCAAGACGTCGATCGGCTACCCCGATGCCGCCGCGACATTGCGCATCTTGCAGGGCGTGTCATCAGGCACCGTCGTGCTGCCGCCGGTCGTCGACCTCACCACCATGCTCACTCTCCAGGAGCTGAGCCGCACCGTCTATGTCAACCCCCTGGTCTCGGACTACATCATGCGCCTCGTCGACGCGACGCGTCGCGCAAGCGAAGTGCGCTTGGGCGTGTCCGTCCGCGGCACGATTTCCCTGGCACGACTGGCCCTGACATGGGCGGCGTCACGAGGGCGCACCTTCGTGACGCCCGACGACGTCCGCGACCTTGCGGTTCCCGCCTTGTCGCACCGCATCATCCTCGAGCCCGAGGCAGAGTTCGATGGTGTGAGCGCCGTCGACGTCATCGGGCAGGTACTCCTCGACGTTCCAGCTCCCACGGAAAACGGCGCCGGCTGAGCCCGTGAGCGACAAGACCGAGTCTCGCTACAGTCACACCACAAATGTGACAGGCACCCGCACCCGCGGGGCCACTGTTACCAGGTACGCCACGGAGCGCACCGGGCTCGCGGTGGGTCTCGGCGCGGGAGCGCGCACTGCGAGCAGGCTGGGCACCGCCCTCAAGCGCGTCTGGGGTGTCGTGGCGGACACCGTCAGCCCCGTGGGTTGGTTGCTACTCGTCGTGGGTAGTGGGGGCCTCGCGACGGCACTTGCGTGGGGCTGGACCGAGGCCTGGGTGGCTGCCGTGGCGTCATTCTCACTCCTGATCATTGCCGTGCCGTTCATGCTCGGNCGCTCGNCCTTNGCGGTGGCGCTCGAGTTNGACAGGGACAGGGTGGTGGCAGGCTCCGAGGTGGCCGCCAAACTCGCGGTCGTCAACGAAGGCGAGCGCGTGGCNCTACCGGTCTTGCTCGACATCCCNGTCGGCGACGGCCTTGTCGAGGCCCACGTCCCATTGTTGAGACCGAGCGCCAGTCACCGCGAAATGATCACTATCTCGGCCGCGAAGCGCGGCATTATCACCGTGGGGCCCATCACCATCGGGCGCGGAGATCCGCTTGGAGTGCTGCGTCGCGAGCACACGTGGCCCGGAGTGCAGACCATCTACGTCCACCCGGTCACCATGGCCGTTCCCTCCGCGAGCGCGGGGTTGATGCGCGACATCGAGGGAGCGGTCACCAAGACGATCGTCGACTCGGACCTCTCGTTCCACGCGATCCGCAACTACGTGGCGGGAGATGCTCGTCGGAACATTCACTGGCGCTCCACGGCGAAGACGGGCGTGCTCATGGTTCGCCAATACGAGGAGACTCGCCGCTCACGCATCGCCGTGGTGATGGACCTCGCGACGCCCGAGTACACCACCGACACCGAATTCGAGCTTGCCGTGAGCGCCGCGGCCTCACTCGGCCAGCAGGCCGTTCGCGAGGGCCGCGAGGTGGTGATCGCCGCGAGCGCGGAGATCTCCGAGCACGCGCGCGGGTCGGTTCACTCGATCCGCTGGCTCCCCACCCTCACGCAGCGCGCGATGCTCGATGGGATGAGCGGCGTGACGGCCAGCGAACACGTCATGTCACTCGAACAGGTCTCCGCGATGACCGCTCAAGAGGTACCCCAACTGTCGCTGGTCTTCCTGGTCACTGGCGCCCAGACGCCGATGCGCAGGCTCCGCCAGAGCGCCCTCGCGTTCCCCGCCGACGTCACCGTCGTCGCCGTGCGTTGCGAGCCTGGAGCGGAACCAGGAGTGAAGTCCGCACGAGAGCTCCGGATCATGACCATCGGCATGCTTCACGACCTCGGACATCTCATGGTGCGGGCGGCCGCATGAGGGACACAGCCAGCGCGCGCTCGTCGGGCGCCTTTACGCAACTCCTGTGGGCCATGGGTGCGCTTGTCGCGTTCGTCGCGCTTGCGGTCGCCGCCGCGTGGCCCATCTACCAAACCCCGCGGGTTGGCGTCGTCGCGGCGGGCGGGCTCGTCATCGGCACTGGAGCGGTG
>JGI24132J36420_10000757_pt1 | contig 15238 bp, 14 predicted proteins | sample BarGraNGADG00212_3_FD_36420 | JGI IMG/M metagenome (IMG submission 36420) | reverse complement strand
AGGGTTTCAGGACAAGGAGGAGTATCCGTTGGGAGTGTTAATCCCTGTGGCCATATTGGACGGTTTGTGTAAGCTTCAATTTTTGTAACTTCACCAATTTCACCATTCCAAATCCACTCGCAGGCCAATCTTACACCTTCAGCTGAAGATCCCTGGTTTCCCATCTGAGTGGCTACTTTGTATTTTGCTGCGAGTTTTGTAAGCAAACGTGATTCGTAAACACTGTGGGTTAACGGTTTTTGTGTGTACGCATGTTTTCCCATTGTGATGGCATGAGCTGTTGGACCGGCATGATTATGGTCAGATGTTGCAACCAAAACTGCATCAATTGATTTACCCATCTCATCATACATCTTGCGCCAATCATAATACCTGGCAGCTTTCGGGTAAGTATCAAAAACCTTTGGTACATTATTTCTGCCAACACCCCAGTCAACGTCGCAAAGTGCAACAATGTTTTCGGTTGCCATTTTCTCAAGGTTACCTCTTCCCATTCCGCCAATTCCTATACCTGCGATATTCAGTTTATCGCTTGGGGCTTTATGTCCCAGCCCGGCAATAGTGTTTGAAGGAACAATGAATAGCCCTGCAGCAACTGCAGACGTTGTTCCGATGAAACCCCGTCGAGAAATTTTACTCTTTTTTCCCATTTTCCTGATTTAATTATTTAATTAATTTAAGAACAATTCAAATAATAAATGCACCTTTTAATTAAATCAAATTTCGCAATAAAAATTTAATAATGCATTAAATCCGCAACAGAATATTAAGGCACATAATTAGTGTGTAAAAACCGTAGGTCTTGATCATAATCGAAAATGCTAGATTGTCCAAAATAATCCTAAATAGGAGTTAAAGATGGGATCATTTGTTAAACTATGACCAAAAGAAAAAATTATATGAAATTTATCACTGGTGTTGATAGATCCTCCCAGATTAAAGGCGGTTCCTGATTTACTGGTTTTTGTATCGGCAGAATGATAATAAACCTCTCCTCCAAGTGTGACAACCTGCGAAATGGCATACTGAATTTCCCATCCTGAAAAAATCCAGTTCTTATTGTCATTACCCTGATTTATCCAATAACCAACACCACCGTAAGTAGTTAATTTACACCATGATTTTTGAGCCCATACAGGAAGAAAAATTTTAGTTCTCCCGTTACTAAATTCACTATTTTTTATAGTCGGAATTTCTACTATCGGGAATACCCCTATCTGAGGTGAATTATCTGTTTCCTGAACAAAACGAAATTTTATGCCAGCCTCTGTATCGCTATAACCAAAATTAGCACCCCGGCTCGGATAATAATTATAATTCATCGGCGAAAGAAGGTGAATCTGAACATTAGGAACTAATCCATAATTTAATTCAATATGAGGAATTGTTCCGGACCATACCCCAAATTGTAAAGTGTTTATTGAAGAAATATAGTACTCCCAGTGTTTATATCTGACAGGCTCAGGGTCGTCAGTAAAAAAAGGCGGACCGGCATAACTATGTTGGACATTCATGATAAACAGTATGCAGAAAAAAACTGAGTATTTCTTAATAAGTTTTAGCATAATTAGGGTTATAGTTGATAGTAGTCAGAATTATGGTTTGAAATCTTTTCTTCGGGTTCATTGTTGCAAAACAAGTTTATGTTTCTTTCTATTGTTTATAATCACTTTGTTATGAATATTAAACTTATATGACATATATAACAATTAAATTATACTTTGTGTTTAAAGTTGCAATATCAACATAGCGGATGTTCCGGCCAAAAAGCACCTGCCTGACAGCTTTTAAGAAGGTACTTATCAAATGCAAACACTTGCCTTCATTTTTTAATAATTAGGATAACTGATCTTACCAGATTGAAATAGTTGATCTATATTTGTGAGGAAAAGTTATAAAAAAAATGAAAAAGATCCTTCTGTTTATAATGGTTTTATTTGTTCCCCTTTGTTTGTTTGCACAGAATAAGGCAGATCCGGATAAGAAAACAGACTGGTGGGGAGATATTGACGGGTATATAAATCAACAGGATAAGGTGACTCTGGATATGGTAACTGATGCATTACGGAAGAATCCTCCCACCCTTATTGAACCGGAAATCCGAAAAATGGCTTTGCTCATGATTGACAATGTTCTGCATGAGGAAAAAGCACCCCAGCGACCGGCAGTACAGAATTTTTTTCTAAGGCAAATTGAAAAAGCAGTGGAAGAGATCAGAACTGTGGATGTATTAATGACAAACTCATGGGCATACTACCCTGAGCAAAGACTCGCTAAGGGTTTCAGACCAGGGTTAATCATACCCGGGCATGAGAATGAACTTGGACACACAATTGACCACCGTGAACCATTCTGGCTTAATTATGTCAGGTTAAGCGGCCCTCTCTCCTTTCAATGGGTACAGATGGCCTGGGGTGAAAAATTCCAGTACATCCCCGTGACAAAATAAGCTGGTAGATGAGACAAATACTTGTGTAATAAAAAAATAATCAGGAAACATGAAGAAAATTACTATCGCTTTACTTTTATTGATAGGTGTCTTAGCCTCAGTTAACGCACAGTACTCAACACTTAATGCCCATTCTCATAATGATTATGCTAATGAAATCCCTTTCTGGCTAGCATACAATAATCATTTCGGTTCAATTGAAACAGATATATGGGCAGTTAAAGGCGAATTATATGTTGGACATAATTCATCTGATATAAAGCCCGAAAGAACATTGGATATACTTTATATCCAGCCAATTGTGAAGACAGTCAGACAAAACAAAGGGAAAGCCTGGAAAGATTATCCTTCTGCTTTTCAGCTGCTTATTGATCTGAAAACAACAGTTGAGCCTACCCTATCACTTCTGGTTGAGAAGTTGAAAAAATATCCGGATGTTTTTGACCCTGATGTAAATGAAAATGCAATCCATATAGTAATAACCGGGAACAGACCTGAGCCATCTGCGTTCAGTAATTATCCTGATTTTATTTATTTTGATGGTTTATTAGACATGCGTTATAGTGATCAGCAACTTAAAAGAGTTGCCCTTTACAGCGAAAATCTGAAAAAATTCACCCTATGGAATGGAGAGGGAGAATTTATTGGAAAAGATAAAATCAGACTTCAAAATGTTATTGATTCGGTTCATGCCCTGAATATGAAAATCAGGTTTTGGAATGCCCCTGATGACATTAATGCATGGAAAACTTTTATGAATATGAGGATTGACTTCATAAACACCGATCATATTATAAAGCTTTCACAATACTTAAATAATAGTGGCAAACAGTAATTCTTAATCATCCTGAAAAAAGGTCATTAAATCACCAATCCTGCTAAAATGAACTCTATAAAAAGTGTTGCATGGGTCCCCGATAAAATGTCGATGGATCAGGTAATATACAAAATGCTGCTTCAAAAAGATGCTGACAGTGGATATGATGTAGGTCCGGTTATCAAGGTTGATCAGGATTGCGGCTAAGAAGTGAAGGAGAATAGGTTAGGTACAAGTGGGCCAAAACTTTTTATATTAAATCTAACCTTGGAACAGTGTGTACATAACGGCTGCCAAAGCAGCTCCAACCATTGGTCCCAGAACAGGTACCCAGGAATATTTCCAGTCGCTGTCGCGTTTTAGAGGAATTGGCAGGAAGAAATGCATAATCCGCGGACCAAGATCACGGGCAGGATTAATGGCATATCCTGTGGGACCGCCTAACGAGAGTCCAAGACCGAGCACAACTATAGCAACAGGCAAGGCATTTAATGAACCAAGGCCAACCTCGGGTTCTGCCATATAAAGAACTGCCAGAGCAAGAACATATGTCCCAATTACTTCCGTCAAAACATTATACCAATAGCTTCGGATATTTGGAGCAGTACAGAATACAGCCAGTTTAAGATCACCATCATCTGTTGCATCAAAATGCTTTTTATATGCCAGCCATACTAGCGCTGCTCCGAACATTGCACCAAGCAACTGGGCGCTGATGTACAAAGGTAACAGAGAAAGAGAAAACTTATTTGCAAGTACAAGAGCAAGAGTGACAGCAGGATTCAGATGGGCACCGCTAATAGGTGCAGCAATTAGAACACCAGTAAATACACCTACAGCCCATCCGAATGTTATTACAATCCAGCCGCCGTTGTTCCCTTTTGTTTTATTGAGAAGGACGTTTGCTACCACACCACCTCCAAACACTATAATCATGGCTGTTCCGAAAAATTCTGCAAAAAATACGTTCATTTTTTAGTTTTGGATTAAATATAATTTAAAATGTTTAAAGTCTATTTAGGGTTTAAAATTAAGAGTTTAACATAGATTTAATTTGAACACTGAAATCTGAACTTTAAACCCTAAACTTTTATTTTGAATCATCAGCCCATGCTTTTGACGCGTTTACGGCACGATGCCAGCCCTTTATAAATGAAAGTGTTTCACTGGCTTTAATCTGCGGTGAAAATACACGGTCCACCTGCCACTGTTGCTTCACCTCTTTAATATCGCTCCAATAATTCACAGCCAGTCCGGCCAGGTAGGCAGCTCCGAGGGCAGTTGTTTCGGTGATCATTGGGCGGACCACTTTTGCCTGTAATAAATCAGCCTGGAATTGCATCAGCTGGTTATTTACTGTGGCACCACCGTCAACCCGTAATTCGCATATGTCAATACCTGAATCCGTTTGCATCGCAAGCAGCACTTCCAAAGTCTGATAAGCAATACTATCGAGAGCAGCGCGGGCAATATGTGCCGAAGTCGAGCCTCTGGTAATGCCTACAATGGTTCCACGGGCATGCTGGTTCCAATGTGGCGCTCCCAGACCTGCAAAAGCGGGAACAAAATAGACTCCTTCACTGTCTTTTACCTTAGCTGCAAGTTTTTCTATATCACCCGATTTTTTAATAATTCCAAGACCGTCACGCAGCCACTGAACTACAGCTCCCGCAATGAAAATACTTCCTTCAAGAGCATATTGAGTCTCCTTGCCTATTTTCCAGGCTATAGTTGTAAGAAGTTTGCTTTTTGACTCTATCGGTTTATTGCCAATATTCATCATCATAAAGCACCCTGTCCCGTAAGTATTTTTCACCATCCCCGGCTCAATACACATCTGCCCGAAAAGAGCTGCCTGCTGGTCACCTGCTATACCTGCAACGGGAATACCTGAAGCAAACAGACCTCTTGTTTCACAATATACTTCGCTTGATGATCTGACCTCCGGGAGCATGCCTGAGGGTATATTGAAAATTTTCAATAATTCATCATCCCACTTAAGCGAATGGATATTATACAACATCGTTCTGGAGGCATTTGATACATCAGTTATGTGCAAACCGCCTCGCGTCAGATTCCATACCAGCCACGAATCGACAGTACCAAATGCCAATTGGCCTTCTTCAGCCAGTTTCCTTGCTCCCTTTACATTATCAAGAATCCAACGGACCTTAGTGGCAGAAAAATATGCATCGATAATCAACCCGGTTTTTTCGAGGATCTTGCGGCTATGCCCATCATTTTTCAACTTGTCACAAAATTCAGCTGTACGCCTGTCCTGCCATACAATTGCATTATAAACAGGTTTGCCTGTNTTCCTGTTCCAGACTATTGTAGTCTCCCGCTGGTTAGTGATNCCTATTGCTGCTATGTTGTTGCTTTCGAGTCCTGCTTTAGTAATTGCTTCAAGCGCTACGCCGGCTTGTGTTGACCAGATTTCTTCAGGATCATGTTCAACCCAGCCCGGTTTGGGGTAGAATTGGGTAAATTCCTTCTGGGCTGTCGCTACAGGTAAACCATTCCTGTCAAATACAATTGCTCTTGAGCTTGTTGTCCCCTGATCGAGCGCCAGGATAAACTTTTTCATAATTATATTTTAAAGATTACGTTAGAAATTATTTATTGTATTCGTCAAAAAAATCATTTCCTTTATCATCGGTGATAATAAAAGCTGCCATATTTTCAACCTTTATTTTTCTTATGGCTTCCATTCCAAGTTCTTCAAAATCAACCATCTCTACAGATTTAATATTCTCTGCTGCCAATAATGCAGCTGGTCCCCCGATTGATCCAAGATAGAATCCTCCATACTTTTTACATGAATCAATAACTCCCCTGTTACGGTTCCCCTTTGCTACCATTATAAGTGATGCCCCAAGGCTCTGGAAGAGTTCCACATAAGAATCCATCCTGCCGGCAGTTGTCGGACCGAAACTTCCNGATGGCATTCCTTCCGGTGTTTTAGCCGGACCAGCATAATAAATCGGATGATTTTTGAAATAGTCTGGTATCGGTTTGCCTTCATCAATCATCTTTTTTATAGTGGCATGTGCTATATCACGGGCAACGATAAGGGTACCCTTAAGGTTAAGCCTTGTTTTTACGGGATATTTAGTCAACTGNGCCAGAATCTCCTTCATCGGACGGTCGAGATCGACATCAACCGGTTTTTCGAGCTCAGGCGCTTTTGCAGGCATAAAACGTGCAGGATTTCTTTCAAGCTCTTCCAGGAATATCCCTTCTTCAGTGATCTTTGCCTTAATATTCCTGTCGGCGCTGCAGCTTACACCTAATCCCACAGGGCATGAAGCTGCGTGACGCGGAAGCCGGATAACCCTCACATCATGAACAAAATATTTACCGCCGAACTGGGCTCCAACTCCATATTCGTGACAGATCTTTTCAATTTTCTTTTCCCATTCGATATCGCGAAAGGCACGACCACTGGCATTTCCTGTTGTAACAAGATTATCGAGATATCCTGCAGAAGCCTCTTTGACAGTTTTAAGATTTGCTTCTGCTGAGGTTCCTCCTATAACAAGAGCTAAATGATAAGGAGGACAGGCAGANGTGCCAAGATCCTTTATTTTTTCTTTTACAAACTTTATAAGCGATTCTTCATTAAGTAATGATTTGCTCTGCTGATACAGGAGTGTTTTATTTGCCGAGCCTCCTCCTTTTGTAATAAACAGAAATTCATAGGTTTTACCTTCTGATGAATAAATATCAATCTGGGCAGGAAGGTTGGTTCCGGTGTTTTTCTCTTCAAACATCGAAAAAGGTACAATCTGGGAATAACGGAGATTCTTTTCTTTAAAAGTCTCAAATATCCCTTTTGACAGATGCAATGCATCATTTGCCTCAGTCCAGACTGATTCACCCTTTCTCCCGATGACAATTGCAGTTCCGGTATCCTGGCACCATGGAAGATCTTCTTTTGATGAAATAACGGTGTTCCTTAGCATCATATATGCTACAAACCGGTCATTATCAGTCGCTTCAGGATCATCAAGAATTGCTGCCAGTTTTACAAGGTGTGAGGTACGGAGGTAAAATGAGACATCTGAAACTGCTACTTTCGCCAGCAATTCTAGACCCTCCGGATCTATCTTTAAGATCTTCTTCCCTTCAACATTAATGATTTTGACATACTTTTTTGTCAACAGTCTGTAAACGGTTGAGTCCTTTTCAATCTGAAAAGGTTTCTCATAAATGAATTCCGCCATATTCTTCTTTATAAATAATTACAAAATATCGGAAAATTTAAATTTTTCTTTTGCTCTGATACCTTTCGGAGTCATCTCAAGGGTACAACATTCAATATGTTCATCATGCTGAAAAATAAGGATATAATTACCTTCAAGCGCCTCGTTAAGGATTTTTCTTTTCTCTTCAATAGTTTTAAGCGATTCTATATCATAACTCATATTCCAGAGAAGAGGGATGTGGGCTATTGTAGGAATCAGATCACCGGTGTAAACCAGGGTCTTTTCCTTATAATTAATAACAGGGATCATCAGTCCGGGTGTATGTCCATAACATATCCTTAATGAAAAACCAGGAAAAAGTGTTGAATCCTCATCCACCAGGGAGAGGTGCCCGCTGNCAGAAATTGGCAATATATTCTCGTCAAGAAATGAATCTGCTTCCCTTAAATTATTTTTTTCAGCCCACTCCCACTGTGTCCTGCTTACATGATATATCGCCTTTGGGAAAACAAGTGAAAAACCATTACCAGTGGCGTTTTTCTTAACACCCCCGCCGCAATGATCAGCATGAAGATGTGTCAAAAACACATCAGTTATATCTTCAGGTTTGTATCCTCTCTGCTTTAATCCTCCAATAAGACCTTCACCATTATGCAAATGAACATGACGGAAAAACTTTTCATCCTGTTTATCTCCCCAGCCTGTATCAACAAGAATCACATGGTTACCGGTTTCAACAATCAATGACCTTAGTGTAAGGACAATAAGATTATTCTCATTCGATGAATAAACTCTCGACCATAGCACCTTGGGAATAACGCCAAACATAGCTCCTCCGTCAACACGAAAATTGGCAATATTAAAAAGTTGTGTTTTCATCTGAAAAATAATAAGATAAAATTATAAGAATTTTTATATCTTTCACTCTTTAAAACCTAATACTTCAAAACTTTTTACCATGAGAAAACTAACTTCTTTACTTCTTCTTTTTGTTACCTCGGCAGGTCTGATGGCTCAAACAGGGAAGGTTATGGACAACCTCTCCATGACAAGTAAACTGTTAAAAATGGAGAGGAAGTACGCCATTTATCTTCCTCCCGACTATGGAACATCAAATCGCAGTTATCCTGTTCTGTACCTTTTGCATGGATCAGGAGATGATCAGACCGGGTGGGTACAGTTTGGCGAGGTTCTCAATATAACTGATAATGCTATAAACACCGGTCAGGCAACACCAATGATCATTGTAATGCCTGATGCCAATACCGGAAAACGTGGTTATAATAATGATGTAAAAGGTGAATGGCTTTTTGAAGACTTTTTCTTTCAGGAATTTATGCCATTTATTGAAAAGACATACCGGATAAAAAGTGATAAAAGGTATCGTGCAGTTTCAGGGTTGTCAATGGGCGGTGAAGGTACATTTATTTATGCATTGCATCATCCTGAGCTTTTCTCATCGGCCTGCCCTCTCAGCGCTGCTACCGGACCCAGGAGCATTGAAGAATTAAAGAATTACAGGCTTTGGCAGGGAGTTGAAGGAATAACTGATGCCGACAAAGAGGCGTATTTTAAAAAATATAGCGTACTGAGTCTTATGGAGAACATGCCCGACACCCAGAAAAAAGCTGTAAGATGGTATATTGATTGCGGTGATGATGATTTTTTGTATGAAGGAAACTCGCTGGTTCATATCGCGATGCGCAAAAAAGAGATCCCTCATGAATTCAGGACACGCGATGGAGGTCATACCTGGACTTATTGGAGGAGTGCATTACCAACTGTACTTGAATTTGTTTCAATGAGCTTTCATCAGTTTTGATAAACTGTAATCTTATTTAAAATCCCTTCATTCTCTTATATCGAAGGAGGCTTCTTATTTTTTGAGTTTAGCAGGAACATTGCTCTCATTAATATTCTTATCATCTGATATGAANACCAGTCGGAAAGTTTTGAAAACCAGGTGCGGCGGCGTAAATAATCTTCAAAAGTAACCTGACGGCAATCCTTTTTTATGATCCGGATTAACAGTTCTTCAAACTTGCGGGTAAATCTGGAATCGGAAATATCAACATTCAGTTCAATGCTTCCATAATCACTAAGGTGGTTAAGATTATAGCTTCCGATGGTACTCCATTTTCCATCAACGGTTGCAACTTTTGCATGCAGATTTGAGGGAAGATATTCGTAAATACTTATATTATTCCTCAGTATAAAACTATAGAGGAAGTTTGTTGCTCTCTTAAACATAGGGGTATCTGATTCTGCTGAAAGTACTATCTTTATATCAACGCCTCTGCGGCTGGCATTTCTCAAAAGCCGGCGCTCATTACGACCCGGGAGGAAATAGCCTGATAAAAGAATCATCCTGTTATGAGAATGTCTTATGGCAGAACGGTAACTCTTCAATATCTCAATCTTATTTCTGTACCAGTTGTTCTGTACAGCTTTTAGCATAACATTATCTTTAAATGCNACCGGATTATTNACTGTTTCATATGATCGCTCCTCGTGAGGAATAAATGTTTTGTTCCATAACCTCCTCAGGATATCAAGAATATGAGCACATTCAGGGCCCTGGATCTTTAAAGCAAAGTCAAGCCATGCCTTTGCATCTGACGTTCCATGGTAACGGTCAGCTATATTCATTCCGCCAATAATTGCAGTTGTGCCATCAGCAAGCATCACTTTATGATGAAGCCTAAGGCTCAGGTGAAAACCCTTTGTGATAAAAGTGGGCGAAAAAAAACGGAAAAGAATCCCGGCACCTTCAATTCTCTTTATAAGCGATCCCGTGAGGTAACCGGTACCAAAAGCATCAAGGAGCAGATAAACCCGCACCCCTCTTTCTGATGCTCTTATCAATGCGTTGATGATCCTTAAGCCGGTTTCATCTTCATCAATAATATATGTTTGAAAATGAATATAGTGTTCAGCTTCATCAACAGCCTTCTCGAAAGCTGCAAAAAACGGTTCTCCGCTCTGAAGCAATTCAATGGAATGTCCGTTTTTATATTCATGTTTTGAAGAAACTTTCATTCCGTCTTCCTTTTCTCTTTTACAAATATATAACTAAACCGGATGATTTTTCAATACCGAATCATTTGAATGAGGCCAAAATCATCCGGGAAATAGTTAACTTTATCACAAATAATAAAATTCATTTACATTGACAAGGAGAAATATGATCGGAAGTATGGCCGGAGCAGCAGTTATTGCTGCAGGAAGCCCCTTCACCAATAGCTTTGCCGGTACCGGCGAAGGAAATAAGATCCTTAAAGGGAATATCCGTCATTCCGTCAGCCAATGGTGCTTTAATGACATTCCACTTGAAGACTTAGCACAAGCCTGCAAAGAAATGGGTATTGAATCAATTGAATTACTCCAGGAAAAAGATTGGGCAACCGTTAAAAAATTTGGACTTAAATGTGCTGTAGGTTATGCTACCGATTGGGGAATTCCAAAAGGATTTAACCGGATCGCAAATCATGAAAAACTGATTGCCGACTTTGAAGCTATGATCCCAAAGGCTGCAGAAGCAGGTGTCCCCAACCTGATCTGTTTTTCAGGTAACCGTGAAGGGCAGAATGATAATGAAGGACTGATCAATTGTGCTTCAGGTCTTCGCAAGATTATGCCCACTGCAGAAAAGCACGGTGTAACCATAATTATGGAGCTGCTGAACAGCTATGGACATAAAGATTACCAGTGTGATAAAACAACCTGGGGATCAGCTCTTTGTGAGATGACAGGATCTGAAAATTTTAAGCTCCTGTACGACATATACCATATGCAGATAATGGAAGGCAATATAATTGACACCATAACAAAGTACAGTAAGTATATCGGACATATTCATACCGGAGGAGTACCCGGGAGACATGAACTCGATGAAACCCAGGAGTTGTACTACCCGGCTATAATGCAGGCTCTGGTAAAAACCGGATACAAGGGCTTCGTCGGACAGGAATTTGTACCTGCCCAAAAAGATAAACTGGCATCATTACGAAAATGTATCCAAATCTGTGATGTTTAAATGAGAGTACACTTCATTGCCATCGGCGGCGCAGTGATGCATAATCTGGCAATTGCCCTTCACAAAAAAGGCTACACGGTAACCGGGTCGGATGACGAGATATTTGAACCATCCCGGTCGCGACTTAAAAAATATAATCTGCTTCCTGAGAAAGATGGATGGGATGCCGCCAGAATAACAAGTGATATTGATAATGTTATACTGGGGATGCATGCAAAACAAGACAATCCTGAACTTATCAGTGCAAGGAAGCTGGGATTAAAAATTATGTCGTTCCCTGAATATTTGTACAACCAGACAGAAAATAAGAAGCGTATAGTTGTTGCCGGAAGTCATGGTAAAACTACAACAACAGCTATGATAATGCACGTTTTCAAATACCTGAATATCAAATTCGACTATATGGTAGGATCGCTGATTGATGGGTATGATACAATGGTAGAACTTTCTGAGGAATCTGAAATTGCAGTTCTTGAGGGGGATGAATATCTTACATCAGCACTTGACAAGAGGCCAAAGTTTCACCTTTATATGCCTGACATTGCAATTCTTAATGGTATTGCCTGGGATCATATGAACGTATTCCCTACTTTCGAAAATTATATAGAACAATTCAGGATTTTCGTCGAAAAAATCTCTGAGGGAGGTACTCTGATTTATTTTGATGGTGATGCTGAAGTAAAAAAGATAGCCCTGGCATCGGGAAAGAACATCAGGAAGATACCATATAAGGTTCATGGTTATTTTCAGAATAAAACAGGATTCTATGCAGCAACACATAACAGGGTTGTACCTGTAAAGGTATTCGGTGAGCATAATATGCAAAACCTGGCGGCAGCAAGAGAAGCATGTTTTGCTTCAGGTGTCTCCGAAGATGATTTTTACAGTGCCATCCAAAGTTTTAGCGGTACTTCAAGGAGACTGCAGAAACTAGATGAAAATGAAAATGGCATTGTATTTCTCGATTTCGCCCATTCGCCATCGAAGGTGAAAGCAACTGTTGAAGCCGTTGCAGCAAGATACCCTGACAGAGAGATAATTTCATGTCTTGAATTACATACTTATTCAAGTCTTAGTACCGGATTCCTTTCACACTACAGGGGGACTCTCGAAAAAGCTACACAACCTTTCGTATATTTTAATCTTCATGAATTGGAGCTCAAGAAGCTTCCTCCTCTTTCAGAACAGATGGTGAAGGAGGCTTTTGGTGATGAAAGATTAAAGATATTCAATGATACTGCCGAAATGATTAAATCCATTAAGAAGCAGACGTTTGACCACCCGGTTTATCTTTTCATGAGCTCAGGAGATTTTAACGGATGTGATGTTAAACAATTGTCACGGGAATTGCTTCAAAATAAATAAGCAATGTTTTACGTTTTATATTATGACTGCAATTTACTGTTTAATAGTTTTTAAAATAGTAATATTGCAGCCTGAAAAAGATATATAAAAAACATATTATTATGAAAAAAGCTTTATTAATACTCACGGTTGTTTTATCAATAAACTTTGCCGTAAATGCCCAGGATTACCGGACAAGCATTGGGTTAAGGGCCGGACTTCCATATGGGTTAACAGTTAAACATTTTCTAAGTGAGACGAATGCGGTTGAAGGAATTCTTGCAAGCCGCTGGAGCGGATTTGTTATTACAGGATTATACGAGAATGAACACTGGACCGGAGAATATCCTGGTTTGAACTGGTTCTGGGGCTTCGGGGCACATGTGGGATTCTGGGATGCAGGATTAAACCCCAATGTAAATTTAACTTATACCGGATCAGTAATTGGAGCTGATGGAATACTGGGACTTGAATATACATTTGATGAAATTCCTTTAAATCTCTCTCTTGATATTTTACCATCTGTAAACCTCATTGGCTATACCGGTTGGGGTGGCGTTAACGGAGCAATCTCTATCAGATACGTTTTTTAAGAAGAAAGATTTTGAAGATAAAAAAGTTTATTCTATCTTTGCATCCGCAATTTTAAAGTTCTTTATAAGGTCCATTCGTCTAGTGGCTAGGACGTCAGGTTTTCATCCTGGTAACAGGGGTTCGATTCCCCTATGGACTACAACCTTAAGAGTAAAAAAACCCTTCTTTACGCTTACAATTATCACGTGAGTAGTATTGAGGGTTTTTTTGTTAATGACTTTGCCTACAATACAATAAGGGGTTATAAATCATCCCTTAATTCTCTAAACAGGTACTTAAACGGTACAGATGTAAAACTTTCAAAACTAGATTACAAGTTTATTGAAGGTTACTACAATTACCTCAGAAATGTAGAAGGACTAGAACCCAATTCAGCCTATAAAAATATTAAACACCTTAACAGAGTTATTAAGGTAGCAATACTAAATAAATGGTTAGTTGCTAATCCCTTTAAGGAATTTCATTGCCATTATAAAAACCCTACCAGACCTTACCTTACTGAAAATGAGTTGGAGTCTTTGTATACTAGAACCCTGCCTACTGACAGATTGTCAAAAGCTAGAGATTTATTTCTATTTCAAGTCTATACTGGCTTATGCTACTCGGATATGATGGGTTTAACTACTGCCAACATTGAAGTAGGTATAGACGGCAGACAATGGGTAATCATTCACAGGCAAAAAACTGACAATCGTTGTGCAATTCCTTTACTGCCGGTAGCATTAGAAGTACTGACAAAGTATAATTTTAAACTGCCTGTAATCTGCAATCAGAAGTTAAATAAGTACATTAAAGAAGTAGCTGCTTTATGTGGCATCAATAAGACACTTAGTACCCATATTGGTAGGCATACCTTTGCTACTACTATCTGTTTGGGTCATGGCATCCCTATTGAAACTGTGAGTAAAATGTTAGGCCATACCAGTATTTCAACTACTCAAATATATGCTAAGATAACAGATAGGAAAACTGCTAACGATATGCATTGTTTAATGTAATTAGTGTATATATGGGTTCCCTTAGGGAACCGTTGGGGAGGGGTCACATAATTGGGATAGCCTTTAGGCTAGACACATTAGAAGCTTTCTGCCAGAGCTTAACAGTAACCATAAAGAATTCTGGCGCATTATATTTAATGGCCATATAACAGTAGTACGCAAGGTTGATTGCTACTACTTTGATGATATTGTTTAGGTAATGAATATTTCTTGCCGGAACCTAAGTCCAGAATCATTTTTCATTAATATTCCTCCAATCCTAATGTGAGTGGTAAGTGTTTAAGGCAACTTATGTTTTCAATAATAATTCACAACTTAAACTTAAAGTTATGTTATTTATACTAATACACCCTAAGTGCCCTAGGGCAATATAATATTTTAGTGGTACATGAACCCAAAATATAACTTATAACGTGCCCTACTACCCTAACGCATATATAATGCGTAGGGCAGGGTACGTATATGTTATGGGGGACAGATTAGTTAGGATAGTAAAAAAATGAAGTAGCATTACTGTTAAATTTATGATATGAACATTTGCCTCTCTGTTCCTTCGTAATCCAATTCTTATCTATATAGTAAGATATAAATTTCTCACTGGCATCTCTGCCTATATTATATTCATGCATTAAAGCTGTTTTTAATGTACCATAGGTATATTCCAATCCACCTTTGAATAGAGTAGTTAAGTTCTCTAAATGTTTTTCGCTGGTTATATGATTAGGATCTGTTACTTTTCTGGGTTTGAATTTAGATAAATCACATGATATAGGTAATCCGTCCTCAGATATT
>JGI24132J36420_10000750_pt1 | contig 15282 bp, 16 predicted proteins | sample BarGraNGADG00212_3_FD_36420 | JGI IMG/M metagenome (IMG submission 36420) | reverse complement strand
TTTTATCACTGAAATATTCTGAAACATTGAAACCATGAATAAAAATTTCACTGAAATCAACTTCAATCCTGGTTTTTTGGTATTTGTACCTTGAAGTGAAATCAGAATTTGTGTAATTNGGATGAACAGAGGCNCTNTCCGCTGAAATAGTTTTTGAGGCAGANGAATAGACCAGGTTGCATGCTGAGTAGGTGTACATGCTATCGGAGGAAATTGTAAGTAGTTTTTTAGTTTCGAAGTCGAATTCCCTGATCAGGCTTAATGATAATGTGTCCTTCCTTTCAACTCTTAAATTGTAAACTTTCAGATTTCCTTCTTTCAAATTGAATAATTGTGCGGATGAAGTGCTCCCTATCATAATGTTAGTCTTTTCAATGATGATAAGACCTACACTAATATTTAAAGGTACCAATAATTTAACCTGTGTTTTAGGTGCAGTTGAAGTGACCCCTTTAATGTTGCTACCGGAAATGTCTATTTCACTTATGCTTATATCTTTTTTGAAAAGTGCTTTAAGAAAATTAACCCCTGTGAATTTTACATAAGCTATTTCACCATGAAAATCAGATTTGCCTCCGGTTGATTTTTTAGAATTAATTGTAATATTTTTCAGTTCAATACGTGATTTGATCAAAGAAATGCTTGCCCTTTTTATTTTAATCTGGTAGCTATTATCCTTTTCATTCAGTGATGTCCGCAGCTTTTTCTCAATCCATGGCTCAAATAATACTGTAGCCAAAACCTTCATCAATATTATGACTGACAATATTCCAATAATAATTTTCAGGTATGATTTCCTCTTCATATCACTGAATCTACATTCTGAGTTTGGGACCTGTAAAAACAGAAAGTACAGTATAAAATCCAAGCATCAGCAAACAAAAAAATCCGACAGCAATTCCCGTAACAATAATTTCGGCACTGATTAAAAGGAGCTTTTCCATGTTTTTGTGTTATAAATTGTTTAAAAATTTTGACTATATCAAAGTTGCACCAGTATTNTTACAAATCGTTACACAATTAACGGAAAAATTTACATATTTCACATGTTTTAGCCGTATTGGAAGATGTTCATAATTTTGNAACCACTTATACACTCGCCATCCTATCATAATCAAAATGGTGAGTAACTTATATGCAATTTTAAAACTTATATAATAACAAGAGTTACATAATTCCGGTAAAAAGTTATATCATTCATACATACTACAAAACGTTGCTACCTTTGTGCTTAAGATTTTATAAAACATTATAATATGTGGTGGCAGTATCTATTGGTTTTTTTAGGGGCATTTTTGTTTGATGTAGTACCTTTTCCGTTTCCTCCAGCTTTTACCATCATGGTTTTTTTACAGATCATGTTCGGTTTAAACATTTGGCTGGTTATTTTAATTGGGGTTGCGGGTTCCATTTTTGGAAGGTATATCCTTACTTTATATATCCCGCTTCTGGCTGGAAGAATTTTTAAGCGGTCAAAGAATGAAGACGTTCAGTTTCTTGGCAAAAAAATGAAAGAGAAGGCTTGGAGAGGCCAGTTGGTAATAATTGCTTATTCTTTATTGCCCCTTCCAACGACCCCGCTATTCTTAGCCGCGGGTATGGCGAAAATAAAGGCTTTGTATATTATTCCAGCGTTTTTCATAGGTAAGTTTACAAGTGATACAATAGCTGTACATATAGGCAAATATGCAGCAGAGCATGCCAAAAACATAGTAGAAGAAGCATTATCCTGGAAGTCAATTACAAGTTTAGTGCTGGGGCTTCTTCTTCTATTTGCTCTTTTATTTATTGACTGGCGTTCGTTAATCCAAAATAAAAAATTTAAGTTAAAATTTAAAATATGGAAGTAAAGTGCAAAAGCAGAGCATACTGACCATATATCACCGGTAAGATTACAATTTACATACATTTCTGGTAATGCTGGCATCTGCGGTTGCGATGTTTTACACTTTAGCCCGGGGATAATATGTAAATTATATAACTTTTTCCCAAAAGTTTGTAACACTTATCTTTTTAAAGGAACTGATCTTTGCATATTAACTCATAATTATTCAAAATGAAAAAAACATTGGTACCCACACAGACAAAATGGTCTTTAGATCAGGCCCATTGCGAAATTGAATTTAAAGTCAGACATCTGATGATTGCACACGTAAAAGGAGCATTCAAAACATTTGATGCAAACATCTATACAACTGTAAAAGACTTTAAAACAGTTGAAATTGATCTTTGGATAGATCCTTCTTCAATAGGTACAGGAGATGCAAAACGAGATGAACATTTGAAGAGCGTTGATTTTTTAGATGTGGAACATCACAAACAGATCACTTTCACCTCAAGTACTATGGGAAAGGCTAATATGTTAGGAAATCACGAATTATGGGGTGAATTAACAATGCTTGGAGTTACAAGGAATATAAAATTGAACGTACAATCAGGAGGAATTGCGAAAGACCCCTGGGGAAATGAGAAGGCAGGTTTTACGGTAACAGGAAAAATCAACAGAAGTGAATGGGGACTAGTCTGGAATGCAACCCTGGAAACAGGAGGGATGATGGTAAGCGATGAGGTTGCCATAACATGCGAAATTGAACTTATAAATATGGGTCAGAAAGATCTTACAATGGAATTAGAAGATAAAGCTCGTAAGAAAAGTGCAATTAAAGAATAGGTACTGATATTTCTAATTTTTACCATAATGCATATTCTGATATGAAAACAAAAGATGATAATAGAAAACGGTCTGAACCTTTGGATGGGAAAGACGAACTATATGGCAGTGATCTGGATATTCCGGGATCTGAACTGGATGATGATCAGAAACTTATTGGTGAAGAGGATGAGGAGAATAACTATTACAGTTTAGGGGGAGATGATCATAATGATCTTGATGAAGACAATGTTGAATGAGAAAGAAGAAACCTGGATAAGTAATAACAAGACAACATGGCAAGATATTCGAAAAAAGCTCAAGAAAAAATTGAGGAAGTAATGCATGAATTTAAGGAAGGAACTTTAAAATCGGGCAGAAATGGCAAAAATGGCAAAGTGAAAAGCAGGAAACAAGCTATTGCTATTGGAATTAGTGAAGCAAAAGAAGCTGGATTAAAAGTGCCTGCACAAAAAGGTACCCGAACCTGATACCCGTTATATCTTAAACTCTTTAATAAAAATAAAATCACAGGTTGGTGAACTTGCCTTAACAAGATATATACAATAAGTTAGAGTTAGTATAATCCCAAAATAAATTAAGAAAGGAACATAATTATGGCAGTATTTGGATCACCCTTTTCAGGGTTGGCAAACGACAGGAAACTCACGAATTCGGAGCTTGTCAGAGCAATTCGTTTTATGATAGCCGCAGAGTACGAAGCGACTCAGTTGTACATGCAGCTTGCCGAGTCAACAGACAATAAGCTCGCAAAGGAAGTGCTTAAGGATATAGCTGATGAGGAGCGGGTGCATGTCGGTGAATTTATGAGATTGCTTTATGAGCTTGCGCCCGATGAAAAAAAGTTTTATAAAGAAGGTGCACTGGAAGTAGAAAGTGAAATCAAAAAGATGAAATGAGGGTTATCGGTTTTGNGTGATGAACATATGGCCATTGATCTTCAGAGAAAATCAGAAATTTTCATAGATTCTTAAAACCAGCAACCTGATGTTATATAAAAATAAAATCAAGCCGTTTTTTAAAATTACCTGGGTCGCATACAATAGATGGTGGGATAAAGATCCCTTTATGCAGAGCGCTGTGATTGCTTATTATGCAATTTTCAGTATCCCGGGGTTACTTGTGATGGTAATTTCCATTTCGACTTTATTCTTTGAACGTGATGCCATAACCGGCCATTTATATAAGCAGATTTCATCGATAATGGGTACGGAAACAGCAAAGCAGGTACAGGATATGATCATCAGTGCAAGTCAGACAAAAAAATCAGTGCTGGCTACTATTGTCGGGTTAATTACTGTATTGGTGGGGGCTACGGGTGTTTTTGTGGAATTGCAGAAAGCACTAAATACTATATGGGAGGTAAAAGTCAAACCCCGCAAAGCTATTCTTATTGTACTAAGGACGAGGCTATTCTCATTCGGTTTGATTTTATCAATTGGTTTTCTGCTTCTTATCTCACTTATAATAACAACAATACTCTCCGCACTTAGTGCCTGGGTTCTTTATCACTGGCCAGCTATTCTGATGGTAGTCTTTTATATCCTCAATTTTATAGTATCGTTTGGAGTTGTGATGTTATTGTTTGCACTTATGTTTAAAATTCTACCCGATGCAAAAATTCAATGGAAACATCTGTGGTTAGGTTCGATGCTTACTGCTTTTCTTTTTATTCTGGGAAAAACAGCTATCGGATTTTATCTTAGTAAGTCAAATCCGGGTTCAGCTTACGGCGCAGCCGGTTCTATAGTAATAATTTTGCTATGGGTAAGTTATTCTTCAATGATATTTTTTTTCGGTGCAGAATTTACCAGGGCTTATGCTGATCATATTTCAGGGAAAGTAGAACCAACAGATGTTGCAGTGAAAACTACTCTATCGTAAAGAGCAAAACAACATTTTGTCCGTTTCTCTGTTCTTGTGTTATAAAATTAATTCAATAGTGATATGAAAGAATATAAATTATTTACGCCTGTAAAGGTAGGTTCAGTGCAACTCGAAAATCGTGTTGCTATGGCACCTATGACCAGAAGCAGGGCAATTGGCAATGTGCCAAATGACCTTATGGCTGAATATTATAAACAACGGGCAGAAGCAGGTCTGATTATAACTGAAGGGACATCACCATCGCCAAATGGATTAGGTTATGCGCGTATCCCGGGAATCTATAGCGAACAACAGGTTAATGGATGGAAAAAGGTAACTGGTGCTGTACATAAGAGAGGCGGAAAAATATTCATTCAGCTGATGCATACCGGCAGGATTAGTCATCAGCTCAATATGCCTGAAGTGGCTCACATTCTTGCTCCATCTTCAGTAAAAGCATCCGGACAGATGTGGACAGATTCTGAAAAAATGCAGGATTTCCCGATTCCTGTAGAAATGACATATGGAGACCTGTTAAATACAAAAGTAGAATATGTATCTGCAGCACGAAATGCCTTAAAGGCTGGATTTGACGGAGTAGAGTTACATGGAGCGAATGGCTATTTACTTGAACAATTTCTTTCGCCAATGAGTAATATCAGAAATGATAGTTATGGAGGAACTATAGAAAAAAGATGCAGGTTTGTTCTTGAAATTGTATCTTCGGTAGCAGATGCAATCGGCAAGGGAATAACCGGAATTCGTTTATCGCCTTATGGTGTTGCCAGCGATATGCCTCCTTATCCTGAAATAGATGCAACATATAAGTATCTTTCAGAACAACTTAATATCCTGGGTATTGCATACATACATATTGTGGATCATTCGTCAATGGGTGCCCCGGAAGTGCCACTTGAAATGAAAAAACTAATTAGAAAGAATTTTAAAAACATCATTATTCTTTCAGGTGGCTATGATCTGGAGAGGGCAGAGGCTGATATCGAAAGCGGGTTGGGTGATCTGGTTGCCTTCGGTCGTCCGTTTATTAACAATCCTGATCTTGTTGAACGGTTTAAGAAAAACTGGGATTTGACTAAGGAACTTAAGATGGATTTGTTTTATACTGCGGATGAGAAGGGGTATACTGATTATTCGGTGTTTTAACCGTTGGCGCCTCTTCCCCCTGCCCCCTTCTCCCGGGGGAGAAGGGGGTAAGAACAAGATATTCAGGGTTTTAACCTCTCTCCCTCGGGAGAGGGGCAGGGGTGAGGCTGCTTTCTGGGAAGGGGTGAGGCGCTAAGGAAGGTGAGGTAATTAAATTGAAATTAAATAGTCAAAATAATAATATAACACATGGATTTCGTAGACTATTATAAATTATTGGGGATTGAGAAAAATGCAACTCCAAAGGATATAAAAAGTGCTTACAGGAAATTAGCCAGAAAGCATCACCCCGATTTAAATCCAAACGATAAAAATGCGAAAAAGAACTTTCAGCAAATCAATGAAGCTAATGAAGTGCTGAGCGATCCTGTAAAACGGAAGAAATATGACCAGTATGGAAAGGACTGGCAGCACTCTGAACAGTTTGAAAAACAGAGTCGGAATCAGAATCAGTACCAGCAGCAGCCTTCAGGTTCCAGAGGTTCCCGGTTTTCAGAAGCACAGTCGGGTGGCGATTTTTCCGATTTTTTTGAATCGATGTTTGGAGGGGCAGGCAGATCTTCAAGGAGCAGACAGGTCAAATACAGAGGAGAAGATTTTAACGCTGAGTTGCAACTTGATCTGCTGGACGCTTATAAAACACGCAAACAAACATTAACAGTCAATGGTAAAAAATTAAGAATTACCATCCCTGCCGGTATTGAAAACGGTCAGACAATTAAAATAGCGGGCCATGGAGGTGAGGGAGTGAATGGAGGACCATTCGGCGATTTATATATTACTTTCTCAATAACAAATCACTCAGTATTTAAGCGTTTGGGGAATAATATGTACGCTAATGTCGATCTTGACTTATACACGTCATTGCTTGGCGGTGAAATCACGATTGATACATTAGATGGCAAGGTGAAATTAAAGGTTAAGCCAGAAACACAGAATGGAAGTAAAATAAAGTTGAAAGATAAAGGCTTCCCGGTTTATAAAAATGAGGGGCAATTTGGAGATTTATTTATTACCTGGTCAATTAAAATTCCGACAAATCTGACAGAAAAGCAAAAAGTTCTGTTTACTGAATTATCCAAATTGTAATTTATTTAAGACCCCCTTCCCGGCCTTCCCCCAGGGGGGAAGGTGACCTTCCAGCTTCGCTGGATAAGAAAGGGGGTAAAAATGCCATTCAAAAAGCTATTAACCATTTTAAAAATCAAGACTATGAATACGGATTATCTAATAGCTATCGATAAATTCTGCATCAATCACAACATTGAGATTTCATTTATCAGTTCATTACAGAAAAACGGACTGATAGAGGTAATTACAATAAAGGAAACAGGGTATATCGATCCTGATCAACTGCTTCAACTCGAGAAAATTGTTCGCTTATATTACGAACTGGATATTAATCTTGAAGGTATTGAAACCATCAATTATTTATTGAACAGAATAGGTACTATGAATGAAGAAATTATCAGGCTCAGAAATAAGCTGAGCCTCTACGAATCAGGAGAGGATAGTTAACTTGTTTATTTCCAGGAGCTTTAGTCCTGTTCCCAAACCCGTGAATTATGTAACATATAGTTATAGTTTTGTACATTCTATCACAACCATTAGCCCTATCTTGCCTCGATTTATTTACTTTAACTTATCGGCATTTTATTTATAGTACATTTTATTTATAGTACATTTTATTTTTTTTGGTCAAAATCAGAAGTTAAACATTTTGAAACTATTTATTAAATATATGGTGAGTAACCGCTGCAAAATGGCGGTAAAAGAAGAGTTGAAGAAACTTGGATTACATTTCATTGTTGTAGACCTGGGTGAGGTTGATATCATGGAAGACATTTCAATTGAGAAGCGAGAGGAGCTTAAAAGTGCGTTAGCTTCTTCTGGTCTCGAACTCATGGACGATAAAAGATCAATGCTGATTGAAAAGATAAAGAACATAATTATTGATATGGTTCATCATAGCGATGAAATGATCAGAGTTAATTATTCAGACTATTTAAGTGAAAAATTAAATCACGATTATACTTATCTGGCAAATTTATTTTCAGAAGTGCAGGGAACAACTATTGAGCACTTTATAATCTCTCACAAAATTGAAAGGATCAAAGAACTCATCATTTATAATGAGTTAAACATCACTGAAATTGCTTTTAAAATGAATTACAGCAGTGTGGCACATTTATCCAATCAGTTTAAAAAAGTTACCGGACTATCTCCTTCACATTTCAAAAAAATGAAAGATAAAAGACGAAGTCCGATTGAAGAAGTAGGGTTAGTTTAGGTGTTGAGACTAAGGTTAAAATTAAAGTAAACAAAATTTTCCGAGGCGTAAAAATCATATAAATGGAAAGAGCCAGGGTGCATGAGTCGCATTACGCCAGAGGTTTGTTAGAAGCCAGTCTGGATCCTTTGATTGTAATTAGTCCAAAAGGTGAAATTACTGACATGAATCAGGCAAAGGTTACCATTACAGGTTTAGAACGTGAACAGCTTATAGGTACAAATTTTTTCGATTATTTTACCGAACCTCAAAAAGCACGTAAGGTTTACCGCGAAGTTTTCGAAAAGGGATCTGTTTCTGATTCTCCGCTTACTTTCCGGCATAAGAATGGCAAGCTCACCGATGTATTATTCAACGGATCTGTTTATAAAGACGACAACGGAAATGTGCTGGGGGCAGTTGTTGTGGGAAGAGATATTGCAGAGCAGAAATGGGTAAGTGAGTTAAAAACAGCTAACAAGGAGCTTGTCTTTCAAAACGAAGAAAAAGAAAAGCGGGCCAAAGAGTTAATAGTAGCAAACAAAGAACTTGCTTTTCAAAACAAGGAAAAGGGAAAACGTGCAGACGAGTTAGTTATTGCAAATAAAGAACTGGCTTTTCAAAATGATGAAAAAGAAAAGCGTGCACAAGAGTTAATCATAGCAAACAAAGAACTTCTGTTTCAAAACAAAGAGAAGGGCAAACGGGCAGCAGAGTTAGTTATTGCTAATAAAGAACTTCTGTTTCAAAACAAAGAGAAGGGCAAACGGGCAGCAGAGTTAGTTATTGCTAACAAAGAACTTCTGTTTCAAAACAAAGAGAAGGGGAAACGGGCAGCTGAGTTAGTCATTGCAGATAAAGAACTTTTATTTCAGAACAAAGAGAAGGGGAAACGGGCAGCTGAGTTAGTCATTGCAGATAAAGAACTTTTATTTCAGAACAAAGAAAAAGGAAAACAGAAAGCAGTAAATGCTAAACTTAAAACACTTAGTTATTCCCTGAAACTGGCTTCTCAGTATTCGCTTAGTCTGATTGAAGCAAGCCGCGATCCGTTATTTACAATTAGNCCTGCAGGAAAAATAACNGANATGAATCANGCAACTGTTAATATTATCGGTATTACCCGTGAGAATCTGACCGGCACCGATTTTCTNGATTATTTTACTGAACCTCAGATGGCTCGTGAAGTTTACCAGGAAGTATTTGCAATGGGTTCAGTCGCTGATTCTCCGCTGACTCTCCGACATATTGACGGTAAGCTGACTGATGTATTGTTCAACGGTTCAGTTTATAAGGATGACAAAGGCAATGTGCTGGGTGTTGTTGTAGTGGCCAGGGATATCACCGACCAAAAACGAATTGCCACAGAATTTATGGAGGCAAAAGTATTTGCTGAGTTTGCTACAATAATAGCCGAAGAAGCAAAGAGCAAAGCTGAGAGTGCGACTTTGATTGCAGAAAATGCCGTGAAAGCTAAACAGCAGTTTTTGTCAAATATGAGCCATGAAATCCGTACCCCGATGAATGCCATTATCGGATTTACCAAAGTGTTACTTAAAACTGACTTATCAACAAAACAAAAAGAATACCTGACTGCCATAAAGATGAGTGGCGATGCGTTAATAGTTCTGATAAACGATATCCTTGATCTTGCAAAAGTGGATGCCGGGAAAATGGTATTTGAGCAAACTCCTTTTAAGATGGCAATGTCAATATCTGCCATGCTACACTTGTTTGAGACTAAAATTCGTGAAAAGAATCTTGAACTNATCAGAAATTATGATAGCAGAATTCCTGAAGTACTTGTTGGCGACCCGGTACGTCTGCATCAGATTATATTAAATCTGGTGAGTAATGCCGTGAAATTTACAAATAAGGGCAAGATCACAGTTAGTGTAAGTTTAGTGAGTGAAGATGAGGAGCAGTCAACAATTGAATTCTCAATTGCAGATACCGGAATAGGAATAGCTGAGAAAAAAATTGGAAAAATCTTTGAAAACTTCCAACAGGCATCGAGCAGTACTTCAAGACTGTATGGAGGAACCGGACTAGGTCTGGCCATTGTAAAACAACTGGTTGAACCGCAGGGAGGCAGTATTAAGGTTATAAGTAAAATTGATGAAGGTTCTACATTTAGTTTTATCTTAAGCTTTATGAAAACAAAAGCTGAAGCCGATGAAGCATCAATACCCTTGGAACTGGATACTGATGTCAAGAATATTAAAGTATTGGTTGCTGAAGACATTCAGCTAAACCAGTTACTTATGAGAACACTGTTGGACGAATTCGGATTTGACTGCGATATAGCCTCTAATGGAAAAATAGCTATTGAAAAAATGCAAAGCAAATCTTATGATATTATCTTGATGGATTTGCAGATGCCCGAAATGAACGGCTTTGAAGCAACTGAATACATCCGTAGTAAAATGAATTCTCAGGTTCCGATTATTGCTCTGACTGCTGATGTTACGACTGTTGATCTTGCAAAGTGCAAAGCCGTTGGTATGAACGATTATATTGCCAAACCTGTTGATGACAGATTATTGTATATTAAAATAGTCGGGCTCGTAAAAAAACCTTTAAATACTGATAATAAAGAGGATGCAGGACATGAACAGATCTCTCTGGTAAAGTTAAAATGTACCGATCTGAACTATCTGAATATTCGTACGAAATCAAACCCGACACTGATGATGGAAATGATTTCGCTATATCTGGCACAAACCCCTGTATTGGTAGGCGCAATGAAACAGGGATTTTTGGATAAAAACTGGACATCGATGCACTCAGCCGTCCATAAAATGATTCCTTCTTTTGCAATAATGGGAATCAGTACAGATTTTGAAAACATGGCAAAAAAAGTTCAGGAATATGCAAACTCGCAGATGCAGACTAATGGAATTTATGATCTGGTACTTCAGCTTGAAAGAGTTTGTGCCCAGGCATGTGATGAACTAAAAGAAGAGTATTACAAGATTAAAAACGCTAAAAAATGACTACTAAAAACAAGATAAAACTTTTCCTTGTTGATGATGATGCTTTGTTTCTGAAATCACTTGAAATTGAATTTCTCGATCATGCCGATTTTGAAATAGAAACTTTTGCAACAGGTGAGCTGTGTGTTGCAGATTTATCTCATAACCCTGATTTAATTATATTGGATTATATGCTCAACGAAATTGTTGATAAGGCAATGAACGGAATAGAAACACTGGATAAAATAAAAGCAATTAATCCCGATATCCCTATTGTTATGTTATCAGGCCAGGACAAAATAGAAGTTGCCATTAACTGTATGCACCATAAGGCTTTTGATTATGTAGTAAAAAGTGAGACAGCTTTTTTCCGCTTGCAAAAAATCATCACTACTATTTTCAAACAGAAAAAACTGGAAAAAGAACTAAGCTGGTATATGGAGAGAATGTAATTCCTAATACATTTTCTAATAACAATTCATTTTACAACTGGCTCTGAAAGAGCCTAATATGAATAACCCCTGGCATCGCCAGGGGTAGAACTCCAGTCCACCTTTTTCAGCTCTGAAGGAGCTGAATATTATAGTTACAGAAATATCTTTTATCAACTTTGCAGATAGGTTATCCTTTGTTTCTGAAGACATTATTAAGCCCTTTCTGGGCTTAATATCAGTGGGTCAGCTATACCCCCGGCTTCACCGGGGGTTATTCATATTTAGCCACTTCGTGGCTTCAACAAATTTTAAACTGCCTTCTGCCTTTACGCCCTACGCCTTTGCTCCGTGAATTATGTAACTTTTCCCAAAAACTATGTAACTCAGATACTACAACATAACTTAACTTGCCACAATATTATTAATAAAAAATATTATGAAAAAAGCGGGGATATTCGTAATTCTGATTGGCCTGATATTGACCATTGTAACAGCCTTTACATTCTTCACAAGAGAAAAAGTTGCTGATTTAGGCGATGTCCATATTTCTATGAACAAACCGCATCACCTTACATGGTCGCCTGTTATTGGAATAGTAGTGATGGGTGTTGGCGGAGTTATGTTCCTGATTCCATCTAAAAAATAGTTACCTGACGGATATTGTTTATATTCTAAAATCCTTACCATGACAAAAATAGAATTTTGTTCACAATTACTAAGTCTGGAAGTCAGTCTTAGAAAATTTGCATACAGGCTGAACTTAAAAAAAGATGATGCTGATGATCTTATTCAGGAAACTTTTCTCAAAGTACTGACAAAGAGCGATAAATATATTGATGTCGAAAATTTTAAATCGTGGACATTTACCATAATGAAAAACATATTTGTCGATAGTTACAGACGCAATCTAAGCAGGAATACGCACAGAGATCCAAGTAATGAGTCGTTTTTCATCAATCAGACAGAATCTGTAAGTTTTGAGGACCCTGATTCAACTTATTCAGCTTTGGAAATAAATCAGAATATTGAACAATTAAAAGATAAACTCAGGGCCCCTTTTAAAATGTACATTGACGGTTATAAATATTCAGAAATTGCGGAAGAACTAAATCTGAAAATAGGAACTGTAAAAAACAGAATTTTCTTATCCCGGAAGCAATTGATGACTCAACTGAACGGATGAAATAAAGGCACAACGGCACAAAGGTAAGAAAATGATACGAAGTTTGACGATAATTTCGTTCTGCCGTTGAGCCATAGAGCCGTTGAGCCGTTGTACCATTAGGTGTGAATTATATAACTATCTCACTTAATTGTGTAACTATTCTCTCCGAACCGGAGCCTACCTTTAACAATTTTGTGGAGCTGAATACCACTTTAAAACGGGGCGGATCTGAAAAGCCATATGAGTAAGATTTTATAAGAAAATATTGAAATGAAAAAAATTGTAATGACTTGTTTAGTAGTGTTTTGTCTGGCTTCTATTGGTAAAGCACAGGATTATAATACAGGTATTGGAATAAGAGGTGGTTTTGAAAACGGTCTGACAATTAAATTTTTCACTGCCGAAAAACCAGCATTTGAAATCATTTTAGCAAGCAGGTGGAGCGGTTTTGAGGCTACCGGCCTCTATGAAATTCATAACAGGGCTTTCGATACCGACAGATTAAGATGGTATTTTGGTTTTGGAGGCCATATTGGTTTCTGGAATGGTGATTATACTTACAATCAATGGGGGGTACAGGGAAAAACCTATACTGTTATAGGTGTTGATGGGATTCTGGGTTTGGAATATAGCTTCACCGAAGTNCCGATAAATATCAGTCTCGACTGGAAACCTGCTGCCAACTTGATTGGTTATCAGGGATTCTGGGCCGATGGAGGAGCACTTTCAGTTCGGTATATCTTTTAAAGTAGAATAGCGCTATAGCCTATAGTGTGAAAGACAAAAGACAAAAGGCAAAAGTTACCCTTTACGATAAGATTCAATTAATAGTGAATCAGTGTCTTAGGTCTTTTGATTACTTTTATCTTTATACTTTTGTCTTTTATCTTATTTCTTATTTCTTATCCTCAGCCTTTTCTTATCTTTGAGTGGTAATTGTATTTTCAAACGGCTCATAAGTAAGGCATTAATTATTGCTGTATGTTTGTTCATCTAAAACGGATAAGTATCATATCTTGGATTTTTTGTCTCCCTTTCCAGATATTATTGTCACAATATACCACCACGAATAATTATACCGGTGCATGGGAAACACCTGCAAGCTGGAACCCGACATGGACCCCACCCCAAACTACTAACCTTAGCGGGTACGATAATATTACCATTAACGGGTATATTACAGTAAATGGTTCTCTCTCATTTTCTGGCACTGCCAGTAATCTGATTATTAATGACACGCTTGTTATAAAAGGAAATTTATTACTTGAAAATAATACTAAGGTAACAGTAATCGACAATGGAGTTCTTATTGTCAGGGGAAACCTTACGATCAGCAACCAGACTATTATTATAGCAAATGGTTATCTGATCGTTGCAGGTGACATTATTAAAAANGGTTCANNTCTTCAAGGTCCATTTACNAGCAATGACAACCCTGTTAAGCTATTTATTGGCGGAAAAATTTCTCCTGTGGAATTAACNAACAATTATCCGAATTTCCCNGTGCTTAATTGCACATCGCCAACTACAACTCCTTACCCGAATTCGACATGTAGCTATGGGAATATGACAGATATTCAAAGTGATCCCATAGATTCTTTCTTTCAATATACGTGTACAACAGCAAATGTAAAAAGCAATATTTCGGTATGTGAGGCCAACACTATAAACCTGACCTCTTCAATTGGAACAACCTACAGTTGGAGCGGTCCGGACGGTTTCAAAAGCAGCGAACAGAACCCATCGAGACCCAATTCCAATACTACCATGGCAGGGGCCTATACGATAACCGTAATAGCTGCCCCNGGCTGTANGGATNCGGATACAATCAATGTAACGGTCAACGCATTACCAATCGCCACTGCGGGCAGTAACAGCCCGGTATGTGTGGGAAACACCATCAACCTTANTTCCTCAGGTGGAACAGGCTACAATTGGAGCGGTCCGAACGGTTTCACAATCATCGAACAGAACCCATCGAGACCCAACGCCACTACTTCAATGGCAGGAGCCTATACAGTAATCGTAACAGCCGCCACCGGTTGTAAGGTCACGAAAACAACCACTGTAATAGTCAATGCATTGCCAATCGCAATTGTTGGCAGTAACAGCCCGGTATGTGTGGGAAACACCATCAATCTTACTTCCTCAGGAGGAACAGGCTATAGCTGGAGCGGTCCGAATGGTTTCATAAGCAGCGCACAGAACCAATCAATATCCAATGCCAACACGGCCAAGGCAGGGACCTATACGGTAACCGTAACAGCCGCCACCGGCTGTAATGCTACGAATACAACCACTGTAATAGTCAATACATTGCCAATCGCCACGGCGGCCAGTAACAGCCCGGTATGTGAGGGAACCACCATCAACCTTACTTCCTCCGGCGGAACAGGCTATAGCTGGAGCGGTCCGGACGGTTTCACAAGCAATAATAAACAGAACCCATCAATAAACAATGCCACCACTGCAGCGGCAGGGGCCTATAAAGTAACCGTAACAGCCGCCACTGGTTGTACCGCTACGAATACAACCAGTGTAATAGTCAATGCATTGCCAATCGCTACTGCGGGCAGTAACAGTCCTGTATGTGAGGGAAACATCATCAACCTTACTTCCTCCGGCGGAACAGGCTATAGCTGGAACGGTCCGAACGGTTTCATAAGCAACGCACAAAACCCATCGATACCCAATGCCAACACTGCCATGACAGGGGCCTATAAAGTAACCGTAACAGC
>JGI24132J36420_10000749_pt1 | contig 15292 bp, 10 predicted proteins | sample BarGraNGADG00212_3_FD_36420 | JGI IMG/M metagenome (IMG submission 36420) | reverse complement strand
ATGGAATACAATCAACCCCGGAGGGGTTATACAAATAATAGGTTACACAAATAATGGAATACAATCCAACCCCGGAGGGGTTATACCAATAATAGGGGTTACATCAATAATAGAACAAGGAGATGTTCCATCAATTTACACGGTAACCTGAAAAATACCCAGAAAAATTATAAGGAATCAAATAACCATTTGTTTGCAGCACAGCGACATTAACTATATCGTTTTTATTTAGTTTCATTGTAATGCTCTCTTTGAAAATTCCACTCGAGTTATTCGTTGGCCCAATCAGTGTCTCATAAGTGGCACCTCCAACTTCAATAATTAATGAACTATTCGTTGGTAAATTAATCGAAACACTAAATGAATATATTCCATTGAATGGAACCTGAAAACTACCTGATGTAGGGTTATAAAAACTACCATCATTATAATAAACTCCAGAAACCTGATCAAAGACTAAATCTACAGCTGTATTATTTGTTAAATTTACTGAGGCAGCTATCCCTGCTCTGAACGCTATAATCTGATTAATAGTCGTCGTTCCTCCACCATTAGATAATGACAATTGATAATTATCTGAATTATAACTAAGAGTCTGAGTAAATTTTGTCAGATCAATTGCAGTTGCAAGAGTGTTCTTGGTTATTTTCAGTTTGTTATTTACATCAAGCACTAAATCCTGTATCTGATTAGCCAGTCCAACTTTATTCCCATTGGAAATTGAAAGAGTATCACCAATATATGAGAGATACTGATTATCAGATGCCGGATCGCCGTCATCACCTTTCGGTCCCGGAGGTCCGGGATCAAGCGATTTCTGGGCATAAAGTGCATACGGTACGGCAAGGAACTGCATAGTCCCCATATCTATAAAATCATTATCGAATTTTACTTCAACTTTAATAAAATGGTTCGCCTGACTCCATTGAATCTTCGACAGGTCATCATAAAGACCGCCTGTCGGTGTCCCGCTACCGATTATCAAAGAAAACACACCGAATTTTGAGGTTGTAACCTTTGTATGTAATTCCTCGTAAACAACAAGGCCAAGCGGATTAACGGAAATAATTGAAAATTTTACATCGATGTCTTTGTTGGCAAATTCCTTGCCGTTATTATCTCTTGCCACAGCCTGATAAAAGATGCCAAAAGGAACATTCTGACCAAAAGAGGCTGACCCTGCAAGTAATAATATTAACAGTACATAATACCTTTTTAAACCTTCTAATGCCATAATTCTCAGTATTACATTTTCTCTATTTTAAATGTCCTGTTAATTTTTGAATCATCGCTGGTCACTCTTACAAGATAAAAACCGAGCTTCAGTCTGGTAACATCAATCTCCTGTACATAATAGTATTTGGTAATAAAATCCATTGTCATGGAACTGACTATTGTTCCTGTAATATTAATAATCTCAATCCTGAATTTCCGGGCATCCTCGCCAAATAACTTAACTTTAATAAAATCTGTGGCAGGATTAGGGTAGACTTCGACACCGGTGCCTACATGCGGGGGTTCTACAGTAAATATTATGCCTGGTTGCTGAAATCCCTGTGTTAAAATAAAACCGGAATTACTTATTATTTCAATGCTGTCTCTCCGATAGTCTGTGAATAATTAATTACTCCGGCAGTCGCCAGACCTGCTGCCGGTACTAATACCTGATGCGACAATTGCTGGGCAATGCCGTTAGTCCAGAAAGAAATTAATAATAGTATTAATACCTTAGTTACCTTAATCATGTTAAATTTATTCTGGAAGATCAAATATAAATGTATTTTTGAAAAAGCAATAATTTCTGTGGATAAATATGTTAATAACTTACCCGAAACCTGCCACTCAGCTTGATATTTTTTCGAATAATGCTGAAATCATACTTATATCATAATCTTATCGAAGCAGGTTGCGACGAAGCCGGCAGGGGTTGTCTGGCAGGACCAGTAGTGGCGGCAGCAGTTATTCTTCCAAAAAACTATAAACATCCCATTCTCAATGATTCCAAAAAACTTTCAGCTAAACAAAGAGCTCTTTTAAAAGACGAAATAATTAATTCAGCTATTGCCTGGCAGGTAGCATTTGTTGATAATGCAGAAATTGATGAAATGAATATCCTGAGAGCTTCAATTAAAGCGATGCATATTGCAATTGAGGGACTTGAAAAGGTACCACAATTTCTGCTCATCGACGGGAACAGGTTTTATCCATATAAGGACTTTAAATATGAAACGATTATAAAAGGTGATGGCCTTTATTTTTCTATAGCGGCTGCCTCAGTTCTTGCAAAGACATTCCGTGATGAGTTCATGGAAAAATTACATCTTGAGTACCCGGAATATGGCTGGAATAAGAATAAAGGCTATCCCACTGCTTTTCACAGGGCAGCTATTATGAGATATGGGATAACGCCCTACCATCGGAAATCTTTTACTCTTTTCAACAGTCAAATGAAATTTGAATTTTGAATATCCCATTATTAATTTATAAAGTTATCTTTAGCAGTCAATTTAAAATCAACCTGATTTAAGTTATATTATATGAAAAAATTCTTTGCAATATTAGTAATCCTTATCGTTTGTTTTGGCTTCAAAGCTAAAGCTGATGAAGGAATGTGGCTGCTGCCACTTATTGAAAAATTAAACATGGGTAAGATGACTGCACTGGGGCTGAAACTCTCGGCCGAAGATATCTACAGTATAAATAAAGTCTGTGTTAAAGATGCCGTTGTTATTTTTGGCGGCGGATGTACAGCAGAAATAGTCTCCTCACAAGGCCTGGTCCTTACAAATCACCATTGCGGATATGGGTCCATACAGGCGCATAGCAGCGTTGATCATGACTATCTCCGCGACGGGTTCTGGGCAATGTCGAAAGAAGAAGAATTGTCAAACCCAAATCTCTCGGTGACATTCCTGATCAGAATTGAAGATGTAACCAGTCAGGTCCTGGCAAATGTAAAGCAGGGTATGAGTGAAACAGATCGCACCGCGACAGTCAGTGATGCAAGACAGGCTATTGAGAAAAAAGCAGGGGAAGGGAATAATTACAGGGTTCAGGTTGGAAGTTTTTATGGTGGAAATTATTTTTATCTTCTTGTTTATGAGAGATATACTGATGTCAGGTTGGTTGGGACACCACCGCAATCCATAGGTAAATTCGGTTCCGATACCGACAACTGGGAATGGCCGCGTCAGACAGGTGATTTCAGTGTATTCCGGGTTTATTCCGGACCAGATGGTAAACCTGCTCCTTATGCAAAGGAAAATATTCCTCTGAAACCAAGCATTTTCTTCCGGTTTCAATAAAAGATCTTAACAAAGGTGACTTTGCCATGATCCTCGGATATCCGGGCAGGACAAACAGATATATGACCTCATACGAAATAAATGAACAGCTTCAGATTGTACATCCCGACAGGATTAAAATACGCGGTATAAAGCAGGCAATATGGATGAATGATATGCAGGCCGACCAGAAGGTAAATATTCAGTATTCAGCAAAATATTCCGGCTCTTCAAACTATTGGAAATATTCCATAGGCCAGAAAAGCAGTCTTGAAAAATTAAAGGTAAAAGCAAAAAAAGAAGAACTTGAAAACCAGTTCAATAAATGGGTAGTAGCTACTACAGAGCGCAAAGCAAAATACGGGGATGCTCTGAATATGATAAAAACATCCATTGAAGGCAGAGCAGAATATTACAATGCTCTTCAATATCTCAATGAATGCATACAGGGTTGTGAACTTTTCGGTCTGAACCGCGGGGTTGCCGGATTGATCACGGCACTCAGATCAAAAGATAATCAGAAAATATCTGATGCTGTCACTCAGATGAAAGCTAACAGCAGTGACTTTTATAAGGATTATAATCCTTCCACAGATAATAAATCGATGAAAGCTATGCTGAAGCTTTACAGGGCAGACGTACCTGCTAAGTTCCATCCCGATTTTTATACCAATGTTGTTGATAAGAAATTTAAAGGGGACATTGATAAGTTCGTTGATAATATGTTCGCTAAATCAGTATTTGCCAGTGAGACAAAACTGAATGCATTCCTCAATAAGCCTGTTCTTAAAACACTCGAAACTGATCCTGTTTACCTAACAACCACATCGATTTATAAGACCGGAGGAGAAATTTCAAAAGGATCCAGCCAGTTTGATGCGTCACTTGTCTCAGGAAAGAGACTCTGGATTGCTGCTTTGATGGAGATGGCTCCCGAAAAAACACAGTATCCCGATGCAAACTCAACCATGCGTCTATCGTACGGGACTGTCCAGGATTATGATCCAAGAGATGCGGTTACCTATAAGTATTACACCACCCTTCAGGGAGTTGTAGATAAGTACAAACCAGGTGATTATGAATTCGACCTTCCAAAAAGACTTATCGATCTGAATAATAAGAAAGAATATGGCAGATATGGATCTTCAAAAGGGTATATGCCTGTTTGCTTTCTGACCACAAATGATATTACAGGAGGTAACTCCGGTAGTCCGGTGATGAATGGCAACGGGGAACTTATTGGATTGGCATTTGATGGCAACTGGGAATCAATGAGTGGTGATATCGCTTATGAACCGGAACTGCAAAGGACAATCGTAGTCGATATCCGATATGTGCTCTGGATAATGGATGTTTATGCCGGTGCAAAACATCTGGTAGATGAGATGACAATCGTTCAGTAAAATTTTCCAATGTACTCACCCCCTTTTTCCCCCTCTCTACTTCGTAAAGAGGGGGATTCTATTTATATACAATGCACTGTGGGGTGAGTTCATTGGAGATGGAGGGGTTAAGGAGCAAAAAACAGGCGGATTTAATTATCTTTGCATCAAACTTGGAAATATGCATTTTAGCCTGATAGAGATTCTTGCTGCTTTTATGGTACTTTTCGCAATAATTGACATACCAGGGTCAATACCTATAATCATTGATATTAAAGCCAAATCGGGTGAGATTAAAGCAGCTAAAGTCACTCTTGTCTCATTCTTAATATTACTGGCTTTTTTATTCATTGGGAACCCTTTACTTGGCATTTTCGGTATAGATGTATCTTCTTTTGCTATCGCCGGTTCTTTTATCATTTTTTTGATAGCCATGGAAATGATTCTTGGCATCGAACTCTTCAAAACCGATTCGCAGGGCGTAGGATCGATATTCCCAATAGCATTCCCGTTAATCGCCGGGGCCGGATCAATTACTACAATTCTTTCTCTGAAAGCTGAATATCAAACAATTAATATTTTTATCGCCCTTATTCTAAACATGGTAGTAATTTATCTTGTTTTACGATTAACTTCATTGTTTGAAAAAATTCTAGGCGCTGGCGGACTTCAAATCCTTAAAAAAGTTTTTGGCGTCATTCTTTTATCGATTGCCATAAAGCTTTTCGTTACCAATACAGGGATTATTCTGCATCATGCCAGGTGAAATCACCATATATGCCGACGGAGCTTCCAGTGGAAACCCGGGTCCAGGAGGATTTGGTGTAGTGCTTATATCGGGGAAACACAGGCTTGAAAAATCGGCAGGATTCAGGATTACAACAAACAACCGGATGGAACTTATGGCAGTTATTGCAGGATTGGAAGCCCTGAAAATACCGCGTAGCAATGTAGCCGTTTACACCGACTCAAAATATGTTGCAGATTCCGTCGAAAAAGGATGGGTATTCCAATGGGAATCAAAAGCTTTCAAAAAGAAAAAAAACCCTGACCTCTGGATCAGGTTTCTTAAGATATACCGGAAACATAATGTCAGGATTGTTTGGATAAAAGGGCATGCCAATAATACTGAAAATGAGGTCTGTGACCGGCTGGCAGTAGCTGCTTCAAAAGGTAAACTCCGTGAAGATACCGGCTATAACCCNGAAGATGAGGATAATATGTTACTATAAAATCTGACTTTCTGAAATTCCCTGAACATACTGGCAATACTTATGAATTTATCCGGCTTTACGAGTAGGTATTCAAGTTGGATTAATAAGGAGGAATTTAGGGATAGTTAAATAATTTTTAAAAAATAAAAAAATTGCATCAAAATCCTTTTCTGTACGTCCTTATTCTGGAAACCGTAAAGATAAAGCCCTGCATGAAAAGAATTATTATCACTATCCAGTTTATATTTTTGCTTCTTCCGGTGATTTTTGGACAGGATCCTGAAAAGAAACAATATACTGCAACCCAGATAACTATTCCACCTGTTATCGACGGAATCCTCGATGAAGAATCCTGGCAATCCGGAACATGGGCTGATGGCTTTACTCAAAATCAACCATACAACGGCAGACCGGAAACTCAAAGAACCGAATTCAAGATATTATTCGATGAGAATAATCTATATGTAGCAATTAAAGCTTATGATACAAGTCCTGATAGTATTGTGAACCGCTTAACAAGACGAGATGAGACTGACGGTGACCTTGTAGGTATAATTTTCGATAGTTTTCATGACCTCCGTACCGGGTTCCTGTTTGGAGTGAGCTCTTCAGGTGTTAAGTATGACCAGATGTTTACCAATGACAACGGAAACGGAGACTCATCATGGGATCCAAACTGGTGGGTTAAAACCTCAATCAACAAGGAAGGCTGGGTTGCCGAGATGAAAATTCCTTTCAGCCAGGTAAGGTTCGATAAAAATTCAGCAGATGTCTGGGGTTTTGATGTGGCAAGAATTTTATACAGGAAGAACGAGCAAACTTTCTGGCAGCATATTCCCAGAGACGCTCCGGGGTTGGTTCATCTGTTTGGTGAACTAAAAGGACTGGAGCAAATTAAACCACGAAAAATTTTTGATATTACACCTTATGGAGTTGCTAAAACCGAAACCTTTAAGTCAGTACCGGAAAATCCTTTCCAGGCAAAAGGGAAGCTGTCAAAACTGAATGGCGGTATAGACGCCAAGATCGGTATTACAAATAATATGACAATGGATCTGACAATCAATCCCGATTTTGGTCAGGTTGAAGCTGACCCGTCTGTGGTAAACCTTTCGGCTTATGAAACCTTTTTAAGTGAGAAGCGTCCATTCTTTATAGAAGGTAACAATATCACAAACTTTGGCTTAGGCATCGGTGACGGCGGTGTTGGAAATGATAATCTCTTTTATTCCCGGAGGATAGGCCGCCGGCCACAAGGATATCCTGATATGAAAGATGGATGGTATGCTGATATACCTTCCAGAACTGATATTCTGGGTGCAGCTAAACTGACCGGAAAGACTAAAAACGGACTTTCGATTGGAATAGTTGAAGCAATGACTGCTCAGGTAAAGGCGGAAATTGATACCATAGGAGGAAGAAAGTATGCAACAGTTGAACCACTTACTAATTATTTTGTGGGAAGGATTCAGAAAGACATTAATAATGGCAACACATTAATCGGAGGGATTTTTACCAGCACAAACAGGGAACTTGATACTGATGTAAGAGACGTTTTGCATAAGGCTGCATATACAGGAGGAATTGATTTTACTCAATACTTTAAGAATAAAAACTGGATGTTTAACCTCAATACAGCATTTAGCCTGGTGGAGGGTTCTAAAAAAGCAATGACGAATACACAGGAATCTTCAGCACATTATTTCCAGAGACCTGGGAAAAATTACGCTCTACTGGATACCAACAGGACTTCACTTGCCGGAGCAGGAGGAAGAATGCAGATAGTAAAACAAAACGGATACTGGAATTTTATGGGTGCAGTATTATGGAAAACACCCGGATTTGAGACCAACGACCTGGGTTATATGCGGGTAACAGATCAGATTCTTTCTGTCCTTTGGGGTGGATACAATCAATTTAATCCAAAAGGGTTTTACAAGAGTTTTAATATTAATTCTGATTTTTTTGCCATTAATAATTTTGGTGGTAACTGGGTTGGCGGAGGTTATGAATGGAATGCAAATATAAATCTGAAAAATTTCTGGAATGCATGGACCGGAGGCAGTCTAAACACTTCATCTCTTTCCACTGACATGCTGCGCGGCGGACCAATGATGAAATTACCAGGCANCTTCAATTCACGGATCGGTTTCTCAACAGATAATCGCAAGAAACTGGTNTTGAGTGTTTTTGCAAATGGATCAAAAGGGTTCGAAAACAGCTCAAATAATTTATACACTGAAGTAGACATAACTTACAAGCCATCTGATTTTATATTTTTTACTGTCAGTCCGTCATACAATAAGTCTTACTCAGAACTTCAATATGTAACACAGACAGACTTTAATGGCATCAACAGATATATTTTTGCAAGCATTAATCAGAAAACCATAAGTACATCTTTCAGAGTGAATCTGAACCTTAGCCCAAATCTTACTTTTCAGTACTGGGGACAACCATTTGTTGCAACAGGTAAGTACTTCGATTATAAGTTTATCATGACACCTATGGCAAATTCATACCAGGATCGTTTCCAGACATATTCCCAGAGTCAGATCAGCCTCAGTGGNGATCATTATAATGTTGATGAAAANGTTGATGGAAAAACCGATTACACAATAGGGAAAAGTGATTTCAACGTGAAGCAGTTCCTNTCAAACCTTGTGGTAAGATGGGAATATAGTCCGGGATCAACGGTCTTCCTCGTATGGAGTCAGACGAGAAGTTATAACAGCGATTCAGGTCAGATGGATTTTTTCAACAATATCGGCGATCTGTTCAATAAAGGTAAAAATACTCCTCATAATGTGTTCCTTGTTAAATTCAGCTATCGGTTTGGTTTATGAGACCTAATACACACTATCCGACATTTTCTGAATCTCAGTAAATAATGCTTTAAAACAGATTACCTGTGTATTCTCTGAATTTTCCGGTTTCCTGCCATAGTAATTATCAAGAAATTGTCCGGCGCCTGACCANATTGTTTGTACCATACCCAAATAACGATCTTTCATTTCAGGTGTGGCAGATTTTCTGAATCTGACCATATCCTGCGCCTGAAGCACTGCATTTCCCGGATTCCTCCATGGACAGGTTATAACACTCAGGCCTTTCATTACAAAATAAACCGGGGTCTGATCAGGACGTTCATAATGCCAGTCACATATTACCACATCTTTCGGAATCATATCTACTGCCCTGAAGGTATTATTATAGCTTGCCTCCCACTCTCCTAATCCTGTTGTTTTCCCGTCGAGCAGACGGTCGCCCCAAATCCACAGCTTACGACCTTTCAATGCCAGATGATCACGTATTGATCGCACCTCCCCTGCAAACAGTTCTGCCTTATCTCTGCCGGAACAACGGGGACATTGTGCTTCCCCAATATAAAAGACTTCATCCATACCCGCATGGAATGCCTCAGCTTCAAACACATCGCAAATCTCATCTGCCAGTTGAAATACAATACCGTGTACATCAGGATGAAGGGGGCAATAGCTCTTGCAATATAGTCCGTCTGCATTGGGCCATACATATTTCTCAGGCATCTTCACCATTGGTGTCTCATCAAACTGTGGATAAACCTTTAATAAATTTCCTGTTTTTCCGGCCCACGACTGATGTCCTAAAAGGTTTACCTGNGGGACAATCTGAATATTATTCTTTTTGCATACCGCAACCAGCCTTTTAACATCCTTTTTTGAAAGTGCTATTGAATCACGCAGTTCGGGATGGCTTTCATACTGATAGTTATAATCCACCCTCAGAATAAGGGTATTCACCGACCTTGGTCCAAGTTCCTCATCAATGAATTTAATGAATTCATCGAGGTCCTTTGGTTGCGGAGCCGCAATACAAAAACCACGAACGGGAAGTACATTGACCTGAATGGCTTTTGATTTTTCAGACACCTGTGAAAATGTAGTGCAATTTATGGCCAGTAGTAGTAGAATAATAATATGTTTCATAAGGGTGATTTTATAAATTCTTAATCTGCAAAAATCTTAATGATAAAGTTATTCAAATTTTCAAATTTTCAATCTTCTCCATTACTAATGACAATATTTCATAAGTATAACATTATCTGATGTTTGGATTTATAATATAAAGTCTGTCATGAATATTTGTATTTGGCCTCGTAATGACAAAACTTTTGGGAGTGCCATAATGAAAGAAGGAGATCCCTAATTTGAAATTTTATATTTTGTACCAGCTAACAACGATGCAAGTAGCGGAGATTCGATTTTATTACTGATAACGGATGCTTATTTAAATTAATTTGATAAATTTGATAATGGTCTTGCTGCCAGGATAATTCCTGCGATATTCATATTAAGTGTTTTTAAAGATTACATTATGGAAAATTCACAAATTACCATTCGGAACCTGAAGAAATCGTATGGTAAAGGGGATTACAAAAATGAAGTGCTAAAAGGCATTAACCTCGTTATCCATCCCGGTCAGATAATTGGATATATTGGTCCTAACGGTGCAGGTAAAAGTACAACTGTCAAGATCTTATGCGGAATTCTGCCCGACTTTGCAGGAGAAGTAACCATCTTTGGCAAAGATCTGAAAACGGAAAGTATGGAAATAAAAAANCATATTGGTTATGTTCCCGAAACGGGTGCATTGTATGACCTGCTCACACCAAATGAGTATCTGAGTTTTATTGGNACATTATATGGTCTTGATAAAGATAAACTTGAATCACGGGCTGGAAATTTGCTTTCATTTTTCGGTATGGAAAAACATTCTGATCAGCGAATGGATACATTTTCTAAGGGAATGAAGCAAAAAATCCTGATCATGGCCGGANTAATAAATAATCCTGATATAATTTTTCTGGATGAGCCTCTGTCGGGGCTGGATGCTAACACTGTGATACTCGTTAAGGACCTGTTGATTCGGCTGGCAAAAGATGGAAAGACCATCTTTTACTGCTCACACCTTATGGATGTTGTTGAAAAGATTTCAGATCGTATCATCCTGATAAATAATGGAATTGTAGTGGCTGATGGCACCTTTGAAGAACTGAAAACAGAAAAAGCCGGCACCCTTGAGATGCTTTTTGCTCAATTAACAGGCCGGAAAGATAATGAGATTAATACTGAAAATTTATTCAATGGCTCTCATAAGAATTAATCATGGTACAAGTTGCTCTTTTCCTTGTAAGACTTTTTAAGACTCCTATTCAATGGCTGGGAGTTGATTATCCTCAATTCGAGATCCTTATACGTACTAAACTAACGATGGATTTCCGTAGTTCCCCGACCGGATTTCAGATCTCAGGCAGTAAAAAAAGTACTTTNCTTTATCAGTTACTAACATTCTCATTAATTGGACTGCTTTTNGGTGTTGCCGCTTTCTCTATCGGTGATTTGATTCTGAGTCTAACAATATTTTTTACAGTTATCATGGTTTCACTGACTATGACCGTTATTAGTGAATTTACAACAGTATTGTTCGATCAGCGTGATAATTATATTCTGCTTCCCCGTCCCATCAGTAACCGGACTCTTCTCCTGTTACGTCTTGTGCATATTCAGTTTTACATTGGTTTTATTGCTCTTGCTCTCTCGCTCGCTACAGGTATAATTGTGGCTGTTAAATATAAAGGGATAATAATACTGATCTATTTTATCGCGATTGGTCTAAGCACCTGGATGACATTAATATTTACAACTTTTATTTATCTCATGATCTCTAAAGTAGTAAATGGTGAACGGTTTAAAGATCTTATTACTTATGCACAGATAGCAATTGCTATAATAATTTTCGGCAGTTATCAGATTATACCCCGGTTAATAGATGCTGCTGTTCTTAAGAATGTTACAATGTCAGTCCACTGGTGGACTTATTTCTTCCCTCCGGCCTGGTTAGCTGCTCTGGTAAAGTTGAGTTTATTCACGCCTGTTACAACCCCCTTTTTGTTGCTTTCATTTCTTGCTGTATTTGTACCAATAACAGGAGCCGTCTTTCTTATAAGATCTATGTCAAAGGGATTTGGAAATATCCTTGCAGATGGCTCATCGGAAACTGTTTCACCAAAAAACATAAGAACCCTGAACACCAGATTAACCAGCAGAATTAATAAATTCTTATGCATATCCGAGATTGAGAAGGCAGGATGGAATTTAGCTGTGGCAACAACCAGCCGCGATCGTAAGTTTAAACAGTCGGTTTACCCTTTCTTCGGGATAATGATAGTGTTTGGCGTTATAATTCTGAAGCCCGACCTTACCAATCTGGCTGTCTCATTACAGGAAAATGGGGAATTAAGTAAATACTTCTTCATTGTTATTTGCGGGTTTTCCGGGAGCACTGCAATCCTCCAACTCCCCTATACAGATACCCCTGAGGCAGCATGGATTTACAAGGCTCTTCCTTTAAAAGAGCACGGACATTTACTTACCGGTGCTGTAAAAGCAATTCTGTTTATGTTTATTATTCCCATTTATCTTTTAATTACAATTCCTTCAATCCTGCTCTGGGGATCCTCTGTTTTTCCTCAGATAATCCTTAGCGGTCTTGGAAACGTATTGCTTGTATTAATTGCTATCATATTTCAGAAGATGGAATTGCCCTTTACCCAGGTTCGTGAAATGCATCAGAAAGGAACAAATTCTTTAAGAGCAATTCTCAACATGATACTTATGTTTTTGCTAGTTGGATTTGTCTACGCAACTTCTTTCCTTTCAGGATGGATAACAATTCTGATATGCGGATTAGTTGCCGGATTAATTGTTTTGATATTCAGGTTTATCAGAAAGAGTTGGATATCTCCGAAAGGGTGGGTAACTTTGCGAAATATTGAAGAAAGGTTATAATCCCATTGATGAAAGGTTCACTTCTGATCAGTCTCCAAATACTCCATATTAAATATTTTTTAAGGAACTATCTGCTCTTCAGTCTCGGAATAGTCTGTCCATTTCTGGAAGCATCATCACAGGATTATTTTCAACAGCAGGTAAATTATGAAATTCATGTTACTCTTAATGACACGAACCATGAATTGATTGGATTTGAGTCTGTAGAGTACATTAACAATTCTCCGGATACTCTGGGATTTTTATATTTTCATCTCTGGCCAAATGCATATTCCGGCAATAATACAGCATTAGCCAAAGAAATATTAAACAGAGAAGGAAAGTCAAAATTGTTCAATGATCCCGGGTTAAAAGGATATATAGATTCTTTGAATTTCGAAGCCGGAGGTCAAAGTATTACATGGAATCTTCTGACAGGGTTTCCTGATATCTGCAAGCTTATGCTTAATAAACCGCTTCATCCCGGCGATACAATTAATATAACCACACCATTTCATCTGAAGATTCCAAAAGGTGTTACATCGCGGTTGGGTCATATCGGTGAATCTTATCAGATCTCACAGTGGTATCCCAAACCGGCAGTCTATGACAGGTCAGGCTGGCATCAGATGCCCTACCTCGATCAGGGTGAATTCTATTCAGAATATGGTAGCTTTGACGTAAGCATCACATTACCTGATAATTATATAGTTGGTGCAACAGGAAACCTGCAAAATGGAGAGGAAAAGAAATGGCTTGATAAGCTGTCTGCGGATACCGCCTGGTTAAAAATACCAGACTACCTGGAGAGAGATTTTCCACCCTCATCAAATCAGATGAAAACGTTAAGGTATACTGAGAATAATATTCATGATTTCGCTTGGTTTGCCGATAAGAGATTTCATGTACTGAAAGGAAAAGTCAGACTCCCGGAATCAGGCAGGGAAGTTACCACCTGGGCTATGTTTACAAACCAGGAAGCATATCTCTGGAAGAAAGCTGTTTCATACATAAATAATGCTTTATGGTATTTTTCAAAATGGAACGGCGACTATCCTTATAACAACTTTACTGCAATTCAGAGTGCTCTGAATTCGGGTGCGGGAATGGAATATCCCGGGCTGACAGTAATTGGACTGGCAGGCGATCCTTACCTTCTCGATGACGTAATAGCCCATGAGATTTGCCATAGCTGGTTCTATTCAGCATTAGGATCTGACGAACGAAGATTCCCATTTATGGATGAGAGTATCGCAACTGCAAATGAATCGAGATATATGAATGAACGATACCCCGGAAAGAAGCTTTGGGAATTAAGTTTAAGAAACAGGAAAATGGCAACATTTTTCCACATATTAAAAATGCCGGTACAACGAATCCAGGAACTCGATTGGCTTATTCGGGCCCGCGGTAACCTGGAACAGAGTATAAATCTTGCGGCTCCTGAATATAGTTACAGCAATTACTCAAGTATAATCTACAGTAAGGCCGCACAGGGGTTCAACTACCTCAGGGCTTATCTTGGAGATTCCCTATATGATTCAATAATGCATAATTACTACCGTACATGGGAAGGTAAGCATCCGCATCCAGATGATCTCAGGATAACCTTTGAAACTCATACAGATAAGGATCTGTCATGGTTTTTTGATGATTTTCTAGGTACAACCAAAAGACTTGATTATAAGGTTGTTCAGATCAGGGACCATAGATTGCTTGTTAAAAATATTGGGGAATTAAGATCACCATTGTTAATTGCAGGATTAAAGGGAGATTCAATTATTTCACAAAAATGGGAAGGTGGTTTTGAAGGCCGTAAGTGGATCGACCTGCCACCGGGGGACTTTTCCACGTTCCGGATCGATCCTGACCATAAGATGACTGAATTGTTCAGGCTTAATGACAACATCCGGACATCAGGTGTTTTCCGAAAGGCTGATCCTGTTAAATTCCAGCTCATATATACTATTGAGGATCCTGATAATCGATATTTAATTTATTTCCCATCTGTTAACTGGACAAGTGCAGATGGCTTTATGGCCGGNGTAGCTTTGCAAAATGGGGCACTCATACCAAAACCTTTTGAATATTTTGTCATGCCGTTTTATACTTTCCGCAACCAGGCGCTTACAGGTTATGGAAAGGTTTCGTTCAACAAAATTCCTTATGATAATTTTATCAGACTTGCCTCACTTACACTCGAAGGAGAACAGTTCGGGGGACCGGGAACTCAGGCCTATCATAAAGCGAAGATCGGATTAGATTTTTATCTGAGAACCAATACTGCGAACAATCCTGTCAATCAGAAAGTCTTTGGGAATTATACAACAGCATCCGATCTCAGGCAGATTGAATCGTTCACGCCGGCCAGGATGCTTTCTTACCTTCAATTCGGATACCAGATGGAAAGGACAGGAATAATAAATCCATTCAATCTGTCTGCCTCTTTTGAATCAGGGAAGTCGTATCAGAAAACATCAGTTGAGCTTAATTATAAGTATAGTTATATAGGAAAGAAAAACGGCCTGGAATTCAGAGTGTTTGCAGGAACAATGCTTAAAAACAATGCTTCAGACCCATTCTATGCATTTTCAGCAAGCGGC
>JGI24132J36420_10000737_pt1 | contig 15422 bp, 9 predicted proteins | sample BarGraNGADG00212_3_FD_36420 | JGI IMG/M metagenome (IMG submission 36420) | reverse complement strand
CCGCGTGCTGAGGGAACTGGGCGAGGTCCAGAGCGCGAAAGATGGCTTGAACCGCCAGTTCGCCAAGGTGCAGGTGTCGAACCTCAAGTCGGTCAGGATGGAGGTCATCGAGCAGACTGACCTCGTGAGTTGGATCAAGCGGCTCGCCGCTTTCGAACCAGGCGGTTTGTTTGATCAGGATCCAGAACGGGAGTCGGCCCTGGTGAACTTCCGAACGAAACTGCAAGCCAACCCGGTGGTTCGTTTTGCCGACCTTTTCACTCTGGGGGTAACCGTCGAGGGACCAGACGGGCGCAAACACACCTACCACGACTTCCGGCAGATCGAATCCCACGGCACCACCGTCGCCATCAAAGTGCTGTTCAACCTTCTGCTGCTGAAGAGCCAGTTGAAACGCGACGATTGCCAGGTGCCGTTCTTCCTCGACGAAGTGCAGATTCTCGATCCGGCCAACCGTCACGCCATCCTCGCCACGGCGCGCAAGCTCGGATTCCTGGCCATCACTGCCGCGCCCGAAGCCGTTAGCGAGGTGGACGCCTTGTATTTCCTGCAGCCAAGGCGCGGTTGGATCGTGCTGCGCAACAAGCACCGCGTGGGGGTGAAAATTCGGCCGCCAACAGCATGACCGCCCAAGAGAACATCCTGGCACAAATCACACGCCTGCTTGAAGATGGAGCGATGCCAAGGTCGGCCTGCAGTGGCTCACTGCTTAGGACCCTGCGTCCTTTGCTCCATGCGGCGGTAGTGGTTGAGGAACGCTCTGGCGGCGGCAGACGCCTGGTGGTTCGTGATGTGGCGGCCTTGCAGGAGTTTAGTCGGCGCCATTTTCCAGATTCCGCTGGGACTGCCGGCCTCTCCAGCCGCGCCGCTGGGGTGGCCCGCTTCCGTGACTCCAAGACATTCGCCAGCGACACACCGGAAATCGTGTCCGTTCGCGCATGGTCCGAAAAGGCTCTGTTGAAGCATGGCCAACCGACCGGGGCGGCTGTCGCTACGGCACAGTATGGCGTTTTTTCGTTTCTCCTGGCTGGAGCCGAGCATTATACGCTACGCGGAGCTTGCGCCTTGGTGGAGAATCCGGCGGTGTTCACTCAGTTCGAGAATTTCCAATTGCCTGTCGGGCTGGTAGTTTATGGCCACGGCCGTGCTTCCAAGCGATTTGTGGACTGGCTGTCCATAATGACATCCCCCGATTTTCAATTGCTGCACTTACCCGATTACGATCCCGTCGGGTTGACTGAATTCGAGCGTCTCCGCGCTCGCCTTGGAAACCGTGTGCGTCTTCACGCGCCGCACGATCTTGACCAGCAATTTGCTTCCTTCTCCAACCGCACCCTTATCAAAAACGTCAACAGCCAATCCATGCTGGCCAACTTGAGACGCACGGCCTCCCCCGAAGTCCGCCATGTGGTTGCACTCATCGATTGCCACAACGCCGGTTTGGAGCAGGAGGCTCTCCTGCTGCATGGCTAAGGGCTCGTGACGACGGTTCGTATTTAACGATGCGCCTCCAACGCGAATAGTTGTGCAGCTCCGAACCGTGCTTTTTCTTCTGCCTGGAGAAATTATCGTCAAACAAATTGGTGTGAACAATTCATCACGCCTAACATCAGGCCGCAGAATATGGGAGACACATAGACGGTCACCGACCTTCTGCCGACGTTTACCTAAACCGCAACAAAACAACCAAAGGAAGACAATATTCAATTGACTCCACCAATGCCGTCGATGACGTTCCCATCGGTCCTTTGGACCGCGTTTGCCACAAGATGTGGTGCCTGGTGGAGTCAATTGGATACCCATGAAAGGTTATATGAAAAAGACAGCAATCTGTGGGAATTGTGTTCCCGTCCCAATGGCCGAGGCGATCAAGCTGAGCTCACCCGACCAGAGAACCGAACAACTAGCCAGGCAAATGCTCCTCGCTGAAATTAATAACGGTCGGGCTGCAGCCCGGAAGCCCCTGTTGCTAAAGCTCCCACCGGCTCGGTGGCGCAGTCATGGCCCCAAAGCTTTGGAGAAAGCGCGAGCGATGAAAATCGTCACGATCATCTCTCTCTGGTCCAAGCTCGGGAAGCCCTTTCCGCCGCCGCCACCGATTCAGTACGACGTGCTCGCCCAAGATGGCGACGTCCCTACGACGTTGGAGGACGCCTATGCCGTGACCAATATGGATGGCCGGCCCATGGGTAGGCAGGCGTGCGCCACCACCACGGGCGACATGATGCTGCTCGATGGCAAGCATTATCTTGTTGAACCACACGGCTTTCGCGAACTCACGGACGCCGAGGCTCAAGCCATCAAACAACTTGACTGCAGGGAGACATGCGGGGGGTATGACCAGCTCGTCGAAAAACGCTTGATCTGATTGCCGCCTCTTCGCGGTCCAATCGACCCTCACCCATGTGTCGGGGGCGGGCAGCAAGATTGTGCATGATCCGTTGCATCTGGTGTAGTATGCGCGGACAGCTCGGTGGCCCGGAGCGTGGGGAAAGCCTCGGTCAAGGCGGCGGGCTGCTTGCGCCACTCGTCCTCCAGACCGAGGTAGAGGTGGAAGAAGGCGGTGTCCGGCTCGCTGGGTTTTCGATGCGCCCCGAATCCAAACATAGTCGCCGTTAAGCTTCTCCTTGTTCTTGCACCTCACGATGGGAAAAGTGTCGTTGATTGTTCAGGTGTATTTGTTGCCTGCGGCGCGACAGAGTTCGATGCAGTGGTCAATCCAGTTCTGATACCAATACCACTGCCCGGCTACTGAAACACCGTAGCCTTTGGAGGCATCCTTGGCGTTCTCCCCTTTCCACATGTCCACATGGTCTGGTTGCCGCCGAAATCGCGGGAAGCCGGCTTTTTGCACGGCAGTCACGACATCCTTTGGCAAGAACTTCGGGCGTTCCACTTCTTTCTTGACCCAGTATTCCTTGCTGATGCTTTGTGCGAGTTCCGATTTCGGGTCGATAAACTCCACGACCTTGTCCGCCTGGCCAGGGCGATTCACGAGCTTCTTCGTGAAAAGCAAACGATACGCAAATCTTGGGCTGTTGAACTCATCGGCGGTAAGTGCTCTGTCGAACTTCTCCACGAATCGCAACAACGCCTTTGGCAGAGCCGGGCCACTTTCGGCAAGCTCGAACTGCTTGGGATCAAGCTGTGCGAACTGAATGCTAAATTGAAGATGTTCGTCCAGGCGATGCTGCGCACCGAATAACTTGGTTAAACAATCATTGAAGTTCACGGCACAAGCTTGGTAACGGCTGCTCAAATAGGTGTCTAACCCGATAGCCGCCATTTGGTGTTCAATCTCATGACGCAGCCCAATCAAGAACCGCAGGTTCTTCTGCGTGTCCCCGTCAATTGGGCATACAGGATCGTTCAGACAGCGTTCGAGTTCCCAATGCTTGTATGCGCCGTGGCTTGTGCGGTCGTATTTGCGACGATTCCGGACGATTTGGAAATAGCGGTAATCCACACCTTTTCCACGATAGTGCGCGTGCAGCAAATAGGTCCACGCGATGATCATTAGGACCGTGAAGGACTCGGATTTGAATCGAATCAACGGGTCATTGTAGATCTTGATCGCGCAAAGGGCCGCCTCCTTGGCTTTGGAAACCAACTGCAACCTGAGCGAACCGATTGAGCCTTTGTGCTTTCCCATATCGCCAGTGCGGCTATCTTGGAACATGGAAAGCGACGGCAACGGTTTCCTCTGAATGGCCCTTCGCGATCAGTTCCTGGTAGTTGCTCCAAGTTTCGGAAATGCACGAATAGCGTGCTAGTGCAGCCAGCACGGCAGACAGCAACAAATGGTTCTGCTCTTCGGGCGGAAGGAGGACGTTGATTTGTTCGAGGGCGCTCACGGAGTTGCGGTTAGAGAAGTCTGCATCCGTCCTTGTTGTGTCCGCTCCTGGCGATCTCGTCGAGATCCTCAGGCCAGAGCATCTCCCGCCGGCCGGCTGGGCTGCGGAAGTTCATGCCCAGCGCGTAGCCGAAGCCGTAGCTGTTGTAGAGGGCGATGGCCCGCTGCATTACGCGCGCTCCCGCCTTCGAAAGCGCCCCTTCCTTGTCTTTGATCGCGTAGGGCCGAATCGCATAATAGAGCATCATCTTGACCGCATTTCGCCCGGCAGCGGCAGCGTCCATTTCCTGCCAATCCTTCGGCTTCGGGTCCGGCTCGCCGTCTTTTCGCGTGTAAATGCGCTCGCCGACCATCTCCATGTACCAGAACGTCATCTCGTAGGCCGCAGCAGCGATCGCCTCTTTGGACCAACGGAGGGAGACGTGCCAACGGTCGCTGCCCAACGGCATCAACTGATCCTCGTTCAGCGGCGGCGTCGGAGGGTCCAGCATCAACCGTCGCTTACCCTCTACGGTTTCAAACCGCAGCGTTCGTGGCAGAGGCCAATCGCTGGGCTGAACTGTGATCCGCAGAACCCGGCCTTCAATTCCAAAGCCTAAGCAAACCCGCCCGCTCGGGAAATCCACACCGGGGATGTGCAATCCCTGCCTCGCTCGTCTGAGGTGCTCCTCGATCTGGCCGCCCATCTCGCCTGAGGACTTGTGGCCCGATTTCACTTCCGCCACGCCGGCCACGACTACAGAGCACCCATCAGGCTCGGTACCGTCAACCACCAGAACATGCAGATCGGCTCCCTTCAGCACACCCTTGCCGGACTGGCGCGTTACCATTACTGCATCGCCGACATAGAGCCTTGCCGATACGGGTAATGTGCCAGCGACGCGCGGGTCCTGCATGAGTCGCTGGCAGGCCGCCGCAGCAAGAAGCTCGGTCACGGCCCCCTTGAAGCTATTCACCATGAACGAGTAGATGAATCCAATGGCCGCCGCCGTTTCCGTCGTGGTCAGCCGTCGCCCACTCAGTTCGGGCGGAATCTCCCCTTCCTCTTCGTAGGGACCGTCCCGCAGGAACCTTTGAAATAGCTCACCTCGCTTATCTCCCTCGATGTTGCAGATGGACGCTTCCAGCGTCTTGCGAAAGATCGTCAAGGGATCGTTCCCAACCGCAAAGACAGCCTCCGTGGCCAGCGCGCTCTTAAGCGCCGACTCGACCTCGTTACCCAGTTGCTCCCCCAGCAGGTCAAACCCGACACTGCCAGCCAGGCTCCCTGCGGCGGACGACCGGTCTGGTCTTCGATTGCTCATGGTTGCTTAACCCCCACCACTACACCTGCCAGTGGAAAATGAAGCCATGTGGCTTCAACATTTTCCCCTGCTGAGGTTAGCACTTCGCGGTATGCAGCGACTTGTCCGGTGAACTGCCCGGCCTTCGCTTCGCAGTGATCGCGGCGTATGGGAGCACTTTTATGATCAATGACGACCACGCCTCCGGCTGGAAGCTGGAGAAGAAGGTCAATCGTACCGCGCCAGCGGCCACCGATTGCGCGAGGCCCGCTTGCCACTACTTCTGGGTGCCATTGTGCTGCGGGATAGCGATTCGCGACCCACTTCAAGAAACGTTCGCCTGATGCAACAACATCCGCCGGCGAGAGGATTCCGGTCACCGAACAAGCAGCCAAGCAACGTGCGGCAACGATCTCCTTCTCATTGGCGCTCATCGAGATCATCGAAGGGAGAGCGGCCAGGTAAGCATGCACGGCATCTCCGATGGAGGCGTATTGATTTGCATCGGCTCCTGACGGAAAGAATGACGGTCCCGGGAGTTCCTCAGAATGGACCTCGACTGTGTCTGACTTTGTGGAAACCTGACTGGGTGAGTGGAAACGGGGTGCGAATTTGGATGGGCTGGGGTTTCCAGTCAATTTCAGCCAGCGTTGCTGCTGTGGTGTAGCCACCCGGCAGTCCTCTACCATGTTGGGGTTCAGGAGCCGGAGAACGAACGATGTGTCAATTCCTTCCAGCTTGTGCTCGCCATCGGCCAAATTGCTGTCGAGCAACGAATCCACGGCGGGAAGTTGCTCCAGCCACGCATATTTCCCCTCGCGATGTGCAAACACGAGTTTGTGCTTGGCACGCGTGCATCCCACGTAAAGCAGACGGAGATTCTCATCACTCTCCCGGCCGGCGCGTTCCTGGCCTTCTTCTGACGCAAGCGCTCGGTCTTCAAGTCCGCTTCCGGAGCGCATTTTGGGGAATTCGCCATCCGTCTGTCCGAACGGCCACACCCAGGACCGCAACGTTCGTCCTTCCAACGGATCCGCATCGCTATGCCCACCGCCGGAGACAACCGGCGACCACATGTCAGGCGAGCGGGACGAATTCAATCCGCTGAGCACGACCACCGGCCATTCCAACCCTTTGGCCGAATGGTAGGTCGTCAACGTCACCGCGTCGTGTCCCAGCGGTGGGTAGCAGAGATCGAGTCCATCCTCTGCGAGATGTTCGAGGTGGAGGATCAACCCGCTCAGCGTCGCCGCTTGGCCACTTTCGAAGGCGGAGTCCTCGTACTCCCGACTGTGACGCAGAAGGGAGTCGAGATTGGAGCAACGCCGCGCGGGGTCGCGCCATTTTGCAACGAGTGCAGGAAGGCGGAGGGCTTCGAAGACCTGCTGCACGATCTGCGCTGGTGACAGGAGGGAGCGATTGATCTCTTCAATGCGGGCAAGGCGCAGGTCGCCTTCCCAAGGCTGGCGAAAGTTTGTGTCCTCATGCGCTTTCGCGGTGCCAAGTTCCCGGAGACGTTCCCCAATCCAATCAGGAGTGTCCTTTTCCGGATCACTCATAAAATGAATGAGGGTTGCCGCAGCAAGAGAATCATTTCGATCCGCCACCAGGCGCAAGCCTGTCAGGACCGTCGCCCCCTCGCGGGTGGACAATAGGCCAGGACTCTCCAGCAAACAGGGAATCCCCAAGTTTCCAAGGGCCGTGGCTATCGGCTTCAGCAGACGGTTTGTTCGCTCCAGGACGGCGATTTCGCCGAATCGTATCCCTTCCGCTTTCAGCTTTGCGATTCCACAGGCGAGTGCAGTCGCGTCGTCGTCTTGGTTCTTTGTGTCAAACACCCATCGCTCTAATCCCCGCGGGAGGCTCGGCTTCTGGGGTTCCTGCTTAGCGTCGTCGCCCAATACGGCCGCGAAGACGGTGCCGACAAACTGGACCAGTCCCCGCTGGCTACGGTAGTTGCGGGGCAGTTCGTCCCGCGTGGCGTCAGCCGCGTCATTCCAGAGGTCGTTGACCAGCTTCGGGTCGGTGTCACGAAAACCGTAGATTGCCTGTTTGGGATCGCCCACCCAACGACTGCGGGGGGATATGCGCCGGAGACGTTGAAAGATGGCCAACTGCAGCGGGTTGGTGTCCTGGAATTCGTCAACGAGAACCAGATCGAAATCTGCGCCCAAACGAGCGGCGATGGTCTCGTCATCAAGAAGTCGAAGGAGCAGGATTTCCAAGTCAGTGAAATCGACCAGGCCGCGCTCGGATTTGTAGCGTTTGTATTCTGAATCGAGCCGATTCGTTTCCTCTGCCAAGAGGGTTGAAAACGCCCGGACATCCGCGAGGAGCCGGGGATTGCGGCACACCTCTGCGGCATGATTCCTCAGTGGATCCAGCATCGCGTCAGCCCCCGATCTCTTGCCTGCCTTTAGCCTGATGGCCTCCAAATAACTGCCCCAAAGCGGCAGGTGTTTTGATTTGAGCTGTCGAAGCTTCTGGCGCGCTGTGTCGGTGTTCTGCTGGGTATCGTTGACTAGGGCGTTGAGGCTCGCCAACGCCGCTTCCGCGAGCTCATGCAACCGGCCAATCGGCGTCTCCTCGGTCGTGACCCCGTCCGGAGCCAGCAATTCACCCACCCGTTCCGCACTGACTGCCATCTGGGACGCGAATTCCGGGTCACCGATCAGGTTTCCCCGTTTCGCCGCCAGCAGGTCCAAGATGCGCCGGGGCAAATCGTCGAGGCCCAGTCGTTCGGCGAGTTCGGTGAGCGGTTGCCATGCCGGGGTGGGCAGCGCCCCCAGAAGATCACCCAACGCACGTTCGCTGGCCGGTTCCGTCACGACTTCTAGGCGCGGTGACAACCCCAGCTCAAGCGCATAGCGGGACAGCAGGCGGTGCGCCACGCTATGCACGGTGCCGATGGCCGCCAGTTCCAGCCGCTCGGCATTCCTGTTGGCTGCCAATCGGTCGGCCGTTCCCGCCAACAGTTTCGCCTGCATGCGTCCCTTGAGCTCCGCTGCGGCCTTCTTCGTAAACGTAGTGGCGAGGATACGCGCAGGATCCAGGCCACCTCTGACCGCCTCGTCCACACTGCGACAGAGATCCGTTGTTTTGCCGGAGCCGGCGCCCGCGCGAACCAGTTCAAGGGTGTTGCTCATATTGTCTCCTCCAGGCCACAAATGCGCTTGAAATCACAATGCCTGCAGACCTCCTGCACTTGGTCAGCTTTAAGGTCCTCCTTGAGCACGATCGTCGTGCCCGCCGGCCACGCGGATGATTCTTGAAGCGGACGGGCTGGAACGGGAGTCCCGGCCGTCAGCCAGTCCCCGGCAGCTTCGATTGCAGCAAAGAACTTTTGCCACACCGTTTGAATCGCCGGTGCGCTGATGAGTGCGCGCTGGGCGTCCCCGTGGACGGCGCTGCCCGAGGGGGTGAAAAGCAGGCCATCGGAAAGAACCAGATAGGCCACCGCTGGGAACCGTCCCTCCGCCGTTGATCGACCATAGGCGTAGGTGGCGAGCTGCACGGCCCGCCCTTCGGCGATCAGCGCCTGATACTTGGACCGGCCGCTATACTTGAAGTCGAAGATGGCTTCTTCGCCGTTGTCCCGCTGGGCCACGCAATCAATTGAACCCTTCAGCGGCTTGCCGAACGCTTCACCCGCCAATTCCACTTCGATTCCCACGATGCGATAACCGCCACTGGCCAGGGTGCTGACGAGAACGCGCGTGACGTTTTCGATTTGGTCGCGGAGTCGTTGTCGTTCGAGAAACTTCTTAGGTTGGGCCAGCGGGGCCGCGTCGAGAGGCAGTCGTTCGTCAAACGCGGCGAGCACCCGCGCCACCGCCGCGTCGAGAGCGGGCAACGCACCGCCTCCACCGAAGACGCGTTCGAATATGCTGTGGCAAAACGTTCCCTTGAGCCGGTGATCGTCGGGGAGTTCGGCCATTGAGCCCGGTCGAATCTTCGCGAGGTAGTGGAGTGTCCATTTGAGCGGACAGGCGAGCCGGTCCTGCAACTCGCTGGCCGAGACAGTTTCCCGATCCGAAAGAAGACTGTTCGGGATGTTCCAGAGAGGACGCGTTTTTTGCGGAGCTTCAATTGCGATGTCGTGACACTCAAATCCGATTGGGGAGAGAGCGGTCGAATCACCGGTCATGACCAAGTCTTCCAGCACGAGGGGTTGCTCCCTATTCTGTTCCGGGAGCAAGCCGCGAACTGCGAGCCAGAGGGGGTGCCATCGTTTTTCCAAATCCTGGGGCAGGACCACTGCAAGGAACGCTTCCTTTACCTGGCAGTAACCGCGGGTTTCAGCGGAACGAAGCGAGGAAAGCACCTTGCTCCCATCATCAATGACAACCCCCGCATCACGCAACTCGCGTAGTTGCCCTGCTGACCAGGGGCAGGCGGCAGCATCCGCTGTCGCGGGTCCCAGCCAGATCAGCCGGGCACACGGTCCTTCAATCTCGGAGAGCGATCTTACCCGGATGGGGCCACCCTCGGCTTCGATGAACGGCCTGGTTTCCGCTCCGTTTGCCAGCGCCTCTTCGAGCAGTCGCCCTAGTTGCGGCTCCGACAGCGCCGTCCCCTGACATTCCGCCAATTCGCCAAGCAGCGCCGCTTGTCCCGCCGCCGTCTGCAATGCCTCGACCAAGCCGGGAGGCGTTTGCTCATCTTGCACCAGCAATGCCGCCCGGCCCGAAGCCCACTGGGCCACCATGCCGCAGCGGGTGCGGATAAGCCGTGATGACATTTCGCTGCCTCTTGAAGCCCGATCACAGCGAAACCAAGCGCCCAATCGCTCGCGCAGTTCACCTTTGGGATCAAATTCTTCACCGCAGAGTTCCTCCAGCGCTTTGTCCCACTCGTCACTTCCCAGGCCGGGTTCGCGTGTCAGGGCGTTTGCCAGTTTCGATGCGGCTTTCTTGGGAATCGGCAGCATGGGCAGCGTCAAGAAACCAAGAAGTAATTGCGGGTCCACCGGAGCCCAACAAAGTGCGAGGCTCAGCGGCAGAACCTGCAGGACCGGATGCGCCCGCGACCAGGCCGACGCCCCGGTGGTGGGCAGGCCGATCCGGTTGAGGCACGCATCAAGCCGCAAGGCCAGATCATCATCTTCACAACAGATCACCGTGGTCGAAAGCTTGTCTGAAGCCTTCGCCAGCGTGGCTGCGATGAATTCGACGGCCGAAGTTTCGCTGCGGGTCCGGATTTGGCGGAACGTCGAATCCAGCTCAACGCCTGTCATGGCACCGCCAAGCAAAACAGTCTGCGTCTTCTGTAATGCCGAACCTTCGGGAGCATGAGCAATCTGCTCCGGCACCCCGATGACATTCAATTTTTTAAAAACCCTTTGCCAGACCAGAGGCCATGCCTCTTTCGCATCATACAGCAGGCAACGATGGGGAGGCAGCACCTGCCCTGCATCAATGGCGTCGAGCACCCTCTGCAGGCGCTCCGCCTCACCGGGAAACTGAAACCTTCTGCCTGCCACGACCCAGGCCAGGGCTTGCACCAGCGCGGGATAAGCATCGGAGGCTTTCTCATCCCAGCCCGACAATAGCAGTTCGTCCCGCCTTGAAAGCAGCTCGGAAGCGGTCGCCCATCGATCCGCCTTGAGGCTTTCAGCAAACATCGAGTTGTTGGCGGCGTCCAGTGCGGCCGCAAACTCTGAAACGCGGCTGGCTTGGTGAATCCGAGTAATGGGAAGTCCCAACTGGGTCTCGATCCATTCGAGCAATGTCTCAGGACCACCGCGGTATTCGTTAAGAAAACCTCGGCTCCAAAGGGGGCGAACAACTCCCGGGGCGAGCCGGATCATTAACTGTGCGCTTTCGTTTCTGGTCATAATCTTAATTCCTTGCAGTGGCCTTCCTTGATCACTTCGCCGGCGGTGTTCTTTTGCTCGGTGCGCGCGATGTCCTTGCGCTTCACGATGGGTAAGGTGTCCAAGATCATGACCCGATTTCTCCCAAAATGATCCTCCAGACGGCGGCGCACTTTTCTTTCGGTTTGCCTTCGCCGGTTTCAATTTTGTCTAGTTCGTCCAATTCAGCTTTGGCGCGGCGTGGGTCTGGATCTTTCAAGATGACGTCGCCGAAGATGTTCAATGCGGCTTGGAACTCCGATTCCTTGAAGGAGAGGCCGGAGAGCCGGCGCGGAAAATAGGCATCGGTTAGAGACTCACGCATCAGTCTGGCCGAGCGCAACAGGAGCGAGAGCGGTTGAGTCCAGCTTTCGTCAGGCGCCTTGGCCGTGAGGTCGGGCGGCGCGATCTTGTTGTAAACAGCCCGAGGAGTGATGCGCGCACTCAGCGCGTTGGTGAGGCGTTCCTGCACCTCGGAAAAGACAGCCGCCAGTTTATCGGCGGGAACGGCCTTGCCTTGGCCCAACTGATTATACATGGCATCAAGGTCCTCCTGAATTTTCTTCTTCCGCTTTTGGACAAACTGGGGCACGTCATCCCCGCCCAACGCTGTTTTAAGATTTGCCAGCCCCTTTGCATTGCGGGTCTCAAGTTCCTTCTCAAACAAAACTTTTGCCCCTTCCGGCAGCCAATGGCTCCCCATGCTCAACAAATAAGTGAGCAGATCCATGATGTCATTGATGCGACGACACTTTTCGACCTCCTTGCCAACCACCTCATCAAGCACTTGAAGGCTGAAGGACTGTTTTTGCGTGAGCGCGCCAAGGATGCGCTCGGATTGCTGGCCCAGCAGCGTGGCTTTGACCGGAATGGCCAGTGGTCTAATACGCGTGGTTTCATCCACCGTTACGAGCCAGCCGTGCGCGTAAACTTGCTGGAGCTTCAGCGCCAACGGGTCCAGGGCGGTCTTGCCCCGGTCCCACGGTTTTACCTTTGTCCCATCTGTCTCGACGGTTACTTCCCCAGTCTTTGGGTCGACTTCTGGACGCGCGGGGTGGTCCGGTTGTGGGCCACGGCAAGATTCTTCAAAAGCCTTCCACATTTCCGCGGCGGCGGGGTCGCCTTGCGCCGGCGCAAGATGGGGGATGCGGACTGTCTCGGTAGTGAGCGGAACCGCGCTGGCGAACAGATACTGAAACCACCGGCTCCAGGCATCCCGCAATGCATCGTCGGGTTGGAAGACGACGTTGAAACTAGTCAGGCAAACAGCGTCCTTTCCGCTGTCGCCAACGGAACCGATACAGAGGGTAGTTCTGCCTGTATTCGACTCGTGGGCTTGGAAAACGGTCGGGGGCATAATCATCGTCTCGTAATCCGGGCCGAAGGCCCGTGCGACAGGGAGGAGCCGAATGTCGAGTTCCTGTTCAGGGCCGATGACTTGGGCTTGGATCATCTTCAGGGTGATCAAGTGCTCTTCGCGAGTTGGGCCGCCTGGAAAAACCACGACGACAAGGCTGATGCACCGAGGACCAGGCAAGGCAACGAGGGTCTGGAGCCATTGAATAGTCTTGTCTGCCACGCCCACAAGGACGCCAGCGATTAGGTCGGCTTTGGCAACGAGCGGCTCGAACGGCGGATGATGGACGTAGCGAGCTTGCTGAGCAAGAAAACGAGGTTCCGGCCAGACCAGAGGTGTGGCGGAAGGCAGGACGGTCGATCCCAGGCCATGCAAGGTGGCAGATTCGTCAGAGTTCATACTTTGGGTAGCTGTCCTTTTCTTCTTCCTCGGGTATAACGTAAGAACCATCCAATCCCTGTCCTCAAGCCGTTTTATACCAGTTTCAAGTTTTCCATCCTGTCCAAAAGCCTCTTGTCGCATCGCCAGACAAAGGAGATGGGTCGGGCGGGTTATCGCGGTGTAAATCAGGCGCAAGCGGTCAAGTCGCTCCACACCCTCTCTCGCGGTGGCCCCGGACTTATCGCCGAGAAGCCAAGGAAGCAAATCCTCCAGGTCGTGTTTCTTGAAAAACGTTTCGACAACGAGTGTCGCTGTGTGTGTCTGGCCTTTCGCGCTATGAATTGTTCCGACATCAATCTCCACGAAGCGCGCGCCCTGAGTAAATCGGTAGCGGTTTGGGGTTGCGTGAACCATCGGGCCGTTGTTAGGCAACTGCCCGGCAAACTCTGCAGACCATTGGCAGAATGCATCGGCTTCTGCGCTCCATTGTTTCCCGATGATCGGGTGCATCAATTGCCGAAGTTGACCAACCTGGGTACACCAGCCTTGTTCGCTTATTGGCGTGGCTTCAACACACCACCCCCAAATCCGTCCCTGAAGTTCTATCAGCGCCCTTTGATCACTTTTCAGCGACTCCCGCAACCAGCGAACCCCCTGGCTGCCACCGGTCGGAGCTCCCGCTGGGCCGATTGTCTCAGCCAACTCGATAATACCCCTGGTTACTGTTATCACCGATTCGGCACAATCGACGGCGTTGGCTCGTCGGCGCTGGGCAAGATGGATGTAGTCGGCCAGTGTATTAGGACGAGGCTCCAACTTCGCAGCGTGCGGCTCATACCCGTCCCAGTAGTCGCTCAAGCGGCAGGCTGGTTTGTCATCGCCTTCCTTGGCTTTCCCAACTCGCCCAATAGCCCGTGCAAGGAAACCCTCCGACCGGATCACCGGGTCAGGAAACGTTTGAAGCAGGATTTCGCCGAACGCCGGGAAGACTTGCTTTGCGGAGTTCCCACGGAACAGGATGATGGTGTGCGGCATCGCGGCAGCATCGACGGCAACAGGAAATGGGTTCGTCCGTGGGCCTTCGCCCACGAGAGAGGGGCGCGGCGGTTCAGGCGCCAGTGGCTTCGCCTTGGCCGCGATGCCAGCACCGAACCTCTGACTGTTCGGAATTGAGCGAACATCTCCACTCGGAAAGGGTTCGGTGGTAGCCCCTCCCTGCCCAGTGTCGTAGATCGCCTGGTTCGAATCGCCGAACCGCTGACGGAGTCCGCAGGAGGAGGCTGGGAAGACAGCGGCCAACAGACGCCCCTGGATTTCCTGGGTGTCCTGCATCTCGTCGACGAAGACGGCTGGGAAACGCCAGCGAGCGAACTGCGCCGCTTCAGGGTGTTGCCTCAAAAGTTTCTCCGCCCAAGCGAACATGTCGTCATAGTACCAAAGGCCCGCCGCAACAGCTCTCGCCTTGGTTTCGGTAAATACTTTCCACTGGTCCCTGCCAATCCGCGCGGGAACCCCCAAGTCATCAGGATTTCCTGCACATATCAAGGACCAAATGTGGCCATCTAGAGTTCGCTCCTTAAACGCAAGATTTCCGAGCTTCCCGCGTGCTGGCCAGGAAGTCAGCCGCCGTTTCATCCAATCGAAACATGCCTCATCGTCAACCAAGCGGACAATCTTTCCTTCCGAACGCAATAAAGGGAGTGCCAAGAAGTTGTCCACAAAGCTGTGGATTGTGCCCACGAAGTGCGGATACGTGAGTAATTTTTGCCCGGCCGCCGTCCCAGCCAGTTTCGTTTCGATTTCCCGGCGCGCTACGTTCGTGTGTGACAAGACGCATATTCCGCGGCGGGCATGTGGCCACTTCTCTGCCAATATCGCGAGCTTGGCCACAAGGAGCGTCGTCTTGCCGCTGCCTGGGCAGGCCTGCACATCAAAGCTTTCGTTGGCCAGTAGAAGTTCCCGGCGGGCTGTATCGAACGCCACTCCGAGATACCGCTCGGCCATCCGGATGTCGTCGTCCGTGATCGCAGGGATCAATTTGGCGGGGCTGTTGGAAGTAGCATTCATAGTTAAGGTGGGCCGGCGGTCGCAGGTGACGACTTGGCGGAGGTAGGAAGACTGGTTGTCCCCGTCACGTAGTCGATTGCATCCCGGAGGTAGGTGGGAACCAACGTGGCGAATTTCGTACGATCCTGAGCGAGGGCTGTTGCACCGTAACTCTCCTCCAGCAGCGACGCCAAATGCTGGGCGGTAGTCGGTTTTGAAACGCCGCCAAGAATTCCCTGATACACCTTGCACGACAGATACTCAGTCAGGTCGCTGCGGGAAGCCAGACTGAGGTTCAATTGATCCCAAACCTCTGCCGCTTTCTGTATGATCTTGGAGCGATCTAACGCTGCGCTATTCTGCCCGGTTACCCGATCTAGCCGGGCCTCCTCTTTAGCCAATGCAACAGCTTCCCAGAGCTCGCGGCTAAGCCCGGCATGCGCCAAGTCGTATTCCAACGTCCAGTGGTCCGATGCAAACGTCCTGACGTTTTCGCCGTCATCTTTGCTTCTGTTCCGACACCACTCCTTGCGGGAGGTTTCATCCGGCAGATCGGCCTCGAACCTGGGACCTGCTTTGCCTTTCGTCTCCTTCTCCTCCTGCCCGTCACCTTCATCCAAGCCCAATGCTGACTTGGCACAGTCCGGC
>JGI24132J36420_10000728_pt1 | contig 15554 bp, 15 predicted proteins | sample BarGraNGADG00212_3_FD_36420 | JGI IMG/M metagenome (IMG submission 36420) | reverse complement strand
ATCATCATCGGCACCATCCCGATCGTGCTGCTCGGGCTGGTGTTCCAGCACTCGATCGAGCACACCTTCCGCAACCTCTACCTGATCGTGCTGATGCTCGCGGTCTTCGCCCTGGTGCTCGGCTGGGCGGACCGGGTGGGTCGCAAGGACCGGGAGCTCGACGACATCAACCGGAAGCACGCCGTGCTGTTCGGGCTGGCCCAGGCGCTGGCCCTGATCCCCGGCGTCTCCCGGTCCGGTGGAACCATCTCGGCCGGCCTGCTGCTGGGATACACGCGCGAGGCCGCGGCGCGGTACTCGTTCCTGCTGGCGATTCCTGCCGTCCTCGGCTCGGGACTGTTCGAGCTGGCCAAGAGCGTGGGCGACTTCGGCAAGCACGGGCACCCGGGCCTCGGTGTGACGATAGTGGCGACACTGATCGCCTTCGTCGTGGGGTACGTCGCGATCATCGCCTTCTTGAAGATCGTGACCACGTACAGCTACCGCCCGTTCGTCCGCTACCGCCTCGGCCTCGCCGCGGTCGTCGTGCTCCTTCTCGTGTTCCACGTGCTCACGCCGCTCGGCACCACCGTCGGCTAGCGCCCGTCGCGTCGTCGCGACGCGGTTAGGCTCTCGTTGTGCGCACCTGGCCTGCCCTGCAGATCCCCGCGATTCCTGGACACGGCGAGATCGTCCGGGTCCACGACACCTCGAGCGGCGCCCTGGTGGCGGCGGCCCGTGACGGTTCGACGGAGGCGACCATCTACGCGTGCGGGATCACGCCGTACGACGCCACCCACATCGGTCACGCCGCCACCTACGTCGCGGTGGACCTGCTGCAGCGGGCGTTGCGCGACCAGGGCCTCAGGGTTCGCTACGCCTCGAACGTGACCGACCTGGACGATCCGCTGCTCGAACGCGCGGCCGCCACCGGGGTCGACTGGCGTGACCTCGCCGCCGAGCAGACGGCTCTCTTCGGCGCCGACATGGCCGCGCTCGGTGTCATCCCGCCGGACGTCTACGCCGGTGTCGTCGAGAGCATCCCGGCGACCGTCGTCGTCGTCGAACGGATGCTCGCCGACGGCGCGGCGTACCGCGTCCAGCTCGAGGAGGGCGCCGGCGGCGAGTCGCCCGAGCTCGGCGACCTGTACGCGGACCTGGGTCGCGACGACGCCTTCGGCCGAGTCGCGAACCTGCCCGAGGCGCAGATGCTCGCGCTCTTCACGGAGCGGGGCGGAGATCCCGACCGGCCCGGCAAGCGGCACCCGCTCGACCCGCTGCTGTGGCGCCGTGAACGGCCCGGGGAACCGCACTGGGACGGCGGGTCACTCGGCACCGGCCGGCCCGGCTGGCACATCGAGTGTGCGGTTATCGCGCGCGGGGCGTTGGGCCCGGATTTCGACGTCCAGGCCGGCGGCTCGGACCTGCTGTTCCCGCACCACGAGATGTCCGGTTCTCACTTGCGGGCCGCGGCCGGCGCCACGGCGACGGCGCGAGTCCACGTGCATGCCGGCATGGTCAGCCTCGGCGGCGAGAAGATGAGCAAGTCACGCGGGAACCTCGTCTTCGTCTCCGCATTGCGGGCCGCCGGCGTCGAGCCGATGGCGATCCGGCTCGCCCTGCTCGCGCACCACTACCGCAGCGACTGGGAGTGGACCGGTGCCGAGCTCACTACCGCCGAGGCTCGGCTGGAGCGCTGGCGAGCCGCCTTCTCGGGCGCCATCGCACCCCCGCCGGACGACGCCGTCGCGGAGATCCGCGCGGCCCTTGCCGCCGACCTCGACGCGCCCGGCGCCCTGACCGCGATGGACGCCTGGGCCGACCGAACCCTGGCCGGACCGCAACACGGCGAGGAGTGGCCCGAGGGTGAGCCCGGCGTGATGGCACGCGCCGTGGACGCGTTGCTCGGCGTCCGGCTCTGACGCGTCGGCCTAGCTGTGCTGACCAGGACCGTTGTCCCGGCGACGCAGGTACCGCTCGAACTCGCGCGCGATCGCCTCGCCGCTCGCCTCGGGCAGGTCCGCGGTGTCCTTGGCCTCCTCGAGCTGGTGCACGTACTCGGCGATCTCGGAGTCCTCGGCCGCCAGCTCGTCGACGCCGACCTGCCACGCCTGGGCGTCGTCAGGTAGGTCGCCGACCGCGATCGTCTCGCCGAGCAGCCCCTCGACCGCGGCGAGCAGCGCGAGGGTCGCCTTCGGCGACGGCGGGTGCGCCACGTAGTGCGGCACCGCCGCCCACAGCGAGAGGCCGTTGAGGCCACGGTCGGCGGCCGCCTGGTGCACGACACCGATGATTCCGGTGGGTCCCTCGTAGGTGTTCGGCTCGAGGCCGAGTCGGGTGCGCACCACCGGGTCGTCGGAGGTCGTGGTCACCGGGATCGGGCGGGTGTGCGGCACGTCGGCGAGCAACGCGCCGAGGGTGATGATCGTCTTCGCGCCGAGACGCTCGGCGATGTCGAGCAGCTCCGAGCTGTAGTGGCGCCACCGCATCGACGGTTCGATCCCGTGGACCAGGATGATCTCGCGGTTCGTCGCGCGCGATCGCGCGACTGCGATCGTCGTCGTCGGCCAGGTGACCCGGCGCCGCCCTAACTCGTCGAAGCCGACGGTCGGTCGGTTCACCTGGAAGTCGTGGTACTCCTCGGGGTCGAGCGCGTCGACGTCTTCCGCGTCCCAGACCTGGTGCAGGTGCAGCAACGCCTGGGTGGCCGCACCTCCCGCGTCGTTCCAGCCCTCGAACGCGGCCAGCACCACCGGTTCGGGTGGGGCGGTCTCTTCGTGCGCGGCGTGGTCGTCGTCGCTCATGGACCCAGCCTAAGCGCACAGCGTCGGAGAACAGCAGCCCTGCAACTAGACTCGCCTGTATGCCCGACGACGCCGAGCCTCTCGTCCTGCCCGCCGCCGTCCTCTGGGACATGGACGGCACGCTGATCGACTCGGAGCCGTACTGGATCGCCACCGAGACCGAACTCGTGGAGGCGCACGGCGGCACCTGGACGCACGAGGACGCCGTTCAACTCATCGGGAGCGAGCTGACGTACACCGCTCGTGTCTTCCAGGAGCACGGCGTGGCCCTGAGCACGACGGAGATCGTCGACTTCCTGATCGAACGGATGACCGAGGAGATGCGGCGCGAGGTGCCGTGGCAGCCCGGGGCGCGCGAGCTGCTGCAAGCCCTGGCCGAGGCGGGTGTGCCGTGCGCCCTGGTCACGATGTCCTACCGGAGTCTCGCCGAACCGGTCGCCGAGCTCGCGCCGTCCGGGGCACTCCGGGTGGTCGTGCCCGGCGACGAGGTCACCCACGGCAAGCCTCACCCCGAGCCCTATCTCACGGCCGCGCGGAAGCTCGGCGTGGACATCCGGGACTGTGTCGCCGTCGAGGACTCACCGAGCGGCCTGCGGTCCGCGATGTCGTCCGGGGCGAGGACGATCGGGGTCCCGTGCATCGTCCCGGTCGAGCCGGCGCCCGGCCTGAGCCGGCTGCCAGACCTGCTCAGCCTCACCCTCGCCGACTTCGCGGCGATCCACGCCGGCGAGGTCATCGACCGGCTCGGTGCGCCGGTCGGCGTCGCCGCGCGGCCGCGCTGACGCGGCTCCGCGCTAGCCCGTTGCCGGGGTGACGCCGATCGCCCGAACGACGTCGGCTGCCGAGAGCTCGGGCGGTGTCCCGCCGAACGCCGGGCAGACGGCCTGGTGCGCGCACCAGTCGCAGAGCTTGCTGGTGCGCGGCTGCCAGTCGCCGGTCAGCGCCGAGCGTTCGATCGAGGACCAGATCGCGCGGATCTTCTGCTCGGTGGCGTCGAGCTCGGCCCCCGTCGGTTGGTGCCGGATCAGCCGGCCGTCGCCGAGGTACACGAGCTGGAGCATCCGTGGCACCTCGCCGCGGTTCCGACGCAGCACCACGGCGTAGAAGCGCATCTGGAACAGCGCTCCCGCCTCGTACCGGGGGTTTGGTGACTTACCGGTCTTGTAGTCGACGACCCTGATCGCGCCATCGGGTGCGACGTCGAGCCGGTCGATCACCCCGCGCAGCGCGGGTCCATCGGGGAGCACTGTCTCGACCCACAGCTCGCGCTCGGCCGGTTCCAACCGGTTGGGGTCCTCGATCGTGAAGTAGGTCGTAAGCAGCTCGTCCGCGCGAGCGAGCCACGGTTCGAGCTCGTTCGGGTCGGCGAACAGCTCGGCGTACTCGGGGTGGCGCGACTGCAGCTCGTCCCAGGCAGTGGGCAGGAGGCTCGGGCGGCATCGAGGCCGCGGGCGCCCGCTTGCGCGTCGAAGAGCAGCTCGAGCACTCGATGCACGAGGGTGCCCCGGACCGCGCTCGGGCTGGGCGCTTCCGGGAGCCGGTCGATGACGCGGAACCGGAACAGCAGCGGGCATTGCTGGAAGTCGGCGGCACGCGAGGGGGACAGCCCGGGCCCGGCGGCCGGGCGATCGCCGGGACGGGAGGCGCGGGACTGTGGTCGGGACACGCGGCCCAGGGTACGGCGCGCCGGGGACACCGCGACGGCGCTTAGGCTTCGGGTGTGGCGAACCAGGCGAACCCTTCGGGAAGCACGAGAGGCTGGACCATCGGGCGGATCCACGGCAGCCCGGTCGTGATCGCGCCGTCGTGGTTCGTGGCAGCCGCGGTGCTGACCTGGTTGGTCGCACCCACCGTGCAGTGGGAGGCGCCGGGTCTTGGCGCCGGGGTGTACCTCGTCGCGCTGTCCTTCGTGCTCCTGCTCTTCGGCTCCGTCTTCCTGCACGAGCTGGCGCACGGCCTGGTCGGCCGGGCGCACGGCATCCCGGTTCGCCAGTACGCGATCACCTTGTGGGGCGGGCACACCGAGTTCTCCGCGCGCAGCCTGACGCCGGGCAACAGCGCCCTCGTGTCCGCGGTCGGACCCCTCGTCAACCTGCTCCTCGCGGGGCTCCTCGCGATGCTCTGGAAGCTCGCTCCGGCCGCCAGCGTGCTCGGACTGGTGCTCCTCTCAGGCGCGGTCGCGAACGGCTTCGTCGGGCTCTTCAACCTGCTCCCCGGGCTCCCGCTCGACGGCGGCCGGATCCTCGAAGCGGCAGTGTGGAAGATCACCGGTTCGCGGAGCCGTGGCACGGTTGCTGCTGGGTGGTTCGGCCGGATCGTCGCGCTCGGCGCGGTGGTGTGGATGCTCAGCCGGGCGGCGCAGAGCGGCGGTCAGCTCAGCCTGGTGGATGTCGTGTGGGCGCTCGCCGTCGGGTCGATGCTCTGGAGCGGAGCGGGGCAGGCGATCGGCGCCGCGAAGCGCCTCGAGGAGCTCGACTCGATCGACCTCAGCGCGCTGCTGCGACCGGCCGTAGCGCTGCCCGCCTCGACGAGCATGGCCGACGCCGAACAGCGACTGACCAGCGGGGGAGTCGACCAGTTCGTTCTGCTCGGCGTCGACGGCTCCCCGGTGGGTTCGGTGGACGGCACCGCGTGGGCCTCCGTCCCGACGGGGATGCGTGCCCGGACCTCGTTGGCAGCGGTCGCGGTGCCGCTTCCGCCGGAAGCCGTGCTGCGCGATGTGCACAGTGGTTCCGCCCTGGCGCAGGGCGCCGCAGCAGCCGCGGAGCAGAGCGCCATGCTGGTGCTCATCGACACGGCCGCCCCGGGCGAGGTCCGCGGGATCGTCCGGGTCCGAGACTTCATCTCGGCGCTGCACCCCAAGCCTTGAACCGGGCGAGCGGAGGCGGCGCGCCGTCCGGTCTCGAGCTGGCCCAGGCAGCGTTGCGGGTGTCGGCGAGCAGCAAGGTGCTCGTTCTCACGGACGCGCCGGAGCCGAGCACGGTCCGCGGGATAGTCCGGGTCCATCAGGTGCTCTCCTCACTGCGCGCCTAGACTCGGCCGACGTGACCTCCGGACAGATCGACCCCAGGCCCGAGCCGACTGGCGCGAGCGAGCGCCGGGGTCCGTTCCGAGCCGGCGACCGGGCACAGCTCACCGATGTGCGGGGTCGGCTGCACACCATCACTCTCGCCCCGGGCGGGGCGTTCCACACGCATCGCGGCGCCTTCAGCCACGACGAGCTGATCGGCAAGCCCGAGGGCAGCGTCGTGACCAACTCGGCCGGCTTCGAGTACCTGGCGCTGCGTCCGCTGCTCGCCGACTTCGTTCTGTCGATGCCGCGCGGCGCCGCCGTCGTGTACCCGAAGGACGCCGGCCAGATCATCGCGATGGCGGACATCTACCCCGGCGCCCGCGTCGTGGAAGCGGGCGCCGGCTCGGGCGCGCTGACGATGTCGCTGCTGCGCGCCGTCGGCGACGGTGGGTCGCTGCACTCGATCGAGCGCCGAGGACTTCGCCGAGATCGCGCGCGGCAATGTCGAGGAATTCTTCGGTCGACCGCACCCGGCCTGGACGCTGTCGGTCGGTGACCTCTCCGATGTGCTGCCCGTGACGTCCGAGCCCGGAACGGTCGACCGGGTCGTCCTCGACATGCTCGCGCCGTGGGAGAACCTCGAGGCCGTCGCGACAGCGCTCGCCCCGGGTGGCGTCCTGATCGCGTACCTCGCCACCACCACGCAGCTCTCCCGGATCGCCGAGGACCTCCGCGATGACGGGCGGTTCACCGAACCGCGAGCGTGGGAGTCGATGGTGCGCGGCTGGCACCTGGAAGGTCTCGCGGTCCGGCCGGAGCACCGGATGATCGGCCACACCGGCTTCCTGATCACCGCCCGGCGGATGGCTGACGGCATCGCGGCACCGGTGCGGCGTCGTCGTCCCGCGAAGGGCGCCTACCCGGCCGACGCCGAGTGGACGCCCGAGGAGCTCGGCGAGCGCCTGGTCTCGGAGAAGAAGGCGCGACGCGTTCGCCGCGACCAGTCCGGCATGACACCTGAGGCACGTTCGGGCGAATAGGGTCGCGGTGACGGCCTCGGCGGCTTACCGTCGAAGCCGCAGGCTAGTGACAAGGGGGCGAAGCGATGACCGAAGCACCCAGGTACCTGAGCGCGACGCCGGGCCGCGGCTCCGATGCGCGGCTCACGGCCCTCGAGGAGAAGAACGCGCGCCTCGCCGAGGCACTCCGGGTCGCTCGCGCGCGCATCGAGGACCTCAACCGCCAGCTCACCGACCTGGCCAAGCCGCCGGGGACCTATGCGCTCTTCGTCGCCGACCATGGCGACGGGACGGTCGACGTGGTCTCCGCGGGCCGCAAGATGAACGTCGGCGTCGCGGCCTCGATCGATGTCGCCGGGCTGCGCCAGGGCCAGGAGCTCCGCCTCAACGAGGGGATGATCGTGGTCGCCGTCGGTGGTTACGAGCCGGTCGGCGAGATCGTCACCGTCAAGGAGCTGCTTGACCCGGATCGCGCCTTGGTGCTCGGCCGGGCGGACGAGGAGCGGGTGGTCCGGCTCTCCGGCGCCCTGCTGGACGGGCCGGTGCGGGTCGGCGACGCGCTCACCATCGACACCCGCAACGGGTTCGTCTTCGAGCGCATCCCGCGGTCCGAGGTCGAGGACCTGATCCTCGAAGAGGTCCCGGACATCGACTACAGCGACATCGGTGGGCTCGGTGCGCAGATCGAGCAGATCCGGGACGCCGTCGAGCTGCCCTTCGCGCACCCCGAGCTGTTCCTCGAGCACGGTCTCAAGCCGCCGAAGGGCGTGCTGCTGTACGGCCCGCCCGGCTGCGGCAAGACGCTCATCGCGAAGGCGGTGGCGAACTCCCTCGCCCAGGCGGTCCGAGCGCGCGGCGGCGACGGCCCCGGCCGCAGCTACTTCCTCAACGTCAAGGGTCCCGAGCTGCTCAACAAGTACGTCGGCGAGACGGAGCGGCACATCCGGCTGATCTTCGCCCGGGCCCGCGAGAAGGCATCCCAGGGCACGCCCGTCGTCGTCTTCTTCGACGAGATGGACTCGCTGTTCCGCACCCGCGGCACCGGCATCTCGAGCGACGTCGAGACGACGATCGTCCCCCAGCTGCTGAGCGAGATCGACGGCGTCGAGCGGCTCGACAACGTGATCGTGATCGGTGCCTCGAACCGCGAGGACATGATCGACCCCGCCATCCTGCGACCCGGCCGCCTCGACGTGAAGATCAAGATCGAGCGGCCCGACGCCGAGGCGGCGCGCGAGATCTTCAGCAAGTACCTCACTCCGGACCTGCCGCTGCACGCGGACGACCTGGCCGAGCACGCGGGAAGCGCGAGCGCGGCGGTNGACGCGATGATCCAGCGGGCCGTCGAGCGGATGTACACCGAGAGCGAGGAGAACCAGTTCCTCGAGGTGACGTACGCCTCCGGCGACAAGGAGGTCCTCTTCTTCAAGGACTTCACCTCCGGCGCGATGATCCACAACATCGTGGACCGGGCAAAGAAGTCTGCGATCAAGGACCTGCTGGCCACCGGGGAGCGCGGCATCCGGGTCGAGCACCTGCTGTCCGGCTGCGTGGACGAGTTCAAGGAGAACGAGGACCTACCGAACACCACGAACCCGGACGACTGGGCCCGGATCTCCGGCAAGAAGGGCGAGCGGATCGTGTTCGTCCGCACGATCGTCCAGGGCAAGAAGCCGGGAGACGAGAGCCGCTCGATCGAGACGGTGACGAACACCGGTCAGTACCTCTAGGACTGGCCCATGACAGTCCGCCGGGTCATGGGCGTCGAGACCGAGTACGGCATCGCCGAGCCGGGACGCCCGATGGCCAACCCGATGCTGCTCTCGAGCTACGTCGTCGCGGCGTACGCGGGCACGCAGCAGTACCGGGCCGCGCGGGCACGTTGGGACTACGACGACGAGGACCCCATGCAGGACGCGCGCGGCTTCCGCCTTGACCGCGCATCCGCGCACGCCTCGCTGCTCACCGACGACCCGAGCCGCCCGGCGCCCTCGGGTGAGCCCGGCGGCGACGGCGTGCCCGCCGAGCCACACCAGGGCACCCCGCAGAGCCGCCCGCGACCGCCGGTCGAGGAGTACGACGACCCGAGCGCCGCAAATGTGATCCTGACCAACGGCGCGCGGCTGTACGTCGACCACGCACACCCGGAGTACTCCTCTCCCGAGGTGACCACGCCGCGCGACATCGTCGTCTGGGACAAGGCGGGCGAGCTGGTGATGCTCAAGGCGACCCGGGTGATGGCCGTCAACCCCGCGCTGCCGGACGTCGCGCTCTACAAGAACAACGTCGACGGCAAGGGCGCCACCTACGGCACCCACGAGAACTACCTGGTGGACCGGGCGGTGCCGTTCGCGGACATCGTCCAGGTCCTGACCCCGTTCCTGGTCACCCGGACCGTGTTCACCGGCGCCGGCCGGGTCGGCATCGGTCAGGTCGGCCAGGTCGCCGGGTTCCAGCTCGCCCAGCGGGCCGACTACATCGAGGCGGAGGTGGGCCTCGAGACGACCCTGCGCCGGCCGATCATCAACACCCGAGACGAGCCGCACGCCGACCCGGATCGTTGGCGCCGGCTGCACGTCATCATCGGCGACGCGAACATGCTCGAGGTGGCGACCTTCCTCAAGGTGGGCACCAGCTCGCTCGTCCTGTGGCTNCTCGAGCACCGGGACCAGGCGCCGCGTGCGGTCGCGGCGGTGCGCGCGCTTCAGCTGGTCGAGCCGGTCGCTGCCGTCCAGGTGGTCAGCCGGGACCTCGCGATGACGACGCCGCTCGCGCTGGCCGACGGGCGTCGGCTCACCGCACTGGAGGTGCAGCAGAGCTACCTCGAGGCGGTCCGTGCCGGCCTGGCGGAGGCGGGCGCGCCGCCCGACGCCGCGACGGCCGAGGTCCTCGATCGCTGGGAGTCCGTGCTGGCCAGGCTCGGCACGGACCCGGCGTCATGTGCCCGGGAGGTCGAATGGCTCGCGAAGCTGCGGGTGCTGGAGGGCCTCCGGCGTCGCGATCACCTGTCCTGGGACCACCCGCGTCTCGCCGCGGTCGACATCCAGTGGTCGGACCTGCGCCCGGAGCGCGGCCTGTACCACCACTTGCTCAAAGCAGGGGCCGTCGAGCGGCTCGTCGACGCGGACGCGGTGGGTCGCGCGGTGCACGAGCCGCCGACCGACACGCGTGCGTACTTCCGGGGCCGCGCGCTCGCCCTGTTCGGCGCGGAGATCAGCGCGGCGAGCTGGGACTCGCTCATCTTCGACGTCCCGGGGGCGNCGACGCTGCAGCGCGTCTCGATGCGAGACCCGCTGCGTGGCACCGAGGCGCACGTGCGGGAGCTGCTCGACTCGAGCGAGGCNGCGTCCGAGCTGCTCGAGAAGCTGATCGGTCCGCGCAGTTCGACGGGCCTAGGATCACGGTAGGAAGCACCGGCGACGTCGGAGGTCAGCATGGTTGGACAGCAGAGGTCCGAGCGCCACCACGACGATGACGCGGGCGCACCCGAGCCGGTCGCCCCGCCAACTGCGGCACAAGCCCGCGACACCGAGGTCGACGCCCTGCTCGACGAGATCGACGACGTGCTCGAGGCGAACGCAGAGTCGTTCGTGCGCGGATTCGTCCAGAAGGGCGGTCAGTAACCGACGATGAGCCTCGACCCGTCCGGGCGACTGCCGCGCGCGTTCACCACGCCGGGGACCTCGTCCTTCCTGGAGTTCCTCGCCTCGTACTCGCCCGCGCTGCTCCCGGGGAACCGCATCCTGCCGGCCGGAAATGCGCCGGTGGCGCCGCACGCGACGACGATCGTGGCCCTGACCTTCGACGGTGGGGTCGTGATGGCCGGCGACCGGCGCGCCACGATGGGCACGATGATCGCGAGCCGCCAGATGGACAAGGTCTTCCCCGCGGATGACTACTCCGTCATCGGCGTTGCCGGGACGGCCGGGATNNCGATCGAGCTGGTCCGGCTGTTCCAGCTCGAGCTCGAGCACTACGAGAAGATCGAGGGCGTACTGCTCTCGCTGGACGGCAAGGCCAACCGGCTCGCGACGATGCTGCGCTCCAACCTCGGGCTGGCCATGCAGGGCTTGACCGTCGTGCCGCTCTTCGCCGGCTACGACCTGGACCGTTCGGCCGGCCGGATCTTCTCCTACGACATCACCGGCGGGCGCTACGAGGAGCACGAGCACCACTCGGTCGGCTCGGGTGCGGTCTTCGCGCGTGGCTCGCTGAAGAAGCGCTGGCGGCGCGGCCTCGGCCAGGACGACGCGGTGAAGATCGCGGTGGAGGCGCTTGTCGACGCCGCCGACGACGACTCAGCGACGGCCGGTCCGGACAGCGCCCGGGAGATCTGGCCGATCGTGAGCATAGTCAATGCCGCCGGCTATCTCCGAGTACCGGACGAGGAGCTGTCCGGGATCGTGGCGGCGCTCGCCGAGACGCAGCGTCCGAGCGGGAGCGGGGGAGGTGACGCGTCGTGAGCATGCCGTTCTACGTCTCGCCCGAGCAGCTGATGAAGGACCGGGCCGACTACGCGCGCAAGGGCATCGCCCGGGGACGGTCCGTCGTCGTGCTGGCCTTCGCGGACGGGATCCTGTTCGCCACCGAGAACGCCTCCCGCGCGCTGCACAAGATCTCCGAGATCTACGACCGGATCGCGTTCGCCGCCGTCGGGAAGTACAACGAGTTCGAGAACCTGCGGGTTGCCGGGGTGCGGTACGCGGACCTCCGCGGCTACTCCTATGACCGCGCGGACGTGAACGCNCGCGGACTCGCCAACGCCTACGCGCAGACACTGGGCACGGTCTTCACGACCGAGGCGAAGCCGCTCGAGGTCGAGCTCGTCGTCGCGGAGGTCGGTGACACCCCCGACGGCGACCAGATCTACCGGCTCAGCTATGACGGGTCGGTGGCGGACGNGCGCGGGCACGTCGTGATGGGCGGGCACGCCGAGAGCCTCGCGGCCGTCGTCGAGAAGGAGTGGACCCCGGGGCTCAGCCTGCCGGATGCCCTTGGACTGGCCGTGCGGGTGCTGGGAACCCAACCGGAGGGTGAACCGCGGCTCGTCGGCGCAGCGCAGCTCGAGGTGGCTCTGCTCGAGCGGGCTCGACCGAGAAGGGCGTTCCGTCGCCTCACCGGCGCCGCCCTGGAGGACCTGCTTCCCGGTTCCCGCTGATGGACCGTCGAATCTTCGGCCTCGAGACCGAGTTCGGGGTGACCTTTGCCACCGAGGACGGCCGCCAGCTCTCCGCGGACGAGGTGGCGCGACAGCTGTTCCGCAAGGTGGTGGCGTGGGGGCGCTCCTCCAACGTGTTCCTGCGCAACGGCTCCCGGCTGTACCTCGACGTCGGTTCGCACCCGGAGTACGCAACAGCGGAGTGCGACGAGATCCGACAGCTCATCGCGCACGACCGCGCAGGTGAGCGGGTGCTCGAGGGCCTTGTNGTGGACACGCAGGAGCGGCTCGACCGGGAAGGTCCGGTGGGCCGGGTCCACCTGTTCAAGAACAACACCGACTCGGCCGGCAACTCCTACGGCTGTCACGAGAACTACCTGGTGCGTCGCCAGGGCGACTTCGGCCGCCTCGCGGACATCCTGGTGCCGTTCTTCATCACCCGACAGATCCTCACCGGCGCCGGCAAGGTCACGGTNACCCCGCGGGGCGCGACCTACTGCCTGTCGCAGCGAGCCGACCACATGTGGGAGGCCGTGTCGAGTGCGACGACGCGCTCGCGTCCGATCATCAACACGCGGGANGAGCCGCACGCGGACGCCGAGAGCTACCGCCGCCTGCACGTGATCGTCGGTGACTCCTCGATGTCCGAGACCACGACGATGCTCAAGGTCGGCGCGACGAACCTGGTGCTGCGGCTGATCGAGGCCGGCGTGCCGATGCGAGACCTNGCGCTCGAGAACCCGATGCGGGCGATCCGTGAGATCAGCCACGACATGTCCGGCAAGCACGTCGTCACCCTCGCGAACGGTCGGACGACGACCGCGATCGACATCCAGGAGGAGTACCTCGGGCGAGTCTCCGAGTTCGTCGCGGCGCACGAGGACCGCGCGCCGACGACCGCACNCGTGCTGGAGCTCTGGGAACGCGGCTTGCGGGCACTGCGCAGCGGCGATCTCTCCCTCGTGGCGCGCGAGCTCGACTGGGTGATCAAGCACGACCTGATCGAGCGGTACCGGGCCAAGCACGGCCTGGCGCTCGGCGACGTGCGGGTGGCGCGACTCGACCTCGCGTACCACGACATCTCGCGGACCGAGGGCCTCTACAACCTGCTCGCGGCACGAGGACTGGTCGACCGCGTCGTCACCGACCTCGAGGTCTTCGAGGCGACGGCCGCGCCACCGCAGACCACGCGAGCGAAGCTCCGCGGCGACTTCGTGCGCCGGGCCCAAGAGACGCGGCGCGACTACACGGTCGACTGGGTGCACCTGAAGCTCAACGACCAGGCGCAGCGCACGGTGCTCTGCAAGGACCCATTTCGGAGCGTGGACGAGCGCGTCGACCGCCTGATCGAGTCGATGTAGCCAGTGGCGCACCGGTCCCCGCGAGCACGTACAGTTGCGGGGTGCCGGGACTGACCGGACGCGTCTGGATCCGCACGGGCGGTTCGGAGGAGAGGACGATCGTGCGCCGACTGATCGCGGTGACCGCCGTTGCGATCTTGCTGCTGACCGGTTGCGGAGGCCCCTCTGGCGGCTCCGGCAAGGTGTCGGTGACCGGTGGCGTGGGGGCGGTACCAGTCCTCGATTTCGCGCATCCGCTGAATGTGCGTCGCGCCGAGACCCGCGACGTCTGGACCGGTGATGGCGCGGTGCTCGGCGACGGCGCCTCGTTGCTCATAAACTACGTCGCGGAGGACGCGAAGAACGGCGACCTCGTCGGCGAGACGTACTCCACCGGTCCGCTGCCGATGTCGTTGTCGCTCGACTCTCTCGGCCGAGACCTGTACGACGCGCTCAAGGGGCGGACGGTCGGTTCGCGGCTCGTCCACCTGGCGCCTGCCGTGTCGAGCGAAGACTCGGCTCTCGTGATCGTGATCGACCTGCTGCCGACGCGTGCGCTCGGCGATGCGGTCGCGGCGCGCCCCGGCCTCCCGCTGGTCACCTTGGCGGCAGACGGCAAGCCGACGATCACGGTCCCGAAGTCGGCGCCCCCGACCGACCTGGTCGTGCAGCCGCTGATCAAGGGTTCGGGCCAGCAGGTTGCCGCCGGACAGACCGTCGTTGTCCAGTACACCGGCGTGAACTGGACCGACGGCAAGTTGGTGGACACGACCTGGGCCGCGGGCAAGGGCCCGTTCACGATCGAGATCGGCATCGGCAAGGTGATCAAGGGTTGGGACGAGGGTCTGGTGGAACAGACGGTCGGCAGCCAGGTGCTGCTCGTCATCCCACCCGGGCTCGCATACGGCGACCAGACCCTGGTCTTCGTGGTGGACATCCTCGCCACGGCCGGCAAGCCGGTCCAGGGACCGACCGGCGCAGCAACGCCCAAGGCCAGCGCGACACCGACCGCGACGTCGACCGACGCCACCGGCTGAGCGGAGCGACGATGACGGTGGCGATCAGGGTCATCCCGTGCCTCGACGTGGACGCCGGCCGGGTGGTCAAGGGGGTGAACTTCGAGAACCTGCGCGACGCCGGTGACCCGGTCGAGCTGGCGCGGCACTACGACGCCGAGGGCGCCGACGAGATCACCTTCCTGGACATCTCGGCGTCGTCGGGCAATCGCGAGACCACCTACGACGTCGTGCGGCGGACCGCCGAGCAGGTGTTCGTGCCACTGACGGTCGGCGGAGGAGTCCGCAGTGCGGACGATGTCGATCGGCTGCTGCGCGCAGGCGCCGACAAGGTGGGCGTGAACACCGCGGCGATCGCGCGGCCGGAGCTGATCTCGGAGATCGCCGAGCGCTTTGGCAGCCAGGTGCTCGTGCTGTCCGCCGACGCGCGCCGGTGCCGGGACGGCGTCAGCACCGCGAGCGGCTACGAGGTCACCACGCACGGCGGTCGGCAGGGCACCGGGATCGACGCGATCGAGTGGGTGGCCCGGGCCGCGGAGCTCGGCGTGGGCGAGATCCTGCTCAACTCGATGGACGCCGACGGGACCACGGCCGGTTTCGACCTCGAGATGCTTCGCGACGTGCGTTCTGTCGTCAACGTCCCGCTGATCGCGAGCGGCGGCGCCGGTACCGCACACGACTTCACCCTCGCGGTTCAGGCCGGAGCCGATGCCGTGCTCGCTGCCAGCGTCTTCCACTTCGGCACCCTGACGATCGGCCAGGTCAAGGACGATCTGAGATCCGCGGGCATTTCCGTTCGCTAGCCCGACTGGAGCGTTGTGGCACGCGCCTGCGGCGTGTCCGTGACACAACGCTCCACTTTGCGGCGGGTGCCGCGCAGGGCCGCCGGGCCAGCCGGTTCGCCGGGTCGGTGGGTCGGTGGCGTGTGCGATGCTGACGGGACTTGTCCGAGGAGGGGTGCTGTGCGCGGGGCTGAGGGCGCTGAGTCGGTCCTNGCGGACGAAGGCGTCGGGGCCTGGCGGCGGTCACTTGATCTGATCGGCCGGGGGCTGCGCGCGGAGCCTGCGTCGTTCGCGGTGGCGATCGTGGGCAGCGCACTCTGGGGCGGCGCGACGGTGCTCTCCGGCTGGCTGCTCGGACGCGCGAGTCAGCAGGTGGTGGTGCCCGCCCTGTCCGGCGCGAAGGTGTCCGTCGGCGAGGTCTGGCGCACCGGGATCGTGCTGCT
>JGI24132J36420_10000724_pt1 | contig 15585 bp, 17 predicted proteins | sample BarGraNGADG00212_3_FD_36420 | JGI IMG/M metagenome (IMG submission 36420) | reverse complement strand
GGCGGGGCCCGAGCCTGTGACCATTGTCGCCTCCGGTGCGTCGTGGCGGGCAGACATGGCCCTCTGGACTTGTCCGGCCCAGCCTAACGAACCCGGCGACGTGCGGCGTGGCAGGATCGCCCGCGATGAGACGCGCACCCGGCACCCTGTCACGATCGGCGGACGCACCGACGCTCGTGCGGCTGGCAGTGGCCGCGATCGCCCTCGCCCTTGTCCTCACCGGGTGCGAGCTGCGCCTGGCGGAGCCCGATCCCCCGCTCCTGGTGCCGGACGCAGCGGAGGTGCTGCGCGAACGGACGGCCGAGCAGGCGACGGTCCTGGCCGGGACGGCCGAGCTGGCCGCCCTGACCGCCGCCGAGCCGGTCGCTGACGTGCTCACCCGGATCGCTGCGGTGTCCCGCGAGCAGGCGGCCGCCGTCGGCGGACTGTACGAGCCGTTCCCCGGCGTCACGCCCGAGCCGTCGGCCACCCCGACGGCCACACCCACTGCACCGCCACCACCGGACGCCGCGCAGGTGCTGGACCTGCTGACCGAGGCGGCGGCCACCGCACGTGCGGACGCCGGCACCGTCCCGGACGGCCGGATGGCGCGGTTGCTCGCCTCGATGGCCACCGGTCGGCTGCTGCTGGCGGACGCGCTCACCGTCGCAACCGGGGGCACCGCCGGACCGGTCGCGACGGTCGAGGTCCCGTCCGCCCTGCCGGCGGGGATGACCGCGCAGGACGCCGCCGTGCTGGTGCAGTCCGAGGACGCGGCCGGGATGGTGTGGGAGGTGGCGGCGGCCCGCTCGGCGGACGACGTCCGGCAACGCGCGGCCGATCGCGCGGCGCTGCACCGCGAGCGAGCGCAGGCGTGGGCCGAGGCCGCCGCGATCGCCGGCTCCGGCACCGATCCCCGGCGGAGCGCCTACGACCTGCCCGACGCCCTCACCGCCGAGGTGGTCGAACCGACCGAGCTCTGGGCCGCTGTCGCGGGCGTCGAGGCAGATCTCGCGGTCGCATACGCCTCTCTGGTCGCCGTCGCCTCCGCCGACTCAAGGGACGATCTGATGGACGCATTCCTGGAGTGCACCCAGACGCAGGTCGCCATCGGGATGGCGGCCAGCACGTTCCCGGGGATGCCCGAGCTCGGTTGAGGACCCTCGGCTGAGGGCGCCGCGACCAGCGTCAGCGCTCCAGCAGCGCCGACACCACCTCGACGACCCGTCGGCCGACCTCGGCCACGGGAACCTGCTCGGCTGCCGCCCGTCCCTGCTCGACCGCGATGCCGAGCGCCTCCGCGTCGGCCGGCCGGCGCAGCCGCACCTCGACGACGCCCTCGGCCAGCCCGCGGCCCACCACCACCAGGACCGGCGCACCGAGCAGCTCCGCGTCCGCGAACTTCACGCCGGGAGACACCTTCGGCCGGTCGTCGTAGAGCACCTCGATGCCGGCCCCGTGCAGCTCGGCGGCCAGCTCGGCCGCTGCGTGGAAGACCGCCTCGTCCTTGCCGGTCGCGACCAGATGGACGTGCACCGGCGCCACCTGCACCGGCCAGGCGAGCCCGTCGTCGTCGTGGTTGGCCTCCGCCAGCGCCGCGACCGCCCGGGAGACGCCGATCCCGTACGAGCCCATGGTCACGGTGACCGCCTTGCCGTTCTCGTTGAGCACCTGGAGCCCGAGCGCATCGGCGTACTTGCGACCGAGCGCGAAGATGTGACCGATCTCGATCCCCCGGGCCAGCTCGACGGGCCCGGAGCCGTCCGGCGCCGGGTCCCCGGCGCGAACCTCTGCCGCCTCGACGGTCCCGTCTGCGCCGAAGTCCCGCCCCGCGACCAGGTCGAACACGTGTCGGCCGGCCTCGTTCGCGCCGGTGATCCACCGGGTCCCGGGAACCACGCGCGGGTCCAGCAGGTAGCGGACCGCGTCCTCGCGGCCGGTGGCGGCCTGCCCGAGGACCGCCGGCCCGATGTAGCCCTTGACCAGCTCCGGGTGCGCCGCGAAGTCGGCGTCGCCCGCCGGCTCCGGGGCGGCCGGGGAGACCGACGCCTCGAGCCGACGCAGGTCGACCTCGCGGTCGCCCGGCACCCCGATCACGACCACCTCACGCACGCCGTCCGGGTGCACAAGGGCGAGCACGACGTTCTTAGCGTGTCCGCAGCCGTCCAGGCCCTGTCCGGTCGGGGATGCCGCTCGTTCGCGAGTGCGACGAGGCTCTCGATCGTCGGCGTGTCCGGGGTGTCCTCGACGTGCGCCGCCGGTGCGTCGTCGTACCGCAGGGCGTCGGGCACCGGCGTGGTCACCGCCTCGACGTTCGCCGCGTAGCCGCCGGCCGACCGCACGAAGGTGTCCTCGCCGATCGCCGTCGGCATCAGGAACTCCTCGCTCCGCGAGCCGCCCATCGCCCCGGACATGGCGGCGACGATCACGTACTCCAGGCCCAACCTGGTGAAGATCCGCTGGTAGGCCTCACGCTGGCGCCCGTACGCGGCATCCAGCCCGGCGTCGTCGACGTCGAAGGAGTACGCGTCCTTCATGATGAACTCGCGGCCCCGGATCAGTCCTGCGCGCGGCCGGGCCTCGTCGCGGTACTTGGTCTGGATCTGGTAGAGCGCGAGCGGCAGGTCCTTGTACGAGGAGTACAGGTCCTTCACCAGGAGCGTGAACATCTCCTCGTGGGTGGGCGCCAGCAGGTAGTCCGCGTCCTTGCGGTCCTTGAGCCGGAAGAGGTTGGGGCCGTACTCGGTCCACCTGCCGGTCGCCTCGTACGGCTCGCGCGGCAGCAGCGCCGGGAAGTGCACCTCCTGCGCACCGATGGCCGCCATCTCCTCGCGGACCACCTGCTCGACCTTGGCCAGGACGCGCAGACCGAGCGGCAGCCAGGTGTAGACGCCGGGCGCTGCACGCCGGATGTAGCCGGCCCGCACGAGGAGGCGGTGGCTGGGCACCTCGGCGTCGGCCGGGTCCTCCCGCAGGGTGCGCACGAACAGGGTCGACATCCGGATGAGCATGGGCGTCAGCCTACTGAGCATCCCCGGCCCTCCCACACGTCGGCCCGACCGGGCACGATGGACCCGTGCCCGAGCTGCCCGAGGTCGAGTCGCTGGCCCGGTTCGTTGCCGGGCGCGCAACGGGCCGGACGGTGGCGTCCGTCGCGATCGGCACCGTCAGCGCACTCAAGACCTTCTCGCCCGCGCCGGGCGACCTGGTGGGCCGCGCCGTCGTCGGGGTGTCGCGGCACGGCAAGTGGCTCGACCTGGCGACCGACGGGCCGCACCTGCTGGCTCACCTCTCGCGGGCGGGCTGGCTCCGCTGGTACGACGCCGTGCCGGCCACACCGGTGCGCCCGGGCAAGTCCCCGCTCGCGCTGCGGGTCGCCCTGGACGACGGCGCGGGCTTCGATCTCACCGAGGCGGGCACCCGCAAGCGGCTGGCAGTGCACATCGTGAGGTCGCCCGAGGAGGTGGCGCTGGTGGCGTCGCTGGGAGTCGACCCGCTGTCACCGGAGTTCACCGTCGAGCGGCTCGCGGCACTGGCCGGGACGCGCAACCAGCAGGTCAAGGGGCTGCTGCGGGACCAGCGGCAGATCGCCGGCATCGGCAACGCCTACTCCGACGAGATCCTGCACGCTGCTCGGATGAGCCCGTTCGCGCTCAGCGGCTCGTTGACACCCGACGACGTCGCGCGCCTGCACGCGACGGTGCGCCAGGTGCTCACCGAAGCGCTGGAGGCCGCCGCGGGCAGGCCCGCGGCGGAGCTCAAGGACGCCAAGCGGCGCGGGATGCGCGTGCACGGGCGGACCGGTCTGCCGTGCCCGGTGTGCGGCGACACCGTCCGTGAGGTGTCTTTCGCCGACTCGGCGCTGCAGTACTGCCCGACCTGCCAGACCGGCGGTCGGCCGCTGGCCGACCGCCGGATGTCGCGCCTGCTCCGCTGACCCACGCCCGTGCGTGCCGCATCGTGGACGCTCGCCCTGCACCGACAGCGAGTGTCCACGTCAGGGGATCCGCGGAGTCCCTCCACAGCCCCCAAGGGCCTCGCGTGTCGACGCCGGTCGCGGCCGCGAAGGTGGCGCGATGGGAGCCCTTCACCTCACGGACCTCACAGACGTGGCGGCAGCGAACGGCGGCATCCTCCGCCGGCAGCACCTGAACGCCTGTGGCCTCACCCCGAACAGGATCCTGGAACTGATGGCGGAAGGTTCACTCGCCAGAGTGCATCGCGATGCCTACCGAATCCCTTCGGAGGATGAACACCCGCTGACCACCTTCCATGCGTCTGTCACCGCCTTGCGTTGGCGCGATCCCATGCGCATCCTCACCGGGCCCGCGGCGCTGTCCGTCCTCGGGATCCCTGTGTTCGGCGAGCCACGGACCCTTCACGTTGCCACGGATCGTCGAGGTGGTTCCTCCGCCCGAAGCCTGGTCTCGACTGTGGCTGCCCCACCCGCGGACCAGGTGATCACCAGCGACGGGACGCTTGTCGCTGCCCCGGCGCGCGCTGCACTCGACACCGCTCGGCTGCACTCCCTCGTCGCNGGCGTCGTGGCAGCCGATCACGCGCTGCGGACAGGCCTCACGACGCCGGAGGAGCTCACGCGCGTGGCGGAGCGCATGGGCCNCGTCCGGGGGGCAGCGCTGGTGCGCCTGTGCTGCCAGCTCGCGTCGCCGCAGTCGGAGAGCCCAGGTGAGTCGTGGAGCGCCGTCGTCATGCACCAGAACGGCATCCCGACGCCGGAGAGACAAGCGGTCTTCACCGATGCCAAGGGCTTCATCGGCCGCGTCGACTTCTGGTGGCCGGGTGCTCGCGTGGTCGGTGAGTTCGACGGGAGGGTCAAGTACGGCCGGGCGAATCCATCGGGACGCCCGCCCGAGGACGTCCTCTGGGACGAGAAGCTGCGGGAGGACCGGCTCCGAGCCGCCGACGCGGCCGTGGTNCGCTGGACGACCGCGGATCTCCGGCACCCGAAGCACTGGATCGAGCGGCTTCGCGCCGCCCTGGCCTGACCCGTGCGGCTGGTCCGTCAGTCGTGGCTGCAACGGCAGGCACCGGACGCCCAGTGCCCAGACCGCGCACATGTGTCAGCTGTGCGAGCCACTGTTGTTCGCACAGGGAACGGTTGTGCGCCGTTCGCACGAGCGTCGCGGGAGCCGGGACCATTGGGGGCGCGGCGGTCAGAACAGGACCGTCGCGTAGGTACCGACCTGGCGGAAGCCGACCCTGCGGTAGCACGCCAGTGCAGCGAGGTTGTAGCTGTTGACGTAGAGCGAGACGAGCGGCGCGACCCGGCCGAGGGTCAGCTCCACGACCGCGGCCATGCCGTGCTCGGAGAGTCGCCGGCCGCGCAACCGGGGAACCACCCACACCCCCTGGACCTGGGCGACACCGCTGCTCACCGCACCCAGATCCGCCTTGAAGACGACCTCCGGCCCGTCCGGACCGTCCTCGATCCGCACGAAGGTGCGCCCCGCGTCCAGCAGGGCCCGCACCCGGGCTTCGTACGCCCCTGGGCTCCCGCTCAGCGGCGAGTAGCCGACCTCCTCGAGGAACATGTGCACCGAGGCGGGCAGCACCAGGTCGAACTCGTCCGGCCGCGCCGGGCGCACCAGCGGGTCGGCAGCCACCGCCGGGGCACCGTCGATCACCAGGGAGGGCTGGTCGGGACGCATCCCGGGCAGGCCCCCAGGATGCGGCGAGCCGGTCCCACAGACCGAGCACGGACCGCGCCTCGCCCACGATCGAGGAGCAGCGGCGGCCGTGCCGGCGGGCCTTCTCCGCGAAGGCGTCGAGGGCCTCGGTGTCCTGCGGGTCGCACACCGGGACCAGGTTGGCGCCCACCCAGCACAACGCATCCAGGACCCCGTCGCGCTGCATGCCCCAGACGGTCGTACCGCCCCGTCCCGCTCCGGCCGCCAGCACCGATTCGATGCGCATGGCCGCCAGCACCGTCGCGACCGGGTCGCGACCGCACAGCTCGGCCGCGGCGCGCAGGTCGACGTCAGTCACCACCGAGCGCTGGGTGGGACTCCGCCGGCGTGCCATGCGGCCGATTGTGCCGCGCCGGGGCTCAAGGGGTCAGGAGATCGAGACCACCGGCGAGCCGCCCTCGACCGGCTCCATGCTCTCGGCCAACCGCATGGCCTCCTCGATCAGGGTCTCCACGATCTGCGCCTCCGGCACGGTCTTGACCACCACACCCCTGACGAAGATCTGGCCCTTGCCGTTGCCGGAGGCCACACCCAGGTCGGCCTCGCGCGCCTCACCGGGGCCGTTCACCACGCACCCCATGACGGCGACCCGCAACGGGACCTCCATGCCCTCCAGCCCCGCGGTCACCCGCTCGGCGAGGGAGTACACGTCCACCTGGGCCCGTCCGCAGGACGGGCACGAGACGATCTCGAGCTTGCGGGGCCGCAGGTTGAGGGACTGCAGGATCTGGTTCCCGACCTTGACCTCCTCGACCGGCGGCGCGGACAGGGAGACCCGGATGGTGTCGCCGATCCCCTTGCTCAGCAGCACGCCGAACGCGGTGGCGGACTTGATGGTGCCCTGGAACGCCGGGCCCGCCTCGGTGACACCGAGGTGCAGCGGCCAGTCAGCCCCGCTCGGAGAGCAGCTCGTAGGCCCGAACCATGACCACGGGATCGTGGTGCTTCACCGAGATCTTGAACTCGTGGAAGTCGTGCTCCTCGAACAGCGAGGCCTCCCAGATCGCCGACTCGACCAGGGCCTCGGGAGTCGCCTTGCCGTACTTCTGGAGCAGGCGGGGATCGAGCGACCCGGCATTGACCCCGATCCGCAGCGAGACGCCGGCGTCCGCCGCCGCGCGCGCGATCGCGCCGACCTGGTCGTCGAACTTGCGGATGTTGCCCGGGTTGACGCGCACCGCCGCGCAACCGGCGTCGATCGCGGCGAACACGTACTTGGGCTGGAAGTGGATGTCGGCGATCACCGGGATCTGGGACTTGCGCGCGATCATCGGCAGCGCGTCGGCGTCGTCCTGGGTGGGCACGGCCACCCGCACGATGTCGCACCCGGCGGCGGTCAGCTCGGCGATCTGCTGCAACGTGGCGTTGACGTCGGAGGTCAGTGTCGTCGTCATGGACTGGACGCTGATCGGGGCGTCGCCGCCCACGGTGACCTTGCCGACGCGGATCGCCCGGGTGGGACGGCGCAGGGCCAGGACCGGCGGTGGGGCAGCCGGCATGCCGAGGCTGATCGGGATGCTCACGGGTCCAGTATCCCCCGGCCCGGCAGGAACCCGCCGATCGTCAGAAGGTCACCGGACGGACGATGTCGGCGACGATCAGGAACACACTCATCGCCGTGAGCACCAGGAACATCCCGTAGGCCAGCGGCATCATCCGCGCCATGTCGGCGGGAGCTGGCCGTGGCAAGCCGCGCAACCGGGCCCGCTGACGCTTGGCCCCCTCCCAGAGCGCACCGGCGACGTGCCCGCCGTCGAGCGGCAGCAACGGGATGAGGTTGAAGACGAACAGCGCGATGTTCAGCGAGGCGATCAGCAGGAGCATGGNCACCGCCCGTTCGGCGAGCCCGNCGCCGGGAGCGTCCGTCGCGGCGATCTCACCGGCAGCACGTCCGACGCCGACCAGTCCCATGACGCTCGGGTCGCGCTCNCCGCCGACGGCCATCNCCTTGGCGATGTCGAACAGCTTCACGGGCAGGGCGACCATCNNCTTGGTCGTCTCCCAGACGGCAGTGCCGACCACCGGCACCACCTGNGAGACCGGCTGGCGTTCCATGGTGCTGGTCGGGCTCAGGCCGATGTACCGCGCCGGCTCGGTGACGATCTCGCCGTTCTCCCCGAGGACCGGGCGGTTCTGCTCGTCGAAGACCGGACGCTCGGTCACGATCGGCGAGATCGAGAGGGTGATCTGTTCGCCGGCGCGATCGACCACGAGCGGGATGGCGCCGCCGTCGACCTCACGGACAGCCGCCAGGAAGTCCTCCCAGGTCCCGATCGGGATGCCCCCGTAGGAGAGCAGCGCGTCACCCACCTGCAGACCGGCCGCGGCCGACGGCGTCGGCTGGTCCGCCGAGGTGCACACCCGATCAGCCGGGGCGTCCACCGGGAGGACGCACGGCAGCGTCATGCCGACGGTCGTGGTGGCCGCGCCGGGCAGGCCGATCCCGACGAGCACGACCGCGAGCAGGACGGCCGCGATGACAAGGTTCATCACGGGCCCGCCGAGCATCACCACAACCTTCTTCGGTGCGCTCAGCTGGTAGAACGCCCTGTGCTCCTCACCGGGCCGGATCTCGTCGGCGCTGGCGTCGCGGGCGTCCTGGACCATCTCGCCCATCCGCCCGGCGCCGGGACGCGCACCGACCGCTTCGGCCGACGGGAGCATCCCGACCAGGCGCACGTAGCCACCGAGCGGGATCGCCTTGATCCCGTACTCGGTCTCGCCGCGCGTGCGCGACCACAGGGTGGGCCCGAAGCCGACCATGTAGCGACTGACGCGCACCCCGAACCGCTTGGCAGGGATCATGTGACCCAGCTCGTGCAGCGCGATGGAGGCGACCAGGCCGACCAGCAGCACGAGCAACCCGACCACGTACGCCATGACGCCCCCGTCCCCACGAGTGACCAGCTGAGGCGTCCATCATCCCTCTTCCGCAGCCCAGAGACCGAACCCACGCCCCGCCCTCTGGCGCGCGAGGAGGTCGCGGACGAGGATCGAGCCATGGCGACCCCGCTCGACGAGACCTCCCAGGCGATCATCGCCGAGCTTCGCCAGGACGGACGCCGGCCGTATGCCGCGATCGGCAAGGCGGTCGGGATGTCGGAGACCGCGGTGCGTCAACGGGTGCAACGGCTGGTGGAGACCGGCGTCGTGCAGATCGCCGCCGTCACCGACCCGATCCGGATGGGCATCACCCGGCAGGCCATGATCGGGATCAAGGCGGACGGCGACCTGCAGATCGTCGCGGACGCCCTTGCCGCCATGCCCGACGTCGCGTACGTGGTCATCACGGCCGGCGCGTTCGACGTGCTCGCCGAGGTGAGCTGCTCCGGCGACGAGCAGCTGCTGGAGATCCTCAACAACCAGGTGCGCCCGCTGCCCGGCGTGGTGGCCACCGAGACGTTCGTGTACCTCAAGGTGCGCAAGCAGCTGTCGACCTACCACCGCCCCTGACGACGGATCAGCCGCTCAACACCTCGTTGGCCCGCTGCCGGGCCCATCGCTCCGCCGCCAGCACGTCGTCAAGACCGACGTCGGCGGATGTGCCCTCGTACTCGTCGAGCACCCGCGCGACGGTGTCGACGATCTCCAGGAACCCGACGCGGCGCGCGAGGAAGGCGGCGACCGCCTCCTCGTTGGCCGCGTTGTAGACGGCAGGGTGGGTCGCGGACGCCGACGCGGCGCTCCGCGCCAGCCGCAGCGCCGGGAACGCGGCGTCGTCCAGCGGTTCGAAGGTCCAGGTGGCCGCGACGGTCCAGTCGCACGCCGGCGCGACGGCGGGCAACCGCTCCGGCCAGGACAGGCCGAGGGCGATCGCCAGCCGCATGTCCGGGGGCGAGGCCTGGGCGATCGTGGAGCCGTCCCAGAACTCGACCATCGAGTGCACCATCGACTGCGGGTGCACGACCACCGCGATGTCCGCCACCGGCACGTCGAAGAGCAGGTGCGCCTCGATCAGCTCGAGCCCCTTGTTGATCAGGGTCGCCGAGTTGATGGTCACCACCGGCCCCATGGACCAGGTGGGGTGCGCGAGCGCCTGGTCCGGCGTGACCGCGACGAGCTGCTCGCGGCTGCGCCCCCGGAACGGGCCACCGGACGCGGTGAGCACCAGGCGGCGAACCTCCGACGGAGCGCCCGAGCGCAGGCACTGCCAGATCGCCGAGTGCTCGGAGTCGACAGGCACCACCTGCCCTGGCCGCTGCACCGCAGCCGTCACCAGCGCCCCGCCGACCACAAGGGACTCCTTGTTGGCGAGCGCGAGGGTGCTGCCGGCTCCCAGAGCGGCAAGCGTCGGTCCCAGGCCGACCGAACCCGTGATCCCGTTCAGCACGACGTCGGCGCCCGCACCGGCCAGCTGCGTCGCGGCGTCGGGCCCGGCAAGGAGCTCCGGTTCCGGCCGGCCGCCGCCCAGCTCGGCCCAGGCCTGCCGCACACCGTCAACTGCTGTCGGCTCGGCCAGCGCGAGGGTCTGCGCCCCGGTGTCCAGCGCTTGCCGGACGAGCGTCCGAGGGTCGGCCCCACGGGCGCTCAGTCCCACCACCCGGAACCGCTCGGGATGCCGACGGAGCACATCGATCGCCTGGGTCCCGATCGATCCGGTGGAGCCGAGCAGGATGACGGTGCGCGGCTGCCGGGCAGGCGCGCTCGGCTCGGTGGGGGTCACAACGGGCATTGTCGCGCACGCCGGGCCCCGGCGACCTGGTCGAGGTGGCATGATCCGGCTCATGGTCAAGGACTCCCAACTGGCAGTCGGCGAGACGGTCGTCTTCACGGCGCACTCGCACTGGAAGAACATCGCNNTCCCCGTGCTGATCGCCGTGGTCGTCGGGGCNGCGGCGGCCCTCGCCCTGCTGCAGTGGGTGCCGAGCCCGCAGGACCAGGCGTGGCAGCGCTGGGCGATCGTCGCGGTCGNCGGTCTGCTCNTCCTGGTGTTCAGCATCTGGCCGATCNTCGTGTGGCTGGCGTCGACCGACACCCTCACCACTCGCCGCCTGATCAGCCGGCGCGGCGTGTTCTCCCGCGAGGGCAAGGACATCCCGATCGACCGCGTCCAGTCAGTCAGCTACCGGCGCACCCTGCTCGAGCGGATGCTCGGCTGCGGCACCCTCGTGGTCCAGACCGCCGGCGACAGCAGCGACGTGGAGCTCGCCGACGTCGCACACATCGAACGCCGCCTGCTGCAGGTCCAGGAGATCATCCTCGACGAGGAGATCCCGGCCGAGGGCACGCCCGGCCGAGCGGAGCCCGTNTAGTCACTCCACCCCGAGCAGCACCTCGATCGCGCGCTCGCAGAACGCGTCGACGGGTCCCTCGGCGTACGCCTTCGGGCCGATGGCTCGCCCGAACGTCGCNTGCCGGACCTCGTCGGAGATCAACGGCGTGCCCCGGTCGAAGTACTCGATGAGCCGATGGCACAGCTCGTCAACGTCCTCCGGGGCATAACCCTGCTCGCGATGACGCGCCGGGGCGAACCGCTCACCGTCGGGTCGGCGCAGCCGTTCGTACAGCGACCGGGCTTGCCCGGCGAGGAGCTCCATCCAGCCCTGCTGACCGTTCGCGGCGACGTGGTCGCTGCGCTGTCGCGCCGCGAACGCCCGCTCCAACCGGTCGAGGGCGGAGTCAACGCTCGCGGTGGCATACCCCCCGTGGACCAGGTCGAACGCCGCCCTGCGGACGTCGGCGCCGTTCAGCGGCTCGGTCCGGTCACCCTCGTAGACGCGACGGGCGTGGGTGAAGAACGTGTCGACCTGATCGGGGTCGTACCCGCTCCGGAGCCGGTTGACAGTACGGAACATTTGTCTCATCTCTCCTCCGCGGCGAGCTGGCCACAGGCGCCGTCGATGTCACTGCCCCGGGTGTCCCGCACGGTGGTCGGGATCCCGGCTGCCCGGAGCCTCTCCACGAACCGTGACGCGACGCGTGGATCACTTGCGGTCCACACCGACCCGGGCGTCGGGTTGAGCGGGATGGGGTTCACGTGCACCCAACCGCGCCCCCGGTCGTTGAGCTTGCGGGCGAGCAGGTCCGCGCGCCACGCCTGGTCGTTCATGTCCCGGATCAACGCGTACTCGATGCTCACGCGACGCCCGGTGGTCTCGAAGTACCGGCGGGCCGCGTCGAGCGCCTGATCGGCGGTCCACCGCGTGTTGATCGGCACGAGCTCGTTGCGGAGCTCGTCGTCGGGGGCGTGCAGCGAGAGCGCAAGGGTGACCGGCAGACCCTCGCCCGCGAGCTTGTCGATGGCAGGGACCAGGCCGACCGTGGAGATCGTCACGCCACGTGCCGACAGGCCGAGTCCGTTCGGGACGGGCGCCACCATCGCGCGCACCGCGTCGAGCACGGCCCGATAGTTCGCCAGGGGCTCGCCCATGCCCATGAAGACCACGTTGGACAGACGCCCGGGGCCACCCACGATCTCGCCCCTGACCATCGCCCGCGCCGACCACCGCACCTGCTCGACGATCTCGGCGGTCGAGAGGTTGCGGGTCAGCCCCAGCTGGCCCGTCGCGCAGAACGGGCACGCCATGCCGCAGCCGGCCTGGCTGGACACACACAGGGTGGCGCGGTCGGGGTAGCGCATCAGGACCGACTCGACCTTGACCCCGTCGTGCAGGGACCACAGGGTCTTGACCGTGGTGCCGGCGTCGGCCGTGATCGTGCGGACCGGCGTCACCAGTGCGGGCAGCAGCGAGGCCACCGCCTTGCCTCCCGGATGCGCGCCGGCAGGTCGGACATGTCGGCCGGATCGTCGGTCAGGTGGCCGAAGTAGTGCATCGAGAGCTGCGTCGCCCGGAACGCCGGCTCCCCCATCTGCGCGACGGCCGCCACCCGCTCCTCGTGGGTGAGGTCCGCCAGGTGGCGCGGTGGCTTCCCCCGCCGAGGGGAGGCCAGGGCCAGCGGGGAGCGCACGGCCTGCGGTCCGCCCGGGGTCTCGGCCACTCTCATGCCCCCGGCACCGTGACGAGCAGCACCAGGTAGACCAACGGTGCACTGAGCAGCAGGGAGTCGATGCGGTCGAGCACCCCACCGTGTCCCGGCAGCAGGGAGCCCATGTCCTTGAGCTCCAGGTCGCGCTTGATCAGGGACTCGGCCAGATCGCCCAGCGTCGCCGTGAGCACCGAGGCGAGCCCCAGNGCGATGCCGATCAGCGGGTTGGCGTCGAACGCCAGCGCCATGCCGACCGCCCCGACGGCCGAGGCCAGCAGCAACGAGCCGGCCAGGCCCTCCCAGGTCTTCTTGGGGCTGACCGACGGCGCCAGCGGATGCCGCCCCGCGAGAACTCCGGCGGTGTACCCACCGGTGTCGCTGGCCACCGCCAGCAGCACGAACAGGGCCACCCGGCGATCGCCGCCGGGCTGGTCGAGCATGAGCATCACGAAGCCGGCCATGAACGGGATGTACGCGGCGGCGAAGGTTGCCGCTGCGGCGTCGCGCAGCGCCTCCGCTCCTCCACCGTCGAGCACCCGCCACACCACGACACCGCCGGCGGTGAGCATGAAGGCGACCAGCAGGGCTTCCGGTCCGCCCGTGTAGGACGACACGAGGATGCCCGCCGTCCCGACCAGCAGCGGCAGCAGCGGGATGTGGATGCCCCGGCGGGTCAGCGCCTGAGCCAGCTCCCACAGTCCTGCGGCGCAGAACAGCAGCGCCAGAACGATGAAGCCTTCCTTGCGGAAGAACAATGACGCCGCCACCAGGCCCAGCAGGCCCAGCCCAACCGCGATGGCGATGGGCAGGTCGCGTCCCGCGCGGGCGGGCGCCGGCCGCGCGAGCACGTCGATGCTCGAGGGTTGCGTCATCAGACCTCGAGCAGCTCGCTCTCCTTGTGCGCCAGCAGCTGGTCGACGAGCTCGACGTGGTGCTTGGTCAGCGCTTCCAGCTCCTTCTCGGCGCGCAGCACGTCGTCCTCGCCCGCCTCACCGTCGCGGGCGATCCGGTCGAGCTCCTCCTTGGCACGACGACGGACGCTGCGCACCGACACGCGGGCCTCCTCGGCCTTGTGGCGCGCGAGCTTGATGTACTCCCGGCGTCGCTCCTCGGTCAGCAGCGGGAGCACCACCCGGATCGTCTTGCCGTCGTTGCTCGGGTTCACGCCCAGGTCNGANTCCCGGATGGCCCGCTCGATCGCAGCCATGGACGTCANGTCGAACGGCGAGATGAGGATGCTGCGAGGCTCNGGCGTGTTGAAGGACGCGAGCTGCTGCAGGGGCGTNGGTGTGCCGTAGTACTCGACCAGCACCTTGGTGAACATCGCGGGGTTGGCGCGTCCGGTGCGGATGGTCGCAAAGTCCTCCTTGGCGACCTCGATGGCCTTGTCCATCTTCTCCTCCGCAGCGAGGAGGCTGTCATCGATCACCGGTGCTCCTTCTCTTCAGGGTGGCGGGCGGGGTCGCGCGTCGCGGCCGCTCAGCCCTCCGTGAGCAACGTGCCGATCTTGTCACCCTTGAGGGCTGCCGTGACGTTGCCGCGTGCCTCCATGCCGAACACGCGCATCCGGACGCCATTGTCCCGGCACATGCTCAGGGCGGTGGCATCCATCACCTCAAGGCCGCTGACCAGGGCCTGGGTGTAGCTGAGCTGATCGAAGCGGGTCGCCATCGGGTCGGTGCGCGGGTCGGCGGTGTAGACGCCGTCCACGCCGTTCTTGCCCATCAGCACCTCGTCGCAGTGCGTCTCCAGGGCCCTCTGGACCGAGACCGTGTCGGTGGAGAAGTACGGCAGACCGGCGCCGGCGCCGAAGATCACGACGCGGCCCTTCTCCATGTGCCGGATGGCCTTCAGCGGGATGTACGGCTCGGCGACCTGGCCCATCGCGATGGCGGTCTGCACCCGGGTATGGACACCGGCCTGCTCCAGGAAGTCCTGCAGGGCCAGGCAGTTCATCACCGTGCCGAGCATCCCCATGTAGTCCGCCCGGGCCCGGTCCATGCCCATCTGGGACAGCTCAGCACCGCGGAAGAAGTTGCCACCGCCGACGACGATCGCCACCTGTACCCCGGCGCGCACTGCGTCGCCGATCTCCTCGGCGATCCTGCGGACGACGTCCGGCGCCAGCCCGACGTCCCCGCCACCGAAGGTCTCCCCGGAGAGCTTGAGCAGCACCCGACGGGGCTTTGGGGTGTCGACCGCCGCGTCGTGGGCGGCAGCGAGGCCGACGACAACCTCGACGGCTTCAGCGGTCTGGTCCTGCACCACGTGTCCTCCACCCCTCCGCCGGTACCGGCGGTGCTGTGCCGAGCTGTCCTGTGCCGAGCTGTGCCGAGCTGTGCTGTGCTGTGCCGAGCTGTCCGGGTGCTAGCGCGGCCCGCGGCCCGAAGGCTCGCGGGCCGCCGTCGCGACGCCCTCAGGCTCCCACGCGGAACCGTGCGAATGCCGTCACCGTGCCGCCGACCTCGGCGAGCACCTGTGCGACCGACTTCTTCTGGTCCTTGGCGAAGGCCTGGTCGACCAGCACGTTCTCCTTGAAGAACCCGGTGAGCCGGCCCTCGACGATCCTGGGCAGGGCCCCCTCGGGCTTCTTCTCGTTGCGGGCGGTCTCCTCGGCGATCCGCCGCTCGGCGGCGACCGTGTCCGCCGNGACGTCGTCGCGAGTGAGGTAGAGCGGGGAGTAGGCCGCGATGTGCATCGCCACGTCCTTGGCGACCGGCGCGCCCGCTTCGTCGGTGCCGACGAGCACGCCGACCTGCGGGGGAAGGTCCTTGTTGACCTTGTGCAGGTAGACGGTCACCCGGGGTGCCACGACTCGTGCCACGCGGCGAAGGACGAGCTTCTCGCCGATCACCGCCGCCGTCTCGTCGATCGTCGCGGCCACGGTCCGGCCGCCGGCGTCGGACGCGAGGACCACCGCGACGTCGTCGGTCCCGCTGGCGACGGTCGCATTCAGGACCACCTCCGCCAG
>JGI24132J36420_10000722_pt1 | contig 15601 bp, 14 predicted proteins | sample BarGraNGADG00212_3_FD_36420 | JGI IMG/M metagenome (IMG submission 36420) | reverse complement strand
AGCCTCAAAGGCAAGACTCGCGCCGAAGCACGGGCGCTGGCGGCCCGCTTCCGGGAATTGGTGTTGGCGGGGAAATCCGATTTTTCCAACAGCGACAAGCTGGCCGCCTTTGCCGGAGTTCACAAATTTCCGGCCCGGGTTAAATGCGCCATGCTGGCTTGGCGCACCCTCGAGGCAGCCCTGACGGAAAGTCCGGAACGGGTATCCACGGAGTGACCTATGCCAACCAACCCAGCCGTCATCTTGACTCCCGAGATGGTTTGGGACCGGTTGCGCACCTGTTATGACCCGGAAATCCCGGTCAACATTGTGGAACTGGGATTGATTTATGATTGTCGAATCACACCGATGGCCGATGGCGACTGCCAGGTGGATGTCAAAATGACCCTGACCGCGCCGGGTTGTGGCATGGGCGAGGTCATCGCCTCGGATGTGCAGAGCAAAATCCTCGAGCTTCCGCGGGTCGCGGTGGTCAACGTGGACTTGGTGTGGGATCCGCCCTGGAGCCAGGCCATGATGAGCGATGCGGCCAAGCTTGAACTGGGCCTGATGTAACCACAAACCCGCACGGATGCCATAAACCTAGCCAAAATAATTGAAATTGAGACCACGGATGACACGGATTTACACGGATCAAAATGGGCTTTGTTGATCCTCATGATCCGTGGTTGGGCGGCAGCGCACGCGTCGTGAAATCCCAAACCCCATAGGGGTGACATGTTTATAGCCAACGAGGTCCATAAGAATAGTTCCCAGCCCTGTAGGGGCGGCATCAGGTTGCGTTGGGCAATCCATGTCGCCCCGATGGGGCTGGGAAGGATCATGGGAACGGGCGGTTGCTACAAACATGGCGCTCCTACGGAGCTGGGGAAGGCCCCTTTGATGGTTGGGTCAAAACTGTCGGATTTAGAATGAATCGATTAGTCGAAAAACCGAGCCGGAAATGGAGCGCCCTGCGCGCCGATTTCCCTGTTTTGCGCCAAAAAGTCCACGGTCATCCGCTGGTCTATTTCGATAATGCCGCCACCAGCCAGAAACCGCGGATGGTGATCGACGCCCTGCGGCACTACTACGAGCACGACAACAGCAACGTCCATCGGGGAATTCACGAACTGAGCAACCGGGCTACCGCGGCCTACGAGGGCGCACGCAGCCGGGTCGCGCAATTCATTCATGCCCGGGAATCGGCGGAAATCGTTTTCACCCGCGGCACCACTGAGGGCATCAACCTGGTGGCGCACTCCTGGGGAACCGAACATCTCAAGCCGGGGGACCGGATTCTGCTGACGCAGATGGAGCACCACAGCAACATTGTTCCCTGGCAATTGCTGGCGCAGCGGACCGGCGCTCAACTCGTCTATCTGCCCATCACCGGACGAGACGGGTTATTGGATCTCAGCCAGCTTGATTCCTATTTGACCCAAGGCACCAAGGTGCTGGCGATGACGCATATTTCCAATACTTTGGGCACGGTCAATCCCGTGGCGGAAATCTGCGGCCGGGCGCGCGAACTCGGAGTCACCACTTTGATCGACGCCGCTCAAAGCGCGGGCCATCTTTGCTTGGATGTGCAGGCCATCGGTTGCGATTTCCTGGCCTTTTCGGGGCACAAACTTTGCGGACCCACGGGGATTGGCGTGCTCTATGGCCGTCGCGAGCGCCTGGAGGCCATGCCGCCTTACCAGACTGGGGGAGATATGATTGCCAGCGTGGATTACGATCACAGCACCTGGAACCAATTGCCTCATAAATTCGAGGCGGGCACTCCTCACATCGCCGGGGCCATTGGCCTGCATGCCGCCATGGACTATCTGGATGCCATCGGACGAAACGACATTTTCAAACACGATCAGGAATTGGCGGACTATGCTTATGACCGGCTCTCGTCGATGAAAGGCATCCAGGTGCTGGGACCCTCCACCGGGCGGGCGGGCTTGGTCAGCTTTTTGATGGAGTCGGTTCACGCTCACGACCTCGTAACCGTGGCGGACCAGTTCGGTCTGGCGTTGCGAGGCGGTCATCATTGCAACCAACCGCTGATGAAACTGCTGGGCATTGAGGCAACGGCGCGCGCCAGCTTCTATTTCTACAACACGAAAGTCGAGGTGGATCGCCTGGTCGATGTCTTGGGCGAAATCCGAAAGCTGTTTGGCAGTTAGGGAAAAAAGATTGGAGTCAACGCTTCAACCCATGCGAGAGTGCCGGTCATGAAGTCAGCCACCAACAAGTTCGCCGCCGCCGCCGGCGTCCGTCTTGACATCAACGCGCTGCTAAACCTGCTGCAGGACACGTGGGCGGCGCATCTGCGCCGTGATTCCACCCTCTTCGTGAAGATCCCCTTGCAGGCTCGGTTATCGGCTGACGCTTGTCCTCGGGCCAAACTGACGCACGCGGTTTATACGGGAATGTGTTCGCTCAACCAAAAATCGGATGAAGCTTCGTTGCTGATCCCGGTCAACGAATCCATCGTTCTACAACACGCGGCGATGACGAGCCCCAGCCACGAGCATTGGTTTTTGCCGGGCTTTGGTTTTTTCATTCCGGGGGAATATTTGATCGGATTACCCCTGGGCCTGGGCGCTCAATTGAGATCTCTCCCGCCCCAAGCCTCCTATGTTCAACAGTTGAAACCGGAGTACGCCGCGACCCTCATGTGTCCCGGATGCGATTGTTTTGTCTTCAACCCGACATCCGAATTGCCCGCGCACCGTGACGGCACCCCGGCTTGACCGGCACCCGCCAGTCATGAGCGGATCATCGTCAGTATCATTTTAAACCGCTGGATTGCCTTGAGCGCGTGGGGCTGGCCGGCGGGCATCAGTATCATCTCGCCTCCCAGCACGCGCTGCGGCTGGCCGGCGATGCTGATTTCCGCCTCCCCTTCCACCACCTGCACCAGCGCGTCGAAGGGGGCGGTGTGTTCGCTCAAGCCCTGGCCTTCGTCGAAGGCAAAGACGGTCACGTTCCCGGTCGGTTTCTTGAGGATCTCGCGACTGACAACCGCTCCGTCCTGGTAGTTGACAAGCTCCGCGGCTTTAGCCACCTGGGCGCCGGGGAGTCCTTTGGGGTTCGCAGGGAGTTTTGGCTGCATATTCGATGGTTCGGTTTTCATGGTGAGGGCATTCCTGGGCCCATAGTAAATTCGCTTCTACATATTAGCACACGCCCTCGTCCGATGCTTGACTGAAATCAAGGTTTGCGAACTTGGCACGGCCGGCCGAAAGATGAAGGGGCCTGAGATGGCAGCCAAAAGCAATGGCTCAGGCAATTTTAGCCGTGCAATTCCCACCGAGGACATACAACCTCTGGCCGCAAGCCGTTGAACCCATTTTTCAGTCAATCATGAACGTTATGAATTCAGGCGCCGCCGGCTCGTTTCCGTGGCGCGCGGCCTTGGTTTTGGCTCTCATATGGACGTGGGGCGCGCAAGGGACCCTCCACCCCGCCGACTACGCCATCGGAGCCGACCTCTCCTTTTTGAAACAGGCCGAGGAAAAAGGCACGGTTTTCAAAGACAACGGACCGGCCAAGCCCGGTCTCCAGATCTTCAGGGATCACGGCTACAACTGGATTCGGCTGCGGCTCTTCCACACGCCAACGAGCCTGCCGAACAACCTCGAATACACCCTCGCCCTGGCGAAAGACGCCAAGAAACTGGGCTACAAATTCCTGCTGAATTATCATTACTCCGACACTTGGGCCGATCCCGGCAAGCAAACGATGCCCAAGGCCTGGCAGGGCAAGTCGCACACCGAATTGACCCAGGCGGTCTTCGAGTACACCCGCGATACCATCGCCGCCTTCCGTGACGAGGGTGTGCTGCCCGACATGGTGCAGGTCGGCAATGAGATCACTCCCGGGATGCTCTGGCCCGACGGCAAATTGCCGGACAACTGGAAGAACTTCGCGGACTTGTTACAAGCGGGCATCAACGGCATCGACGCTGGCCGCGGCAACGGACCGCGCCCCAAAATCATGATTCACATCGACCGCGGCGGAGACAAGACCGCCACCAAGGCGTTTTTCGATAAGTTGAATTCTTATCGCGTGAATTACGATGTCATTGGACAATCTTACTATCCTTGGTGGCATGGATCCTTGTTGGACCTGCGCGAAAACCTGGCTTTCATGGCCAACGAGTATCAGAAAGACATCGTGCTGGTGGAGGTGGCTTATTGCTGGCGGCCGACCGAATACCGGAAACGAAACGGGCCTTTTCCCGAAACCCCGGAAGGCCAGAAGGAATTCCTGGACGAGGTAAACCGGATCGTGCTAAGCACCCCGAATCATCGCGGCCTCGGGGTCTTCTGGTGGGAACCGGCGGTGACGGGCGGTTTGCGCAGCCGCGGTTTCTTCGATGAGGACGGAAACGCGCTGCCGGTGATGACCGTGTTCGACCGGTTCACCCGGAAATAGGTCTGCTTCAACCTACCGAACGGGGAGACGGAGTGGAGCGGCCGCACCCCGGTACCCGGACGCCAGCGCTGGGCCGTTTCGCGCTCAAGCCGCTCTGCCAAACCGAGGTGGGCTCCCGAATGCCCGCCGCGAGAAGAACCGCAATCAGGCAACGCCCACCTCACCGCCAAAAAGTCCCTGCCAACCGCCCAAACATTTTTTTGATCCGATCGGATCAAATTTATTTACTCGCAAACGGAAGGTGTTAGGCTGATTCCCGCTCTATGAAAAGTGAAACCGAGGAATTGCTGTATTACTTGCTTTGGACGGCCGAAGCCCTCATGCACCCCACTTTCCGCAATCTGACGGAATCCTTCGAGGGGTGGGCTTATCGTAATGGACATTTGCATACGTTGGCCCGGCTGGAGCATAAGGCCTATCTGGAGCGACAGGCCGGCCCAACTGTGCAGCGTATTTACCGGCTCACACAAAAAGGAAGGCTTCACGTCCTGGGCGGGCGGGATCCGGCGCAGTGGTGGAGCCGGCGCTGGGATGGACGATGGCGACTCGTCGTCTTTGATGTGCCGGAAAGCCAGCCAGGCGCCCGCTTGCGCCTGCGCCGACTGTTGCGAGCCCATTGGTTTGGCTGCTTGCAGAAAAGCCTATGGATCACGCCTTGTCCGGTTGATGAATTAGTTAAGAATCTGAACCCCTCGGGTGGCGATGTGAAATCGCTCGTCACTTTTGAGGCTACATCCGCTGGCGCCGACTCGGATAACGCCATTACGAGCGGAGCGTGGAATTTCGCCGAAATCAATCGGCGATATGAAAAGTGCCTGGCCGGGTTCCGGGAGTTCCCGGCTGACAAACTCAACAATGAGCCGTCGGCACTGCGGTTGCAACAGTGGGCACAGCGGGAACGCGTTCACTGGCTGGACGCCGTTGCCATTGACCCGCTCCTGCCATCGGCCCTATTGCCCACCCATTACCTGGGAAAACTTGTGTGGCAGAAACGAACCGACTTGTTGGCGCGGGCGGGCAGCCTAATATCAAAGGATACATTTTTTTGATCCGATCGGATCAAAAAAATGAAATGCTTCGAGATGGACATCGATCCGACGACGCCGGGGCTGGAGATTTTCTTGGGTGAAAGGATGGCAATCCCAGCGTAAAGAAGCTGGTCTTGGCAAGTCCCGGCTGAGGTGATAAGCTCGAAATTCAAGAAATGCCCTGGCGAATGTTAGGTTCCATAATCGTCACGCTGGTCGTGGGGAGCGGCTCGGTGTTGGTTTGGGCGTTGGATCCTGGCAAATGGCTGCACCCAATAACCGAATGAAACGTCTCATGGCCAGCGGGATTGCGCTCAGCGCGCTATTCCTCGGCGTCCCCGCCGGAAGCGCCGCCAACCAAGAACCTCTGGCCAAGCTGGCGGTGGCGCGGGGGATGGCACCGCGCCAGATGGAGAAGCTCGGGCGGGGGTTGGTGGCTATTCACCAGGGCGACGGCAAGGTTTACCTGGGATGGCGGCTGCTCGGAACGGACCCGGACAACGTGGCTTTCAATGTTTATCGGGTTACGGGCAGCGGCGCGGCCCTCAAGCTCAACCAGCAGGTCTTGACCCGGTCAACCAGTTTTACGGACCTCCATGCCAGCCTGGAACAGCCCAGCGCCTATTTTGTTCGTCCGGTGTTGAACGGCCGGGAACAGACGGCCAGCGCTCCTTTCAAGCTGCCGGCCCAGGCGCCGGCCCGGCCGTACCTCTCCATTCCGCTGAAGACGCCCGCGGGTTATGCGCCCAACGATGCCTCCGTCGGGGACCTGGATGGCGACGGCGAGCATGAAATCGTCCTTCATCAGGCGGGAAGAGGCCGGGATAATGCTCAAAATGGCATGACCGATCCGCCCATCCTAGAGGCCTACAAATTGGATGGCACGTTTTTGTGGCGGATTCATTTGGGCAAAAATATTCGGGAAGGCGCCCATTACACCCAGTTCATGGTCTATGACCTGGACGGCGACGGCAAAGCCGAGGTGGCCTGTAAAACCGCCGACGGAACGGTGGACGGAAAAGGCAAAGTCATCGGCGACGCCCAAGCCAACTACGTCAACCCGGCGACCGGGCGCATACTTGAGGGGCCGGAGTTTTTAACCATTTTTAACGGCGCGACCGGTGCCGAGCTCGTGACCGCTAATTATATCCCGCCCCGAGGCAAGGTTAGTGACTGGGGAGACAACTACGGCAACCGGGTCGATCGTTTCCTGGCATGCATCGCGTATGTGGACGGACGGCGGCCGAGTCTCGTGATGTGTCGCGGCTACTACACCCGGGCGGTGCTGGCGGCCTGGAATTGGCGGGCGGGCAAACTGAGTCGCGGGTGGACTTTCGATAGTGACGATGGCACGCCGGGGAACAGCGCGTATCGGGGGCAAGGGAATCATAACCTCAGCGTCGGCGACGTGGACGGCGATGGGAAAGACGAAATTATTTATGGGGCGTGCGCGATCGATCACGATGGGAAGGGACTTTATGCCACGGGCCTGGGGCATGGCGATGCCATGCATTTGTCGGACATGGATCCAAAGCCACCCCGGTTTTGTGCGCCGATATTTTGGGTGACTGGCGGGAGGAAGTCATTTGGCGGACGGTGGACAACCAGGAGCTGCGAATTTACACGACCACCCTGCTCACGGAGCACCGTCTCTACACCTTGATGCATGACCCGCAATACCGGTTGAGCGTGGCCTGGCAGAATGTGGTCTATAATCAGCCCACGCAACCGGGATTCTATCTGGGGGAGGGCATGAAAGCTCCGCCCCATCCCAATATTACGACCAGGAAGTAATAGCAAAAGTGGGGCTCCCGGAGCTCGCCCCTCCGAAATGCGGGAACTTAGGCAACGCTCTATATGAAACATCGATTAAAATCGCTCTCAGCCATCGGGCTGGCGGCCCTGCTGCTCGGCGTGGCGCCGCGGTGCGCCGCGGATATCGATCAACTCCAAGGTCGTTTTGACCGGCCGCCGGACGAGGCGCGGATCATGATGCGCTGGTGGTGGTTCGGACCGGCGGTGACCAAGCCGGAACTCGAGCGCGAAATGAGGTTCATGAAGGAAGGCGGCATTGGGGGCGTCGAGGTGCAATCAACCTATCCCCTGGCCCTCGATGACGAGAAGACAGGAATCAAGAATCTTAAATTGATGTCGCCGGAGTTCCTCGCCGCCTTGGCTTTCACCGCGGCGAAAGCGAAGGAGCTCGGCTTGCGGATGGATCTGACACTGGGCAGCGGCTGGCCCTACGGCGGACCGCAGTTTCCGGCCAGCGAGGCGGCGGGCCGCTTGCGCGCCCTCAACGTCCCGATTGCCGCGGGTCAAAGCCGCGTCCCCGGGCCGCAAGTCCGCGAGGGCGAAAAAGTGTTTGCGGCTTTTCTGGGCCCGCGGACGAACACTCCGGCGGGTGACTTCCCGTTTCAAGAAGTGGAGATTCGCGACCGGGCCGCCCAGCTTCCGGCGAATCTCGCTGGGCAAACTCAGGTCACCTTTTTCGTGGCCAGCCAGACCGGGATGAAAGTGAAGCGAGCGGCCTATGGCGGGGAGGGTTTTGTGATCGACCACTACAACCCGAATGTGATCGCCAAGTTTATCCAGGAGATCGCCGAACCGGCCGTCAAGGCCTGCGGCCCCCATCCTCCCTATGCCATCTTCTGCGACAGCCTGGAAGTGGGCGGTGAAGATTGGACCGACAACTTCCTGGAGGAATTTAAAAAACGCCGGGGCTACGACCTGAGGCCCTGGCTGCCCGCCCTGTTCAACAACGTCGGCCCGCAGACCGCGGACATTCGCCATGATTGGGGCCAAACGCTAACCGAGGTTTTCAACGACCACTTTATTGCCGCCTTCCAGAAATGGGCCAAAGCGCAGGGCACGCGGTTTCGCCTTCAAGGCTATGGCACGCCACCGTCAGCGCTTTACAGCTATGCCGGCGCGGACTTGCCCGAAGGCGAAGGTTACCAGTGGAACGAGTTCCGCGAGTCGCGCTGGGCGGCTTCGGCCAGCCACCTGCTGGGACAGCCGGTGACGAGCTCCGAGACGTGGACCTGGCTTCATTCGCCCGTGTTCCGAGCGAGCCCCCTGGATCTGAAGGCCGAAGCGGATCGGCATTTCCTTCAGGGAATCAACCAGCTCATCGGCCACGGTTGGCCCTACACGCCGCCCGGCGTGGAGTATCCTGGCTGGCGCTTTTACGCTTCCGCAGTGTTCAATGAAAAGAATCCCTGGTGGCTGGTCATGCCCGACGTGGCGAAATACCTCCAGCGTGTCAGCGCCATGATGCGCGAGGGTCAGCCGGCCAATGACGTGGCGCTTTACCTGGCTAATAGCGACGCTTGGGCCAGCTTCACGCCGGGACGAGTCGCCATGAATGCAGCCGTCTCCAGCCGGTTGGGCCGCACGATCATTCCCCAAATCCTCGAGGCGGGTTACAACCTGGATTTCTTCGACGACCAACTGCTCGAACGGCGCGGCAAGGTGGAGGGCGGCGCCCTGGTGTTCGGTGACGTGAAATTCAAGGTCGTGGTGCTGGCCGGGGTCGAGCGCATGCCGCCCGCAACGATGCGCAAGCTGGAGCAGTTCGTGAAAGGTGGCGGCATCTTGATCGCGACGCGGAGCATGCCCTCGAAGGCGCCAGGTTTCCGAGCCTCCGATGAAGATCAGCAAGCGGTTCGCGATCTGGCGCGGCGCTTGTTCGAAGGACCGGACGCCAAAGGTATATTCGTTCCGGATGAAAACCAGTTCGGCGAGACGCTTGCCAAACGGCTGCCGCCGGACGTCAAGTTTGAACCAGCCGCGCCCCCGATCGGCTTCGTCCACCGCCGGACCGATGCCGGCGAAATCTTTTTTCTGGCCAACACCGGCAACACGCCCAAGAGCGTCAAGGCCACCTTCCGCGTGGCCGGCTTGAACCCGGAGTGGTGGAACCCGCTGACTGGAACCATCCGGCCGGCGGATGTTATGACAACCTCGGCGGGCAGCACGGCCGTCGCCGTCAGCCTGGAGCCTTATGAGTCGAGCCTGCTGGTCTTCACGAAGCGCGCCGTGCCGGCTCGGGCAACCGCCGCACCGGCGATTTCGCCGCCGCCCACTCTCGATTTGAGCAGCGGTTGGAGGGTCTCGTTCGGCTCGGACGCCAAACCCGTGATCGTGGACAAGTTGGGTTCGTGGACCGATAACGAAGCTACCCGCACCTTTTCCGGCGTGGCCACTTATGCGAAGCAAGTGACGGTGCCCGCGGAAATGCTCGATGCCAGCCTGGAGGTGCGGATCGATTTCGGCGAAGGCAGACCGCTGGCGGCCGCCGGCGAACGCGGCAGAGGGGAGCCACGCTTTCACGCCCTTCTCAAGGCTCCGGTGCGGGAGGCAGCGGTGGTTTTTGTGAACGGCACGCGCGCTGGCTCTGTTTGGTGTCCGCCTTACCGTGTCGAGGTGACCGGTCTGTTGCAGCGTAGCGAGAACGAAATCCGGATCGAGGTCGCCAACCTCGCCGTCAATAAAATGTCCCAGACACCGATCCCGGATTATCGGACTTTGTACCGGGATTTGATTGCCCGTTTTGGCGACCGGTTCCAGCCGCAAGACATGAACCTGATCCAACCCATTCCGGCGGGTTTGATGGGACCTCTCAAACTGGTGGCATCCGGGCGAAGGAAGCCGTAACGAAACAGCTTATTTATCGATGGCACGCATCGCTATGAAATCGCAAAGTAACAAAAACCATGAGCACCATCCGAGCTATCAAGGGCGACATCACCAAACTGGCGGTTGACGCGATCGTGAATGCGGCGAATTCCTCGCTGCTCGGCGGGGGCGGTGTGGACGGCGCAATTCACCGCGCGGCGGGTCCTGATTTGCTCACGGAGTGTCGGGAACTGCGCGGTTGCGCGACCGGGCAGGCGAAGATCACTGGCGGGTACAAGCTGCCAGCGAAGCACGTGATCCACACGGTCGGGCCCGTCTGGCGCGGGGGTCATTCGAATGAGGCAGCGCTGCTGGCGTCCTGTTATCTTTCGTCGTTGCGTTTGGGAGTTGCTCATACGGTTCGATCGATTGCTTTCCCATGTATCAGCACGGGAGTATACGGCTATCCTAGCGATCAAGCTGCTGCCGTCGCGGTGAGGGCCACCCGCGAGTTTGTGACGCAACATCCGGGGAACCTTGACGTGATCTTTTGCTGCTTCAGCGGAAGCGATCTTTCGATCTACGAGGCGTTGCTGGCTGCCCACGATACATGAAACGCGCTTTCCGAAACTTCAGCCGGGCGCACCTCTACTTTTTCGCCGCACGCTCCGCCGCTGAGACGGCGCGCGTGACTCCGACCCGCTTGGGCTGGACGAATAACTCGGAGGCCACTCTTCTTGCTGACTCCTCGTGGTTCTTCCACACCCCAAGCGGACAAGTTGTCCACGCTCCGAAAAACCTGAGTTGCGCCCATTGCCGACCCCGCGGATCCGTTCAGACTCGACGTTTCTTCTGGCTCGAGTAGTCTGTGGGTCATGACAAAACACGGTAAACGATCCGCTCGCACAGGTTTCCCCTTAATTGCCTACCCGAAGCAAAATCCCAACCGTCGTCGATTGACATCGCTTGCCTGGGTGGTGGTTTTCCTCGCCACTGCGCTACCCACCTGGTCGGCGTCCTATTACTCACAGCGGCTGGAGGATCCCAAGGCCATTTATGTTGCCGACCCCGCAGGCGGTGACGCTACCGCCGTTTTGCAGCAAGCCATCGATAAAGTCCAGGAAACCACCGGCCAGGGAATCGTTTTTCTCGCGCCCGGCCGCTATCGCATCACCGACACGCTTTACCTTTGGCCCGGCATCCGCGTAATCGGCTACGGCGCCACGCGGCCGGTTATCGTCCTTCCCGCCAACACCACGGGCTTTCAGGATGCCGCTCAGGAAAAAGTGATGATCTTCTTCGCGGGCGGTCGCCCCGGTTTCGGCCGCAGCCGACAACGCGCTCCGGAAGCCGCCAAACCGTCTGTCCCCGACGCCAGTCCCGGCACTTTTTATTCCGCGCTGTCGAATGTTGATATTGAAATTGGGGACGGCAACTCGGGCGCCGTCGCCGTGCGCGCCCGCTACGCCCAGCATTGCTTCATCGCCCACGTTGACTTCCATCTCGGACCGGCTCTGGCCGCCATTCACGAAGCTGGGAATGTCGTCGAAGACGCCCGTTTCTTCGGCGGCCGCTACGCCATCTGGACGTCGAAGCCTTCTCCCGGCTGGCAGTTCACGGTCATTGATTCTTCTTTTGAAGGCCAGCGTGAGGCGGCCATTCTCGAACATGAAGCGGGACTTACGCTCATTCGCCCTCGCTTCCGGCGCGTGCCCACGGCGGTCGCCATCGAGCCCGGGTGGGCCGACGAACTTTGGATCAAGGACGCCCGCCTGGAAGAAATCTCCGGCCCGGCCTTCGTCTTCGGTGTCGAAAAGAATCCGCGCAATGAGATCAACATGGAAGGCGTGTCTTGCCGCGCAGTGCCCATCTTCGCCGCCCTGCGTGACAGCGGNAAACGCTTTNNTGCCCCGGCGGAAAACTATGTCGTGAAGACGTTCTCCCATGGGCTCCACTATTCCGATATCGGTGCTGAGCCACAGATGAAAGACCTCTTCGATGCGGCTGCGGCTGCTGCCATCCCGGCACCCGTCGCTTCCGATCTGCCAGACCTGCCCGCCCGCGATTCCTGGGTGAACCTGCGCGATCTTGGAGCCAAAGGCGATGGCGTCACGGATGACACCGAGGCAATCCAGAAAGCCATTGCGACCCACCGCGCCATCTATCTGCCCTTGGGGTTTTACCTGGTTCGCGACACGCTGACGTTGCGTCCGAACACCGTGTTGATCGCTCTCCATCCCGGCGCGACGCAAATCATCCTGCCGGATGGCACGCCCGCTTATCAAGGCGTCGGCGGGCCCAAAGCCCTGCTCGAAGCGCCCAAGGGCGGNAGCAACATCGTCATCGGTCTCGGCCTTTACACGAGCGGCAGTAATCCGCGCGCGGTCGCGGCGCTCTGGAAGGCAGGCGCCACCTCGATGATGAACGATGTCCGCTTCCTCGGTGGCCACGGCACGATGAAACCCGACGGATCCCGCGAGAACCCTTACAACAACACTCACACCGCCGATCCCGACCTCAATCGCCGCTGGGATAGCCAGTATCCCAGCCTCTGGGTCACCGATGGCGGCGGTGGCACATTCCTCGATATCTGGACACCCTCCACATTTGCGCAGGCCGGCATGCTCGTCTCCGATACCGAAACCGAAGGCCGCGTCTATGAAATGTCCAGCGAGCACCATGTTCGCTACGAAGTGCAGATCCGCAACGCCGCCCACTGGCGCTTCTATGCCTTGCAGACCGAAGAAGAGCGCGGCGAAGGCGGATTCGCCCTGCCGCTCGAAATCGATTCTTCGCACGACATCACGTTCGCCAACTTCCACATTTATCGCGTCATCAGCATGTACCAACCCTTCCCCTGGGCGGTCAAAGTTTCCAACTCGCGCGACATCCGTTTCCGCAACCTGCACTGCTACAGCAACAGCAAGGTGAGCTTCGACTCCGCCGTGTTCGACCAAACCCACAACGTCGAGATTCGCCAGCGCGAATTCGCCTGGCTTGATCTCACGGGTCGGGCGCCCAAGCCGAAGTCCGCCGCCAGATCCTCGCCGGTGGTTGCCCCGGGCGCGAAGATGGAGAAGCTCGCAGGTGGTTTCTATAACGTCTCCGGCGGCGCCGCCCACCCGCAGGGCGACTTCTTTTTCGTAGACGCGCACCGGCAGCGCCTTTTTCGCTGGCATTTCTTATCCCGCCAGCTTACAACCGTCAGCAATCTCCCGCCCGATCCGGTCAACTTGGCCATCGACAGGGCAGGCAACCTGATGTTCGTTTCCTATGCAGGCAAGGGCACCGTTTATAGCATGCCAGCGGGAAACACCAACCAGTTGCTAAAACCCGCAGCCGTGGCCTCCCAGGCGGGGAAGAGCTTCTATTTGCCCGTCAGCGATTGGCGAGTGAACCGGGATTCACTCGCTCATCCGACCGCCCATTTCGTCTCGCCTGACGGGACTACAATTCTGCCCGCCGGCGCGGACTTTCTCAGCGGAGCCATGAGCTGGGGGGTTAAATCGAGCCCGCAAATCCGCTCCTTCGGCCTTGCTTGCGCCACGCCGGGACAACCTTTTTTTGTCACCGACGAAGCTAACCTGACCACCTGGGCTGCCGACGTGAACCCGGACGGGAGCCTGGACAACTTCCGCCTTTTCGCGGAGCAAGGCGGCGAGGGAGTAGCGGTGGATTCGCGTGGCAATGTCTATATCGCTGCCGGCCAGATTTACGTTTACAGTTCCGCCGGCAAGCTCGTCGATACCATTAAGGTGCCTGAACGGCCGCTGCAATTGGTATTCGGCGGCCCCGACCGCAAGACGCTTTTCATCCCCGCCCGGACCTCCCTTTATTCGTTGCGTCTGCGCTACCCCGGGCGCTGACCGGGCCACTACGATTTCAATGCCTTCATCCCGGAGGGATGCCTGAGAATAGCCCAGCGTTTCAACGCTGGGACTGGGGTTCGGGTGTGCCAAGTCCCGACGGGACGGCTGAGAATCGCCAGCTCAGCCGTCCCTTCGGGACTCAACCATCGATCCGTCCGCACCCGGCGTTGAAACGCCGGGCTATTTCCAAGAGTCCCTCCGGGACAAAAACACGGCCTCCGTGCGGCACCTATGGCTCAAATCCCAGTGGCATTGAAACCGCTGACCGCGCCCATTTGGCAAGGCCGCCGGAGCGCCGAGATGAACTTGGCTTTGCGCCAGCCGAACGTGTTCGGTTATGACCTGGCCCGAAAATTGGTGTGGAGCCGCAATCTCGGCGCATATCGAACGTTGAACTAAACCGATGTTCGGGCGTCACTGATTCGCATAATTTATTACTCCTCGACCGCGTGCGCCGCGCCATCGCGTGGCCGAAATCAGAAGAAGAGTTGACCGCAAGACTCGGCGCGATGGACGTGAGTTTATTATGCCACCAAAAGCGCCGAACACGATTCCTCCGTGATTAAGGGAATATCCCGGAATAGTGAGCCACCGGCATCGGGAATCATGCCACCAATGCGCGTCCCCATTGGGCGAGCCGGAGTGGTGTTGACTTTTTCCGACAGGCTAGCAGAATGACTATAGTGGTTTCATGGATTGAACGTAATAATCCGGCGGAATCACGCAGGTTTTATGACGCACCGACACCTTAACCACCAGAAACTGACTCTGGCCGCCATTGACGATGTCATTGCGCGCGGTCGTCGCCAGAATTGGGAGGAATTACGCCGGGCGATTTTGGCAGACCAAGCGTTTCTGGAAAAGATTTTGCAGGTGTGTCGCGCCCATGTGGCGGATCCGCATGCCCAACGTTATCACTTTTGGAAGCATTATGCCGAAGGACGACTTGCTGCCTGAGTGGGAACGGGTTTTGTCGGCTGCGGCGCATTTGCAGATTCAACTGGCGAATCCGCTGCCATTTGATTTGGAGGAAACCAAGCTGGCCGAATACAAGAATCTGGCGCCGAAGTGGCATCGTTGGACCACCGTGAAGAATGCCTGCGCCCATTGCGCAACGATGATGTTTGATCGAGCCTCCGAAAAACGACCCAAGCGCAGCAAGCGGAAGCCGTAGAGTAAGAGGCTTTGTTCTAGAATCACCTATGAAGGGGTCAGGCCGTGCATAGTGGTGAAGGAAAGCCGAGATAGTAAGTTGAATAGATTGAAGTAGCGGTTGTTGAAGGGCTTGAATGATGGCGGCGAGAAGGAAATACCAGCTTGAAAACCATTATTCACGGCCTGACCCCTGCTCGGCCAGTATTTTTTGCCGCAAAAAGGCACAGAAGGCGCAGAGAGTTTGAGTTGAAACGTAGTGACCAGGCCGGCGGTCGCTGCGAGTTCGAGAGAGGATTGGCCGGAGATTTGACCTTGATTTATGAGCCTTGGATTGCCGAGCTAATCGCTCCAGGCAACAGCCGTTAAGCGCCTCGGTTGGCAGGTCGGACGCCGGAGGTCGGCTGTGCCTGAACTCCCCTCTGAGGTAATCCGTCAATAGCGGGCGGCGATTATTTTTTGGTTTTATTCATGGGGCTTTTTCCCAGTTCGATTTTGTCGAGTCGGCTCACGACC
>JGI24132J36420_10000721_pt1 | contig 15621 bp, 12 predicted proteins | sample BarGraNGADG00212_3_FD_36420 | JGI IMG/M metagenome (IMG submission 36420) | reverse complement strand
CTCCTACAGGTGCACGAGAAGCTACAGGAATGGGGAGTGGCCCTCCGTAGCGAGACCGAGCCGCTGGACACGAGCACTCCAGTAGGGCGCTTCGTATTCCAACTGCTGGGAAGCATTGCGGAGCTGGAGAGGGAGACCATACGCGAGCGGACTGAGTTGGGGCGGAGCCGTGCCCTTGCTGCCGGAAAGGCCATGGGAAAGCCGCCGCTGGGGTTCGTCGTGAATGAGGGCGGTCTCCTGGACATCGACCCACAGGAAGGCCCCTTGGTTCAAGAGATATTCACCCTGGCGGCTGCGGGAACCACTGCAGGGGCAATCACGCGCCTTCTGGATGAGCGCGGTGTACTGAAGCCGTGGCGCTCGCGCGGCTATAAGGGGAAGAACGGGGAAGTCGAAGGTTGGGCGATTCCCACCATCTTGCAGATCCTGCGCAACTCCCTGTACTGGTCCGGGGAATGGCGCTACGAACGCAAGGACGGGTCCGCCGTCCTTCTGCCGGCCCCGGTGCTGGTCGACCAAGCCATGGCCTTGACTGCTCATCAGCAATTGGCCGGCAACAACTTCAAGGCAAAAGGCGTGCACAAGCTCTACCTGCTATCGGGGTTGATCCGGTGTGCTGAGTGCGGGAGCGGCTGGACAGGCACCGGCGGGACGGGAGACAGGCGACGGTATTACGCCTGCATCACTGCCAAGAACAAGAAGCGGAGCCGCGGCAGGCAGTGCGACCTTAGGCCGGCGCGCGCTGATCTTCTGGATGCCACAGTGTGGGCGGACATCAAGGCGATTGCGGAGAAGCCGGGGAAGCTGGCCGAGAAGATCCAAGCCAAGCTATCTCAGAGTGCGGAGGATGTGGAAGCTGCGCGCCGTGAGTTATCTGCTGTCATGAGTGAATACGACGCACTAGGAGGCAAGCGCCTAGATGCGCAGCTTCGGTCTGACAACGGCGACATAACCCGCGAGGAGTTGAGCGCCTACCTACGGGCTGGAGCAGAGCGAATGCGCGGCCTTGAGCGTAGGCGGTTGGAGTTGGCCGAACGCCTGGCCTTACGACAGGCGGAAGAAGCCCGCGTCGCGTCCACAGATTGGGTGAGACAGAACCTTCAGCAGATGGTTAGCGAGGCCGAGGGAAGCGGCGAACTTAAGCAGCAACTAGTTCGCTTCTTGGTCAAGCAGGTGATCATGAGCAGGGGTGAGGCCGGAAGGACCGATGCCATGATCGATTACATGTACTCCGGACCGGACGGCTCCGGACCGGACGACTCAGACCCCGCAAACAGTGATAGTGGTACACCGATCACTTCAACCGCTCCACCTTCATCCTCGCCAAGTTGCCACCAGAGATGGAGGGCCGCTCGGCACCGAACGATCCACGCTACTTCATTCAGACCGGCTTTCGGATCAACCGACCCGGCTTCTGGGACTACTTCCAGCGGCGCGGCGGCGTCCGGAGCTTCGGCCTCCCCATATCCCGGGATTTCGTGCTGCGGGGATACCCCGTGCAGCTGTTTCAGCGGGCGCTACTGCAGGAAATGCCGGACGGCATGGTGGTGACGATGAACCTGCTGGACGATGGTCTCATGCCCTACACTCATGTAAACTTCAGCACCTTTCCATCGTCCGACGAGCAGCTAATCCAGGGGGCTCCGTCCCCGTCGGATCCAGGCTATGGTGATAAGGCGATCGCCTTCCTGAATGAACAGCTTCCCGATAGCTGGGAAGGGAAGGACGTGGGTTTCCTGAGGAGCTACATGGCGAGGGTCCGCTACGACGATGCTTTCCCCTTGGGGGAGGGCGAGCCGGCTCTGCTTCCCCTCCTCAACCTGGAGCTTTGGGGCCTTCCCACCAGCCGGCCCGCCTGGGATCCCAACAACCACGGCTTCGTCTACCAGCGGTTCCAGCGGGGGATTCTGCACTACGACGAGTCCACGGGCTTGACTCAGGGGCTGCTGCTGGGGGAGTATCTCAAGAGCATCATGACCAGGGTCGGCCTGCCATCCGACCTGGCGCGAGAGGCCATGGGAGGCCCCTTCTATCGGCAGTACGATCGGAGCGGGCCGGGTCACCGTGCGAGACCCGACGATCTGCCCTACACTACCCTGGTCGGCGCCTTCGAGATGGACGTTCCCTGGGAGGCCCTTGGCCGTGCTCATTAGCGGTCCAGTTGATGCGTACTGCTGCCTGGCTGTTGCCTGGCATGGAGATGGAGGATGGATGGTCACTTACCTGGCAAATGTGAGGGTCGAGTCTCGCGCCATGCGGCGCGGCGTGGTCGTGTCGCTATTGCTGGCTGTGGCGCTCTGGTTAGTTGCCCATCCCGGCTCGGCCGAGGCCAGCCGCTTCGGGCCGCCGTGGGAGTCAGAGGTGTCGGTGGATCAGGCCGTGGTTTACAGCCAGGCGGATCCCAACTCCCAGCCCGTTGGTCCTTTGACCAGGGGAGCCATTTTGGTGGTGCTGGGTGAGTTGAAGGGCGCCGATGGCGGTGGCTGGACCAAGATCCCGGATGGCTACGTCCACTCCAGCGATCTGAGCGAGATATTCACCCCGTGGACCGCGGAGGTTACCGTGCCCAGTGTCTCGGTTTACGCCTATCCCTTCGCCACAAGCGCGATCCGCCGCACCGCTCGAGAGGGCGACCTGCTGAGGGTCACCGGCGTATCCGCCGGGCTGGAGGGGGATACCGGCTTGTGGTGGGCCACCTCGGAAGGGTTTGTACCGCTGGAGACCCTGAGATGGTCCACCAACGACTGGGCCGGCTGGTGGCAGCTTCCCGATCCATCCGAGGCCCCCGAGGGTTGGTGGGGCACGGTGGTCTCCCAGACTAACGTGCGGGTAGCGGCCAGCACCAATGCAGCTATCGTCGGCAGCCTCGGCGCCGGCGAGCGGGTCAAGGTACTCGCGGAGGAGCAGGGGGACGTGGCGAACGGGAGCCCGGTATGGTACCGGATCGACGGTGGCCGCTTTGCGGGAGCCAGGATTCACAGCTCGTTGGTGCGCCGCCTGCCCGAGCCGAAGCCGAACACCACCCCCCCACCCTCCCGGTACCAGTCCGCCTCCTGGATCGTGGTGGATCGCGCCGCCTCCACTCTGACCTTCGTTCAGGACGGCGAGCCGAAGTTCGTCACCTACGTTTCCCTGGGACTGGCCGGCGTTGCCACCCCCAACGGAACCTACAGCATCTTCGGCAAGTTCATCGGCGACCGAATGTCCAGCCGAACCGTGAAAGACCCAACGCATCCCTATGACCTGCCCAACGTCCCCTTCACCCAGTACTACCTGGATGGGGGGTTCGGAATTCACGGCACCTACTGGCACGATGGATTCGGGACACCCGAGAGCCAGGGCTGCATCAACCTCACCTGGACCGATGCGGCGTATCTGTTTGGGCTTACCATGCCTGCCGTGCCAGACGGCGCGAGCTACGCCTGGGCCGGATCGGAGGGGGCGACACCGGTGGTGATCCTGAATTGATTCAACCTTCCCTCAGCCTCTGCGCAGCATTCCTTAAGCAATTCCTCAGGCTCTGGTGAGGCCTGAGTGGTAAAAGATACGCAGGGAAAGACGCTTCACTTCCCATTCTCCAACCGGGCTATCTATCGGGGGACGGATAGCCCGGTTTCTCCTTTTCTGAGGACAGACGTGATTTGGCATCCGCTCCTCCTCTGGCCCGAACTGCCCCTTGACTGGCGTGGGCCGATCTGACAACATGGGATCCCCGCTCCTGGGGGAGAATTGGAGGCCTCAAAATGGGTTTCATGGGTTTGGGTCCTGCCGAGTTGGTCATCATCTTAGTGATAGCCCTGGTGGTGTTTGGCCCCGGCAAGCTGCCGGAAATGGGCAACTCACTGGGAAAGAGCATAAGGGAGTTCCGCAAAGCGACCAGTGAGGTGATGGAGCCGCTAAACGAAGTGAAGCAGTCCGTCAACGAGGTCAAGCAGTCCGTCAACGAGATGAAGCCGTTGCCCACAACCCTGCTTACTGGAAGCCCGGCCAACAACGGGTCCGCGGGGACCGAGTCCAGCGGGACAGCCCGTCCCGAAACCGGTGCATCCGATCGTGCCGAGGCGGCCACGCCTGCCCACGCAAATGCGGGCAAGCTGTGCGCAGGTTGCTCCGCTCAGAACCCAAGCAGCAGCGAGTTCTGCGGTACGTGCGGCAAGCCTCTGGCCTAAGCCGACTGTCGTCTCTATAGTCCTTCTCTCAGCCGACGTCCCCGATCGGCGCGGCTAGTCCGGGGCTGGATAGCTTCCTGGCTGGCGTCTGCGTCCCCTGATCACCTTCTCCAGGGATATCTCTTGCCCTTCTCCACGATTCCTCGGAACAGGCTGGAATCCGTTCAGGGCACCAGCCGCATGGAGAAAGCGGGATCGGCGCCAGATGGTCTTGGACCGATTTGTGCGGGAACCAAATCTAAGGTGCAGCCGGCTGGGCGTGTCCTCGGTCGATATTGTCTGCAGATTTCGTGGGGTTCCAAGAAGAAAGGATTTGGCAATGGCAAGAGTTGCGCGCGAGACGGTTGAGCGGGCAGGGATTAACGTGGGCGAGCTGGTGGAGTTGCTGGTTAACAACGCCGCCGCGGAGTTGACCACCTTCTACTACTACACGATCTTGCGGGTGAACCTCATAGGCCTGCAGGGCGAAGGCATCAAGGAGATCGCCGAGACTGCCCGCATCGAGGACCGGAACCACTTTGAGGCCCTGGTGCCTCGCATCTACGAATTGGGCGGCAAGCTTCCCGAGAACATGAAGGACTTTCACGACCGCTCGGCTTGCCCGCCTGCAAGCTTGCCCCAGGACCCAACAGACGTTCAGGCGATGCTGCGGGTGTTGGTGGAAGCCGAGAGGTGCGCGGTTCGGGGGTACACCAACATCTGCAACCTGACCGCAGGCAAGGACCACCGGACCTACGACCTGTCGATGGCCATCCTCAACGAGGAGATCGAGCACGAGTCGTGGTTCTCCGAGTTCCTTGGCGAGGGGCCGTCTGGCCATTTCTCGCGGCGTGGTGACACCTCTCCCTTCGTGTCGAAGTTCCTGAAATAGGGACGTAACCCACCAGGGGGGAGCCCCGGCTCATCCCCGGCCTCCCCCTTGGCGAGAAGCAGGGCAGAGTTCAAGTGGCTGTGGAGAGCAGAACGTTTACGATAGAGGAACTCCGGCGTTACGACGGTATGAACGGCGCGCCGGCTTTCATCGCCTACCGTGGGACAGTCTACGATGTGTCCGGCAGCTATCAGTGGCGGAACGGGAAGCACCAGGTGACCCATCGCGCCGGGCGCGACCTCACCGGCGGCCTCCACGATGCCCCACATGGTGAGGACTTGCTGAATCGTTGCCCCATCGTTGGGGTCATCGTAGAGGGCCTTGCGACAGAGCCCGCATGATCGAGTCGTGGACAGGGCAACCGGGCTACTCGTCCTCTCCAACGTAGTGCAGATCATAGCCGCATAGCACCTGGTACCCTCTTACCCACTACCAGAGGGTGGGCGGCTTCTCCAGCCCCTGCAGCTGGGCGATAACCGATAGGGCCGCCACGCACCCCTCTCCCACCGCCCTGGCCATCTGCTGCGGGCCGCTGGTGCAGTCGCCGGCGGCGTAGATCCCCGGGAAGCTGGTGCGACCCTCACGGTCGATCACTATGGAGTTCCCATTCAGCTCTATCCCCAGGGTTCGGGCGAAGTCGGCCGAACCGGCCTTGCCCAGGGCGATGAAGACCCCCTCGGCGGGGAACAGCTCGCCGCTGCGCATCTTCAGCCCCTGGAGCCCGTTCTCGCCCCGTGCGAACTCCGCGATCCTGTCATCCCGACGGAGGATCCCCTCCTGTTCCAGTCTCTGCAGAAGCCCATCGTCTACGTTGAAGGACCGCCCGTTGGAGAAGACAGTGACGTCCCGCGTGTAGGTTAGCAGCTCCAGCGCCTCCTTGGCGGCGTAGTTGGCGCTGCCGATCACCGCTACCTTCCGGTTGCGGTAGAAGAAGCCATCGCACACCACGCAATGGGAGACTCCCTGGCCGATCAGCTCCTCCTCTCCCTTGATCCCGCTGGGCTTTCCAGCGACGCCGGTGGCCAGGATAACCGCTCGTGCCTCGAACTGCTCTCCCTTTGCCATCTCCGCCTTGAAGGGATCGCCCGGCAGCAGGGCTACCACCTCGCCGCTGACCATCTCTGCGCCAAAGCGGCAAACCTGGGCGACGCTCCGCTCGATGAGCTCCTTGCCGGGAATCCCCTCGGGGAAGCCGAGGTAGTTGTCAAAGTGCTTGCTGAGGGTGACCCTCGACTTCATGGGGTCCCCCACCACCAGAGTCTTCAGCCCACCCCGGCCGGTGTACACGGCCGCCGACAGCCCGGCGGCTCCGGCTCCGATTATCGCGACGTCGTAGACCATTCCATCCTTTTCGAATACCCCGCTCCGCGGGGAACTAGATACCTCAACCCTTGCCGGAACCGCTACCCCTGGACATCAGCAGCACCAGGACAAGGAACATGGCAATAGCAAACACCATCTCCATTAGCTGTTGTCCTTATCCCCGGTCCGGGACTGCTCTATGGCCTTCGCGATCTTGAAGTAGTCCACGTAGCCCAGATTCACTACCTCATCATCCACGTACACGGCCGGAAGCACCACTTCGCCCTTCTGAAGCCTCTCCATAACATGGGGGAATCGCTCTCGAACGCCAGCCTGGGACAGGTCGTTATAGCTCACCTGGACGCTGTCGCCATACTCCCTGGAAATATACCAGGCGACGACTTGTGTAATCTCCTCCTGAGATTGTGGGGGTCCTCAACCGCTGCCGCAGAATCGGGTGCTGGCAGCGTCGTCGAATACGTTGACGACGTTTAGCAACTTGCTGTTTGACTCCATTGGCTTTCCTCCCCTTTGACTACTGACGCAACAGTCGCCTGTGCTCCTTGAGCATGCATCGATCCATCACGACCTCCAGGCCGGTCTCCCTGGCCCAGTCGGCGGCGGCCTCGTTGACTATTCCCTCCTGCATCCAGACGGCCTTTGCACCGATCTGGACTGCATCCTCCACAATTGGAGGGACATCCTCGGCACGCCGGAAGATGTCCACAACGTCCACCTTCTCCGGGACCGATTTCAAGTCTGGATAGGAACGCTCTCCCAACACCCGGTCCGCCGTGGGGTTTACCGGTATGATCCGGTAGCCCTGTTGCTGGAGGTAATGGGCAACCTCATAGCTGGGTCGATCAGCTTTGGGGGAAAGCCCCACGATGGCAATGGTCTTGGCCTCGCGAAGGATGCGCTCGATGCTCGCGTCCATTCCAGCCTCCCTGTGATCGGCAGGCGCGGCTGCCAACAGAGTGATAATATACCGCGGGGGGGTATTCGTGTCAACAGTCACGATGCCATCCCGTCCAAGGTGAGGGTAGAAGAGGTAGCCATGGAAGCGAGGGTGAGCGCAGCCCGGGGTGAGACGCGAGGAACCCCAAAGATCATACTTGGTCCCCTTCGTGTCCCTCGTATTCTTCGTCGTTGGGTAGTTGGGTTACTTCGCTGTCACCTTCACCCGCTGCGCCCGCTGGTAGAGGGCGCCATCGGTGTCCAGAAGGTCCAGCCGCAGGATGTACTCGCCCTCCTCAACCCCGCCCAGGCTGAAGGTCGCCGTGCCGTCACCCTCACCCTGATAGAGCAGCCTGCCATCCAGCCACAGCTTCGCCTCCGACACGGGGAAGCCGGCCCGATAGCTCGCCGTCGCGGATCCCCAGGTGGTGAGTAACTCGGGCCAGGTGACATCCAACTGGTAGCCTTTGCCGCTGGAGAACGCCCCATAGCTGAAGTATTGGCCTATCAGCTTTGGCACGTTGCCGCCCGACCGGGTGTAGGCCATGTCCAGGAAGGACCGAGGGGTGGCCACCTTGTCGGCGTAGAGCTTCACGTAGTCTCGGAGCAGGCCCAGGAACTGGTCGTTTCCCATCGTCTCCTGCAGTTTGTCCAGGAACACTGCCCCCTTGCGGTAGACGATGTCAAAGTATGGGATGTCGTCAGGGTAGTCGTTGATTGTGGTGTTGACCGGCCGGTCGCCCCCAGCTGTGGCCCGTGCCCGGTAGCCGGAGAGGTTGCGGGCCATGTAGAAGTCGAAGGTCGATGGGGCCTGTTCGCGATAGGAGAGTAGATCCACGTAGGAGGCCATTGCCTCATCCAGCCAGGGGTCGCGGATCTGGTCGTCTCCCACGATAGAGTAGAACCACTGGTGGGCCATCTCGTGCCCTACCATGTACTCGGAATAGGAGCCGGTGCCCCCACCATCGGATCCCAAAGCCGGGTAGACCATGATCAGCCCCGGATACTCCTGGGCGGTGGAGAGGGTGGGCGAGGCGTACACCTCGGCCACGGTGAAGGTGGGATAGGGATAGGGGGAGAGGTTGGCGGAATACCAGCGCATGGTTCGGGCGGCCTCGGCCAGGTAAACGTCCAGCCGAGAGGCGTTTGGCCCGTAGGCGAGCAGGTTGACCCCGTCCACATCCATGGTGCGCAGCTGATATCGATCGGATATGGCCAGGGCGAAATCGCGCAGCCCCTCACCGTGGAAGCTCTGGCTGCTGCCCTGCTGCCCGGTGGACGGGCCGCTGGCGGCTATCTTGACCGGAACGTCGCTCGTAACCGTGACGTCGAAGTCGGCGACCTCGGTGAAGAAGGCGTCCCCCACGTCCACGTACTGGTGCCGGTCCCACCCATCCTGGTAGACGGAGAGGATGGGAAACCAGTTGCCCATCGCGAGGATTCCACCGCCCCGGCCAAACCGCCCGCCGCCGGTCGGGACCGTGACCCGGTATCGTAGCTCCACCTCGATAGATGCGCCCGAAGCCAGTTGCGAGTTCAGGATGAGGGTGAGGACCGTTCCGTCCAGTACGGCCGCGACCTCTTGGCCGTCTACCCGCGCCCCGTCGAGGGCGAAGCCGTCGAAGTAGGCGGGGGTTACCTGGAACACCAGATCTGGTAGCTCCACCCCCGTGTTGTTGCGGAAGGTGGTCTTCTGCACAACGTCCATGGCAGCCTGGCCGAAGCTCAAGGTGGCCTGCATATCGTAGTGGGGCCGGGTTGCGGCCTGAGCGCCGGTTGGGAGTATCGCCGCGAAGGCGATGAGGGTCAGGGCGACGGCGATTGGTTGGGCGATCCAGTTGCGGAGCTTCATGGGAGACTCCTTAGAGGGGAGGGCTTTCCAGGAATTCACCACTAAGCCACAAAGACACCAAGCGAATAGCTCAAACCAAACGGAAATCTGATGTCCTTGTGTCCTTGTGTCTTTGTGGTTAGGTCGTCTACCTTCGTGGTCAGGTCGTCTACTGCAGCCTGCCGAATCTCAGACGAGGAACCATCAACATCGCCTCCAGCATCACCTGGCGGGAGAGCTTGGACTGTCCCACCCTACGATCCACGAAGACGATGGGGACCTCCGCCACGCGGCAACCGAGCCGGACGGCTCGGTAGGTCATCTCAATCTGGAAAGAGTAACCGTTTGACCGCACCCTGTCCAGATCCATCCGCTCCAGCAGTTGGCGGCGGAATAGCTTGAAGCCGCCGGTCGGGTCGTGGACGGGCAACCCGAGGACCAGCCGAGAGTAGAGGCTGCCCCCGCGGCTGATGATCTGCCTGGCCAGCCCCCAGTTGCGGACGCCGCCCCCCGGCACGTAGCGGGAGCCCAGTACCAGGTCTGCCCCGTCAAGCGCCCGTAGCATGGCCGGAAGGTAGGTGGGGTCGTGAGAGAGGTCGGCATCCATCTCGCCTACGGCGTCGTAGCCCTGCGCGAGGGCGTGGCGGAACCCCGCCAGGTAGGCGGTGCCAAGCCCTGCCTTCCTGGGGCGATGGAGCACATTGAGCCACGGGCGCTCTGCCCCCAGCCGTTCGGCCAGCTCTCCGGTGCCGTCGGGGGAGTTGTCGTCCACGACCAGGACATCCAGCTCTATCTGGAGCCGCTCTAGCCGGGCCACAAGCTCTGGAAGGTTCTCCAGCTCGTTGAAGGTTGGGACTACGATCATAGTTCTCATGGTGGGCAATTATTGTAGCAGACTCGTTCCGAGTGTACTTCAATCTCGAATGGCGGCAACAGGAGAGAGCTGAAGCTACTCGGCCCTGGACTGATCACCGGCGCCTCGGACGACGATCCCACCGCAATAGGCACATACGCCGTCGTCGGTGCCTCTTTCGGAAGAAGGAGGGCGGTTTGTCTCAACCTGCCCGTCCCTCAGATTGATCTATTGCCCGGCCTAGTCTGCCGCACACAAATGGGCATAGCCACAGTAGACACATGGCTCGGGGTTATCCGTGCGGGGGAAGACCTCCTGTCTGATCTGTTCCAGCCCCTTCATAGCCCACGCCTCGGTCTCCTTCAGTTCCTCGGCCTTGAAGCACAACGCCTCGTCGTGGTCGCTGGCCAGGAAGAAGAGGTGGCTGCTCATCAGCTCTGGCTCTATCCCCCACAGCCTCCAGGCCGCCAGCGAGTATACCTGGAGCTGCAGCCTGTATCGGCGAGCTACCTGGCCGGGGAAGCGGCCGGACTTGAAGTCCACGATCTCCCAGCTCCCATCCGGCAGCCGGTCCAGACGATCTATCCGACCTCGCAGCAGGTTCGGCCCGAGGGGCAGTGTGAACGCCTCCTCGATCTTCGTCGCCGGCCGCCGACCGAAACGGCTGCGGNTGTAGACTCTCAGCAGGTCCGGCGTCCCCGCCTCGCCCTGACCTCCATCCGGCCGCTCCACCCCCNCCGGCTTCAGCGCCCAGTCCTCCTCGCCCGGTGCATCCTCAGCACCGGACCGGGCCATCTCCTCGATCCGGCGGTGCATCTCCGTGCCCAGGGCCGCCCAGGGCGATGGCCGCTCCGGCAGCCGGTCCACATGGAGGTAGCGGAACAGTCGCGGGCACTCGTCGTACTGGAGCAGGCCGGTGCAGGAGGTCTCCGCGGATGGCAACACCGGGGCGACTATTCGATCAGCGGATAGCAGTGCCAGTTGGCGGTCCACCGACGCTTTCCGCCGTCGCCACTCCTCCGGGTCCTCGTCCGCCACCTGCTGGATCCACGATTCTCCCCGGTCTGCTGCCAACAGCAGCCGGGCCTGGCTTTTCTCCACCCCAGCGCCCCNGCCGGACCATGCCGCCCCGCCCTGGAGTCTGGGGTTCTCCGCCGGGGCCTCCTCCTCGCCGAGCGATTTGGAGATTGGCACGCCATCGATCTCGGCGCCCACGACCTCATCCCAGAAGAGGGAGGCGTTGCGGGCCTTGGCGTTGGAGAAGTACCACCATGCCCGGGAAAGGAATAGCGCCCTCTGCGCTCGGGTGAGCGCCACGTAGAACAGCCGCCGCTCCTCCTCCAGCTCCCGCTCCCTGATCGCATCNTTGCGCGCCGCCATTGATGCTTTGTCCACGGGGATGTCCCGGAAGTCCCGCGTTTCCCGGCCGAGGCGGTCCCCCCTCAGCTGGNCCGGGAACTGGTCCCACCGGTCGGGGTCGTCCACCCTGGGATCGGGGAGGATCCTCTCTCCCAGCCCCGGGATGAACACCACGGGGAACTCCAGCCCCTTGGCCTGGTGTATCGTCATCACCTTCACGGAGTCGCTCCCCTCGTCCACCGGCCGGACCTCGGCCTCCTCGCCGCCGCTTTCCAGGGCGTACTGCACGTACTCCACGAAGCCTTCCAGTGTCCCCTCGGCGCCCTGGAACTGCCGGGCCAGCTCCACCAGTTTGCCCAGGTTGAGGAGCGCCAGACGGGAGTCGAAGTCGCCCTGGGCCGACAGCTCACGGCGGTAGCCCGCGCCATCGATCGTCCGCTCCACCNGCTCTGCCAACGGGACCAGTCCGACCGATCGGGCGAGGCCATCCAGCAGCCGTTGGAGCCTTCCCAGCNGTTCNGGGGCCTCCGGCGACAGGCCGGCCACCTCGTGATGGGNGGCGACGGCGTCGTACAGNCGGAAGCGCGGCTCCTCCGCGTCGCCTTCAGGGTCGGGTGCAGAGTGCNGAGTGCTGGGTGCTGAGATTGGCGCGCTCACTGCCGATTCCCGTAGGGGCGAGGCATACCTCACCCCGGGGTTGGGCGAGACACTTGTCGCCCCTAAGGCCACGTTCTGGGGGCCATGGGCGCTGGCGTCTTCGCCGAAGCGTTGGTCACGGTTGGTATCCAGCTTTCGAGGGCTGTTAGATGATCTCCGACGGCTGATCGCTGATTGCTCTGTTTGCGCCCACCGCGACAGGTGGAACAGGTCGCGGTCGCAGATCCGCCAGGGCCGCGACTGGAGCACCCGCGCCAGCGCCAGGTTGTCCGTTGGGTCAGAAAGCACCCTGAGATAGGAGAGGACGTCCCGAATCTCCCACCGGCCGTAGAAGCCGCTCCCCCCAACCAGCTCATAGGGCAGCCCCGCGGCGTCCAGTGCCGCGGCGATGGCGGGGAACAGGGATCGCTTGCGACACAGCACCGCGAAGTTGCCGTAGCCCCGCTTCTTGCCGGTGGGGTCGGTGGTGTCCGGCTGCAGCTCCTCGATGGTGCGGGCGATCCAGGCCGCCTCGGAGCTAGCCGTCGCCGCCAGGTAGTGGCCCACCGTGGCCGGCGGGGCGCTGTTTTGAGGCTTCAGCGCCTTCCGGTAGCGGCGTCCATCCGGCAGCTCGTCGATTATCCGGTTGGCCAGCGCCAGCAGCTCCGGGCCGGAGCGGCGGCTCTCCGTCAGCTCGGTCCGGGTAGGAGTTGCCCCCCGGATGGCCGGCTCCTGCATGAAGCCAAGGATGTTCTCGATCGCCGCGCCTCGCCAGCCGTAGATCGACTGGTCGTCGTCGCCGATCACCACTATTCGGGCCTCGGCGGATAGCAGCTCCATCAGCAGCAGCTTCTGAGCGTAGTTGGTGTCCTGGTACTCGTCCACGAAGAGGTGGGGGAAGCGGTCCCTATAGCTGTCCCGCACCTCCGGGTGCTCCCGGAAAATCTGCACCGGCAGCGTCAGCAGGTCGCCGTAGTCGAGGTAGCCTCGCTCCAGCTTGGCGTCGCGGTAGCGGCGGTAGCACTCCGCCACCTCCCGCAGCTGCGCCAGTCGCTTGCCCCACTTCTCGGCCGCCACCTCCGATGCGCCGGAGAGATCCTGGGACTCGACGAAGGCCGAAAGTCGCTCCGGGGTGACCATCTGGTCGGACGCCTGGGAGAAGAAGCCCAGCATCCCGCTGAGGATCGTGCCCAGCCCGTTCATCGGCAGCTCGACGGAGTCGAACTCCATCTGGTCCACGATTCGGGACAGCAGCTGCCAGCTCTCCGGGGTGGATAGCACCCGACAGTCGGCCTCCCGGCCCAGTAGGGTGGCGTTGTCCCGGATGATCTCTGCCCCGAAGGAGTGGAAGGTGGAGCAGTGCACCTCCCGGCCGGCATCTCCCAGCCCCCTCTGGGACAGCAGGCCGGCCAGCCGTTCGCTCATCTCCGTAGCGGCCTTCTCCGCGAAGGTCAGGGCCAGCAGCTCCTCCGGCCGGGCCTTCCCCTCCGCGATCAGGTTGGCGATCCGGTGCGTCAGCACGGTGGTCTTGCCGGTGCCCGCCCCGGCCAGGATAAACAGTGGGGTGGGCGCGCCCAACGCCGCCTCCTGCTCTGGTGTGGGAACGAACTCAACCATTGGTGGGCCCCCTTTCCATCTCAGGACAGACCCAGCCGAAGGAGCAGTAGCGGCAGGGGTCACCCCTCTGGACCCTGGCCACCTCCTCCGGATCCAGCCCCGGCCAGCAATCCAGGATCCCCGAGTGGGGCGGGAACAGCTCCCCCAGGATGCCCAGCGAGTAGCGGTCGATCTTCCCCAGCAGCTTTCCCCTCCCCTCCTCGGAGGGGGTGTAACTGCGCTTCCCGTTGGTGGTGGCCTTCTTGCCGATCGCCTTGGGGTAGAGGTAGGTGGCCAGCGAGGGCCGCCCCAGCTCGGCCAGGGCCGAGTCGTGCTGGAAGGCCAGGTCGTACAATGCAAGCTGGATATCTGTCCTGGCGTCATCCACGCTCATGGCGCCGCCCGTCTTGTAGTCGATCAGCTCCAGGGTGCCGTCATCCAGCCGGTCCATCCGGTCGATCCAGCCTGATACGGTGTGGGGGCCAAGCTGGAAGCGGAAGCCCGTCTCCACCTGCACCACCCCGTAAGTCTGGCCGTATCGTGGGAAGTAGAGGTTGAGCAGCTCTGTGACCCTCCGCCTCACCTGGCGGGCGATGGCCGGCCGGGAGAAGGCCGCGGCGTCGAACTTCTCCTCAACTATTCGCTCCATCCCTTCTCGCGTCTGGGGATGGTTCGCGCCGGGCCGGTGGTACTCCTCGAGGACCCCGTGGACCAGGCTGCCCAGGGTCATGGCGTCGCCGGTGACATCGTCCAGTTTCAGGTGCCGGGCGAACTTGTATCGCAGCGGGCAGTCGCGGTAAGCCGCGAGTCGGGAGGCAGAGAGGTAGAGCCGCCCGTCCGGGTAGGGGGGAGAAGCGCCCTCGGTCTCATCCATGTTGTCCCACCAGAGGACCGGGTCCACCTGGTTTGGGAACGCCTCGGCCAGCCGGCCCAGGGCGTGGAGCGCCTCCGCGACGGTCGTGTGGTCGTCGTCGGCCAACTGCCGGCGGTAGTGGGCGACAGTCTCCTCCAGATTGCCGGAGGGTGAGGGTGCTACCTCCGGGGGGCATTCGGCGCCCAGTGCGGTGAGGTAGCGTGACGGCGATAGCCGGCTGGTGCCGTCTAACCCGGTCGAGCTGTGGCTCAGGCAGGCCTGCCGCCCCGCTCTGGAGAGGGCGACGTAGAGCAGCCGCCGCTCCTCAGCCAGGTGGCGCTGCTGACTGCCCGCGCCGTCTGCTTCGTCGCCCCGCTGGACGCCCGCGCTCTCCGTCTCGTCGCCTCGTAGCAGCAGCGGTGACAGGGTGCCGATGGGAGAGCGGCGCAAGGGATAGACCCCCTCCACCAGGTCGGGCAGGAAGAGATAGGGCCAGCCTCGCCCCCGGGCTCGGTGTATGGTGGTTAGCACCACTCCACCCCTGCTCCGGGCTTCCCCCGAGGTTGGGATCTCCCGGAAGTACCCCCCATCCCACAGCGCCACGAGGCCGGGGCAGGTGAGAGGAGGGTTCTCCTCCATCAGCCGGCCCACCTCGGCGAGGAAGCTCCCGTAGGCGATGGGCGAACCCGCGCACTCCTCCAGCCGTCCCTCGCCCCATGCCCGCGCCTGCTGCGTGTAGGCGGGGAAGAGCGCCCAGATCTGCCAGATCAGCTCGTTGGGCGGGAGATCCGGGGTGGCCGCCAGCGATTTCAGCCTCGAGGTGAGGCCGGCAATGGCGCCGGCAGCCGGGTCCGGCATGCCGGAAAGCGCATCAGCGTTGGCAGACAGTTCCATGGGGGCCACACCTGCTGTCTGGGCGGCTCGCCGCAGCGAACGCACCTCCCCCGGCGCCAGTCCCCCGAGCGGTGAGGCCAGCAGCCCGAGGAACAGTCGGTTTCGGTCGGCCTCCGTCGCCAACAGGTAGCGGATCACCTCCACCGCGGACCCCACCAGGGGATCCGTCCCCACCATCTTCGGCTCCCCCAGAGGCTGGAACGGCACGCNCAGCCGCTCCAACTGCCTGGCCAGCTCGCGGGCCACGGGGTTGGAGCCGGAGCGGAAGAGGACGGCCACCTCCTGCGGGGGAACCCCCTC
>JGI24132J36420_10000720_pt1 | contig 15632 bp, 8 predicted proteins | sample BarGraNGADG00212_3_FD_36420 | JGI IMG/M metagenome (IMG submission 36420) | reverse complement strand
GCAGGAGTTATCACGTATGGTGGTGTTCCGCCGGAAGGTGTTATCACTACTGATCCGGTACTACCGAAGCACGATACATTAACCTGACTGGTTAGTAAAGCCGTTAAGCTAGCCCCCTTGATAGTAACGTTGGCTATTGCTATAGATCCGGCGTAGTCTGTTACAGTGACAGTATAATTTCCTGCAGCAAGTCCTATTGCTGTTTTGGTAGTCTGCACCGGTACGGTATTCCATAAATAACTGTAAGGTTGGACTCCTCCTACCGGCCAGGCTGTTGCACTTCCGGTCGGACTGCAACCGGCATCGACCTGTGTTGTAGTAACCGTTAGCAGTGGGGGAAGCATCCCATTTGCAGCATTGAGATTAATAGCCCCCGTAGTCGAAAGTCCTCTTCCGTATAAAGTTGAAGCGTTAAGAGTGATAGCCCCGGTGGCAAGTATGGTACCCATGAATACAGAAGAACCTCCGGAAGCGAATGCTCCGTTTATCTGCCAATACACATTGGACCATTTAGTTCCATTGGTCAGAATAATTTTTGTACTGCCGTTTGTTGAGAAAGCACCATCTATTTTGAAGTAAAACTTGGCATCGGGATTACCTCCTCCGTCCAGAGTCAAATCTCCGGCTAAAACGGCAGCAGTTCCTACGCAGTAAACACCTGGTGCAGAAAGAGTCTGTGTTAAAATAGGAGTAACTAAATCATGACCGCAAGTAAGGTTATCTCTCATATAGGCATATGCGGTAAGCACATCTGCTGCAGCTAATGCTGAAATAGCATCCGTCACATGCTTTGTTCCAAACAGTTCTCCTGGAGGAAATCCGTTGAATGCACCTGTATGGGTGCCGACATCACCTGTTACAGTTGTTGCATCTCCAACAACATCAAATGCTCCGGTTCCACTAAAAAACGCAAAACTGGAAGTTGTCCCCAAATTAGGTGCTGTCTGTCCGAAAGTTACATTCGGCAACAAAAACAAAACAACCGCTGCTATAATAAGTAATCTTCTTTTCATATTAGTTAGTTTTAAATTGTAGCATATTATCACGCAGCAAATTTCATTCATATAAATCAAATATATGTTACACAACTTTGGAAATAAGTTACATGATTCACACATTTACATTAAACAGTTATCAGTTAATACAGTAGATGAAATATGGGAAATATTGTTCAGAACACAAAACTTGTATTAAACAAAAACAGAGACCCCATATGAGGTCTCTGTCTTATCAGAATAAATAGTTTTTTTTCGAAAACTTACTGTTTAGGTACAATATCAATAATCACGGTACGGTTGTAGAATCGTTCTTCCGGATATTTGTTGTCGAATGGAGCTTCTTTCTGGTCTTCACCAAATCCATAAACTTCAAACTTAACGTCGTTTCTACCAGCTTTTTTCAAACCTTCTTCCATTATGTCCCGAGCATCGTTTGCACGGGCTATTGATAATTTCAGGTTATAAGCTTCATCTCCGATAATATCGGTATGCCCATGAATAATAACGGTTCCGCCAATTGGTATTTTTGGATTTATAAATTCTGTAAGGTACTTATGATACTGAGTAATGGCTATTGAATTATTAAATTCGTAAAGAATGCTGAACCTCGTTCCTTCAACATCTTTAGATGCAACCCACAATACCATGTGAACAGTAGCTTCTTTCACTATCACTTTATTTGTTTTAGTATTACCAATCATCTTTACCTTATAATCACCCTCTAAGCGAGTTCCCAAAATGGTTTTACCGGGGATACTAACTTTTTCTTGTGTATAAGGTCCAAAATATTGTACAGTTCCTGCATCATCCCTAATTTCCATCGACCATGAATTGAAAGCTGTATCTGCTCCTTCTACATTGAACGATAAATAGCTGTCAAGCGGAGCTTCCTGCACAACATTAATTGCTACCGGTCTCAGCGGAGCATCAGGACCACTTTGGAATTCCATAATTAATTCGGGTGATTCAGTCCAGATAGAAACCCTGCGGTCACATTCACGCAGCAGATCAAGCTCTTTTGTGCCACCAGGTTGTTCAGATGGAATTCTTGGTTTAATCCGACCTTCAGTTTTGATTCTGGCTGGATCAATTCCCCATACACTAACAAGATATCCTTTAACATTCATTGCCATTGTCATTCCTTCTTCCTCACCTTGAATTGAATTACCTGTCAATCTTATTGATGTCTCAGGATGTTTTAGCATACGGTCGGCTAAAATGTTCAGCACATTGTAATAAACTTTCATTTGTCGTCCGGAACGACCTGAGAAGTCTGCAGGTACTGACATTTCCAAATCATCTTCTTTGAAGTTTTGTACTTGATCTTTTTTAAGCAGTACATAACGATTAGGAATTTCAGTAGAACTTAAGTCGAAAAATACGTAATTACGAAGTGGGAATATTTCCCTTACTCTGCGTTGAGTCACGATATTATTAGGTGAATTGACCGTGAAAGTTACTTCAGGTTCTACAACTACTACTGTCGGAACAAAAACTTCTTTCTTTACAGGAAGTACGATTTTATCTCCCCTTCCAATTTTCAATGCGGCACCTACCCTGACTGTGGTAATATTCCAGGTTTCAATGCTACGCGGTTTCTGTCCAAAATAGGGTTGAAACGACACAAACGGCGATAACACCAATTGAGTACGATGTCTTGGTGACGTAAGTGGAATATCATAACCTGCTCCTATTTGCATAGAAATAAGGGTTGCATTGATTTTACTAAAATCATATCTTACAACTGTAGATAATTGATTCGGAATAGCCGGATTAACTTCCAACTGATATTGAAATGACTTTGAATAGTTGAACGCCAAACGAGGACCTGCATACAAATATAAATTTGATTTGAATGGTGCAAAACGCAGACTTGGTTCTACGGTAATATAACTTAAATCAGTATTTAAATCTTCAGGGCAATTACAAGAATTTGCTATTTTCTCATCAAATTTACCCTGACGACTATCGTAACCGGCCTGAAGCATAACACCCCAACGTGAATCGGCAGGGCGATATTCGATTAGCGGTGCAGCAAAAAGACCTACTCCGCTACCATTATGAAAAGTATTGATAGTAGTTATGACTTCATTCAATACTCGAGTAGAACCTTGGTAGAAATTAATATTTCCGCCTGCAGCCACTCCAAAATACCACGATGGCTTTGTGTATTGAATTGAATCCTGTGCCTGAATTGACGTTAGAATACCAATTAGTATAAAAGCACACAGAATGATACTTTTTATGCTCACGGCATAAGGGAATTTTGCTAAGCTTGATTCCTCTTTATAATTTATTGTTTTCATATTTTATATATTAGTTTATTGTTTTTTAGTGGGTAAATCCCCCACAAGGGGGGATAAACTCGATTTTATTGAGGCTTCGTAACAGTACTTGCATCTAACGTAACCGCAGCAATTTGTGTCAATGCTCTTCCGTTAAGTTCAGTGCCGGTATTGAGCGTGATTGATGAACTAGCCAGAATATTTCCGTAGAAAACAGAGTATGTTCCAAGTGTTGCTGCACTGCCAACAATCCAAAAGATGTTTTTCGCTTGTGCATCACCTGCCAAAACAATACTGGTACCAGTACCTGTGGTAAGTGTAGATGCAATTTGGAATATCCAGACTGCATCTGCGTTACCTTGTGCATCCAGGGTTAAAATTCCTTGCGCTCCCGTTCCTGATATTCCACTCGATGTTTCGTTATGATAGAGACCAGGGACAAGCCTCTCACCACCGAGATTTTCGTCCAATGTAATACGATTTACTGATCTGTCTCGACCATCGATAAAAGCGGTTGTTAAACAGAGTTTTGCAGCGTCGGCAATTGGAGTTGTAATTTGCTCCGTTCCATTAATAATTGTGGCTGGAGGGAAACCAACCAATGCTGATCCCGGACTCAGTCCTACATTCCCGGTAACTATTGAAGGACCTGTGCTTGTAATGGTTGAACCGGCAAGTATTGCAAATGGGGCAGCACAGCCAAGATCGATTGCCAAAGGACCTGATGGAGGTATTACGTTTGCCGTAAAGTTCGCAACGAAGTTCCTGTTTTCATTTATCGTAAATGTATAATTCGCATTCGACGATATAATGTTTACTCCTTCAGTCCAGTTCGTAAATGTATATCCTGAATTGGGTATTGCAGTTATTGTTACTGAAGCGCCTGAATTATATGAACCTGCTCCATTGGTATTTCCACCTAATAAAGGATTAGATGATAACACTACCAGAAACTGTTCCGCAGTTATCGGAGCAAAGTTTGCTACCAATGTTCTGTTTCCACTAATAGAAAATGTATAAATGGCAGGTGCCGCCGGTACGATAATTCCGTTCTCCGTCCAGTTTGTAAATGTAAATCCAATAGCAGGTACCGCTCCTATAGTCACTGAAGCGCCTGAATTATATGAACCTGCTCCAGTGGTTGTTCCACCTAATAATGGGTTCGACGATAACGCAACTATGAATTGGCCTACTACTACCGGGGTATAGTTTGCTACTAATGCTCTGTTTTTTGTCGGCATTATAAACGTATAGATCAAACTTTTAGAAACTTCTAATCCACCCTCAGTCCAGTTTGTGAATGTATATCCGATATTTGCTACTGCAGTAACCGTTACTGAAGCTCCTGAATTAAATGTTCCGCCACCGGTTGGTTGATTCAATAATGTTAACGGATTTGTTGATACCGCTACCGTATATGTAATTGCGGTATAGTTCGCTACTAATGTTCTGTTTCCTGCCGGCATTGTAAACGTATAGCTCGAACTTGTTGAAACTTGAGTTCCATTTTCAGTCCAGTCTCTGAATGTAAATAAGTCATTTGCTACTGCGGTTACAGTAACTGAGGTCCCATAATTAAATGTTCCGCCACCGGTTGGTTGATGCGATAATGTTGACGGATTTGTTGATACCGCCACAGTGTAAGTATTTATTGTAAAGTTGGCGGTAATATCTTTATTGTCATCCATCAATACGGATAAAAAATTTGCATTTCCGGTAGCATTTCCTGACCAGCCTGTAAATGTATAACCTGTATCAGCTGTCGGAGCTAGCACTACAGTAGATCCATAATTATACGATGTTTGATTCGGATTTATCGCAACAGTGCCATTCGTAGCATGAACAATTAATGTATAAGTTTTAATTAAAAAGTTTGCTGTTAAAATTCTGTCTTTTACTAAAGGAGCCAACTGGAATGTTGCACTTCTAGAAACTTCTAATCCACCCTCAGTCCAGTTAACGAAAGTATATCCGGTATTTGGGCTGGCAGTTACAGTTTTAACAGAATTTTCTATAAATGTTCCTCCTCCGCTGGTTGTTCCACCTGCAGGAGGATTTGAAAGAAGATATATAGAGAAATTTCCTGGAACATTAACAACAAAGTTTGCCATTAATGTTCTGTTACGAGCCGGCATTGTAAACGTATAGCTCGAACTTGTTGAAACTTCAGTTCCGCTCATGGAATTGTTAATTAAACTGTTCCCTGATTTATCCTTTATTATCGGCGAAACTTGAGTTCCGTTTTCAGTCCAGTTAACAAAAACATACCCAACGCTTGGTGTTGCAGTTACAGTTACCGTTGCACCTACGGCATAAGGTCCTCCTCCGGTGGTTGTTCCACCAAGTAAAGGAACAGATATCAGTGTGACCATAGGCATGGTGGTAAAAGTCCATACATAATCAGCTTGCAGGGTCATTCCCCTCTTATCTTTTACGGTATTTTTAATGGTTGCTTTGTAGGTTGTAAAAGGTAAAAGTGGGTTTTTTGGTACAAAGGAAGCCGTTGAATCTGAATCGATATACGAAACACTCATTGGAGTCACTATGGCTGTACCTTGTAGTAGCGTAAAGGATGACTCGCTTATTGAGGCCTGATCCATCTTTTCGTTAAAAGTTGCAGTAATTGTCTTGTTATATGGTACGGAAATAGCACCAGGAACAGGATCAGTAGATATTACAAGCGGGCATACTCCTATTACGTCTACGTAATCTTCTTTTATGCACCCCGCAAATAAAACAACCAGAATGATTATAAAGGTTGTTAGTAGTTTTTTCATTTTCATATATTTGTTTTTTATTGCGGATGAATTTCCACGAAGCAAAGATGAGAACTTTTGAAACATAAAGCGTTACACAATTTCTGAAAAGAGTTACAAAATTCACACATTAAATCATATTTCTCTCTTTCTTGACACAGTTTATAAAGAGGTTTGGGGCAGTATTTAGTTCAATTCCAATAGGAATTAGTTCAATTCCTGTTGATTTTGTTACAAAAAAAGAGAATTATCCGTCAATTGAAGGACAACGCTCTTTTCTAATTTTGTAAAAAAATTATTTGTTATATATGTACTATCTCAATAGCAATTCGAAGTGATAACAAACACGTTGAATAACTCCGGTAGACATTTTTATACTTGTATATTCGTCAAGTAACTAAAAAGTCCAAATACCTTGAGCAACCATATGATAACAATAATCACAACCACAATATTCAAGATGTTTTTAATCTTATGATCCATAGGGATGTATGTATTAACAACCCAAAGGATAACACCTACAATGATAAGTACGAGTAAAATAGATAATAGTGACATACTGATTGATTTTAGAAGTTTAACTGAAAAATGAATTATCTCTGTGAATTGAAGTGGAATGTCTTATTTACTTTCGTGAATGTATTTTCACTTCGTCACAAAGATAGATGTCCGGGTTAGTAAGCGCGTTACACAATTCTTGAAAAGAGTTATATTATTCACACCTTCGTTATTTACAATTTACAATAGCCATTATATAAGTTGAAATACAGATAATTTCAAATAAAGTAATAGATTAGAATAATATTATGATAAATTTTAGTTATGACCCCCAAACCCCCAAATGGGGGCTTTAAGACGAAGTATCTAATATTTTCTTAAATGGATATTTTATTCTTAGAACCACTCTTAAGCCCCCATTTGGGGGTTTGGGGGTCAAAAAATGACTAACTTATATAAACTCCAATTATCTTGATAAACAAAATGTAATACCGATTGCACAAACAATATAGTCCAATTTCGACTTCGTCTTATTGTTCTATTTGTTTGTATGCATCGGCATTAACAACAGTAGACATTTAAAACAGATTGGACTGTTTTAAATGTACAGTTGGTATAACAAGAATAAGCACTATTAAATTTCGCTAATAATAAAGAACTTTGCCTTCAATTGTCTGACAAAGCTCTTAAATGTTATTTATGTTCGGCTATAACTTTACTTCTCAGTCAGTTGCCTACAGATCGAAACTACAGCTGCAACAGACATAAAAATTAATGCCTTTTCTTCACTTCCATATTTTAAACTTCAACTGAAATTTCTTATTTTGGATGAGCGTACGCCAGTCAATAAATAAAAGAGCGCAGACAAGAAGTAACCCTACCACTAAACTTATAATCGTTTTCCAGGATAATACACCTTCCAGTATGCTTTGGGTATGCTCTGCGGCATATTTGCCTATATGAACTGTAATGGCATCGCTTGTGAATTTACCAATGAAAAATGCAGGAATAATATACAACGCTTTTATTCTTGCCATACCACCTGCCAAAAATAACGGTGTTGTAGGAAGTGGTAATAAAGAGTAAGCAACAATTACTGATTGGCTTCGCCATCCTTTCTTTTTCATTGTTTGTCCAAGAAACTCGACGTCTTCATTTTTTGATCGCTTAAAAATTCTTCCGGCTAAAAACGGAATATATAAAGTAAGAATATACCTTCCCAAAATGGATCCCGCAACTCCAATAACAATAACCCACCAAATGTTCAAATCAAACATGATTTGTAAGAAAACCATGATGGTAAAAGCCGGAGGAAATGGAATAGGTACTACATCAAATAAAAATGACCCGATAAAAACCAATAGATACTGCCACCACATATTTCTAACCTTTTATTATCTAATGAGTCAGGGAAAGACTATGAAAAAATTCAATTTAGCTTCTTTAGGAAGGCACTAAATATAGTGCAAATTATCCCCGGGCTAAAGTGTAAAACATAGCCACCGCAGACAATAGCATTATAACAAATGTAATCCAAACTACCGTATTTGATAACCACCCGCTGCGATTTTCACCCATAATTTTTCGGTTACGGGCGATTCTGGCAATCAGAAAAATTAAAGGAACTGCCGCCACGCCATTAAAAACGGCAGTAAAGACCAGTGCTTTAATCGGATCAATGCCGATAAAATTAATCATCAAACCAATAATTGTGGCAATCGTAATTACGCCATAAAAACCATGAGCTCTCTTTAATTTAATATTAAGTCCAGCTTTCATGTTAAATGCTTCGGTCAAAGCATAAGCTGCTGAACCTGATAGTACAGGAATGCCTAATAAGCCCAGCCCTATTATACCGATTGCAAAAATCAGTTTGGCTAAGAAACCTGCATGAGGAAATGTCTGAACAAGAGGTTCCAGTGCTTTAGCGGCATCAGCGGCAGTTGCAATATTCGTAATGCCATTCTGATGCAAAACCGTGGCAGCTACAACAATTATTGACCACGTAGCGATTTCCGAAAATAACATGCCAATGAAATTATCGAGACGCATATTTTTGATAAAATGGAGTCCGATTTTAGGTCTTCCATTCAGATTTCCCATGTGATGCATTTTTTCTTCCTCCACTTCTTCCGAAGCTTGCCAGAAAAACATGTAAGGAGAAATTGTAGTTCCTAAAACGCCGGTAATAATGAAGAAAAACTCAAAATTTAATTCTACATGGGGCCAAAAAGTGGCGATAAGAATCGTTTTCCAGGGTTGGTGAACAATAAAGACAGTGAGTGGATAGGCGAGCAGAGCCAGAGCCAGCCATTTTAATATACGTGAATAAANCCGGTAGTTAGTGAAAATTTCCAAGACTAATATCAGANCCGTAAAACCCAACGTTAAAACGACAAAATTAGCAGGAATTATCAGTTGAGCAGCAGCAGCAAGAGCNCCAATATCGGCACCGATATTAATTGTATTGGCAACCACNACAAGTAAGACAGCCGAATAGAGAACCTTTTTATTATAATTAGCTTTGATCACGGCTGATAAACCGTGGCCGGTTACAGCTCCAATCCGTGCACAGGCTTCCTGTGTAGCTGTCATGAGGGGCAGCATAACTATCACCGTCCATAGCTGACCATAGCCGAATTTAGCGCCTGTTTGAGTATAAGTAGCGATTCCAGACGGATCATCATCGGCCGCTCCTGTAATAACTCCCGGTCCGAAAACAGCAAATATCTTCTTTATTTTAACAAATATTTTTTTCATTCTTCATAAAGAATCTATTTATTAAAATATTAGTTTGAGACATTGCTTCTTTTCTTGGATCATCCTACTATTTTTTTCACTATTTAACGCGTTGGGGTTACCGGGTTGAATGTTTGTTAGTCCAACAAATATCCAAAAGAGAGGTTATGCGAATCTTAATTTGTAAACTACTAAATTGTAAATTAAAATTACATTCTATCCATATACCAACTCAATTCTTTTTCCATTTTCTTGTATTTGAATACGGTGGTAATGATTTTTTGCAGACGCATGAAAGCGGTTTCGCTTTTCACCACATAATCGAAAGCTCGGTGATGCATACAGTCAATAGCCACATCAATTTTATCTTGTTCTGAAAGCATAACCACAGGTATATCAGGATTAAAAGCTTTAATTTTATCCAGAGTTTGAATTCCATTCATCGCGGTTTTGTCAATGCCATCGAGCCGATAATCTAAAATAATTACATCAGGGCTGTGCGATAAGCTTGCCATGCAAAGTTCGCCTGTGGCAAAAGTTTCTATATTAAAATCGCCATNTTGTAGAAATTNAATTTCCAGCNATTTTAAATAGACTGCATCGTCATCTACCAGGCAAAGTTTTATTTTCTCTTTATTCATGAGTTTGTTGTGTTAATTCTATTAATTCTTCTTCTAATTCTCTACAAGCCTGATAACATACATTTGCAAGTTGTGTAACCATATCATTAATTCCATCTGCCTGTTCTTCCATGATAGCATAATCTTGTATTTTCTTTGCCATGTTTTCAAAATCGCGATTTATACCCATAATTGAGAATGATGGAATCATTTTATGTACAGCTGCATGCAATAAATCCCAGTCCTTATCTTCCAAAGCTTTTTTCATGGCTCTTATCAACGGGGGCGTTTGTTCCAGATAAAGCGAAATCATTTCCATCATCAATTGAGGATTTGCTTTTGTAATATCCATTAAATAATCCAGATCAATACATCTTGACTTTTCACTAACAACGGATTCACTCAATTCAGGCATATTATTTTTAATAAGTGTTGGTTTTTTGACTAACCCAATTATTTTGCTGAACAATAATCGTTCGTCGATCGGCTTAGCTATATAATCGTTCATACCCACAAATTTGCATTTTGCCAAATCTACTGTCGTAACATCGGCAGTTAATGCAATAATAGGAATGTTGGAATGCAGGGTGTTGCGGATGTAATCAGTGCATTCAAACCCATTCATTTCGGGCATTTGCAAGTCCATAAGAATAATATCATACGATTTAGCCAGTAGTTTTTCAATGGCAATTTTCCCATTGGCGGCAATATCACGTTCAAACCCAAAATCATCTAATAAGGTCTTCATCAGTAATTGATTGAGAGGAATATCTTCCACCACCAATACTTTTATATCTTTAACTTCAGTATCCAATTCCTCAATTTTTATTTCTACTTCAGCTTCAGCACTTGTTTTCAGGAAACTTAAAATAAAACTAAAAGTAGAACCTTCGTCAATTTTACTTTGCACACTTATGCTTCCACCCTGCGGTTCTACCAATTGTTTAACTATGGCAAGACCTAAACCGGTGCCACCATATAATCGGGAAGTTCCGCTGGACGCCTGCTGAAAGTTTTCAAAAATAGTCAATAACTTACTTTCAGGTATTCCAATTCCTGTATCTGTAACTGCAAATTCAATGCTAACTTTCTCATCATCTTCACTAATTAAACGAACACNGACTGTAATTTTTCCTTTAAGTGTAAACTTAATGGCATTACTCACCAGGTTTAATATAATTTGNTGCAAACGCACCGGATCACCAANCAACACATTCGGAATTCTGGTGTCGTATTCTTTTACCAACACTAAATTCTTTTCCTGAATTTTTGTTTCAAAGATATGAATCATAGCCGCTACGGATAAATCCATTTTAAATGGTATTTTCTCAAAAACCATTTTACCTGCATCCACTTTTGCCAAATCGAGTATATCGTTGATAAGCACTATTAATGCATCGCCACTCATTTTAATAGCCGTTAAATATTCCCTTTGTTTTGATGTTAAATCTGTTTTCAACAGCACTTTAGTAAATCCAATGATAGCATTCATCGGGGTGCGAATTTCGTGACTCATATTCGACAAAAACTGCTGTTTTGCTTTCATGGCAGTTTCTGCTGTGAAGGTAGCGATTTCAGCTTTAATTTTTGCTTCTTCGGCAATTACTGTCGCCATTTCAGCAAACACAATTGCCTCTGTTAATTCAGTTTCAATTCTTTTTTGGGCGGTAACATCGCGAGCTACAATCACCACACCCAATACATTACCCCTATCATCTTTATAAACCGAACCATTGAATAACACATTAGTCAGTTTGCCGTCCTTATGACGAAGCGTAAGCGGCGAATCGGCAACAGATCCTTTTGCAAATACTTCCTGATAAACTTCACGTGCCATTTGTGGCTCTGTAAAATAATCGAAAAAATCAGTATCTGTCAATTCTTTGCGAGTCATTCCGGTTATATTTGCCAATGCCTCATTCATATCCGTTATCTTACCTTCGGGGCTTATAGTAACCAATGGATCTCGACTCGCTTCGATAAGACTAAGAGAATATTGAGAAGCTAATTTTAACGAATAGCTTAATTCTTCAAGTTCTCTATTTGCAGTTTCCCGTTTTTCTTTCTCCTCGTTCTGAAATATAAGTTCTTTATCTGCAATAATCAATTCTGCAGCACGTTTTTCTTTTTCTCCGGTTTGATATACAAGTTCTTTGTCAGCAATAATTAACTCTGCTGCGCGTTTCTTTTTTTCTCCGGTTTGATATACAAGTTCTTTGTCAGCAATAATTAACTCTGCTGCGCGTTTTTCTTTCTCTTCATTTTGAAATACAAGTTCTTTATCTGCTATTTTTAATTCTGCAGCACGCTTTTCTTTCTCTTCATTTTGAAATACAAGTTCTTTATCTGCTATTTTTAATTCTGCAGCACGCTTTTCTTTCTCTTCGTTTTGAAATACAAGTTCTTTATCTGCTATTTTTAATTCTGCAGCACGCTTTTCTTTCTCTTCGTTTTGAAAAACAAGCTCTCTATTAGCAATAATCAATTCTGCAGCGCGCTTTTCTTTCTCATCGTTCTGAAAAACAAGTTCTTTGTTGGCTATAATTAATTCTGCTGCACGTTTTTCTTTTTCATCATTCTGAAAAGCAAGTTCTGTGTTGGCAATGCTTAATTCTGCTGCACGTTTTTCTTTTTCATTGTTCTGAAAAGCCAGCTCTTTGTTGGCAATACTTAGTTCATCAGCCCTTTTTTCTTTCTCATCGTTTTGAAAAGCCAGCTCTTTGTTGGCAATACTTAGTTCATCAGCCCTTTTTTCTTTCTCATCGTTTTGAAAAGCCAGCTCTTTGTTGGCAATGATTAACTCTGCTGCACGTTTTTCTTTCTCTTCGTTTTGAAATGCCAGTTCCTTGTTGGCAATGATTAATTCTGCTGCACGTTTTTCTTTCTCTTCGTTTTGAAAGGCAAGTTCTTTGTTGGCAATGATTAATTCTGCTGCGCGTTTTTCTTTTTCTGCTGCTTTGTTTTCTTTCAATTCGTTTTGAAAGGCAAGTTCTTTGTTGGCAACACTTAACTCTGCTGCACGTTTTTCTTTTTCATCATTCTGAAAAGCAAGCTCTTTATTGGCAATGATTAACTCTGCTGCACGTTTTTCTTTCTCTTCGTTTTGAAATGCCAGTTCTTTGTTGGCAATGATTAATTCTGCTGCCCGTTTTTCTTTCTCTTCGTTTTGGAATGCCAGTTCTTTGTTGGCAATGATTAATTCTGCTGCCCGTTTTTCTTTCTCTGCTGCTCTGTGTTCTTTCAATTCGCTTTGAAAGGCAAGTTCTTTGTTGGCAATACTTAACTCATCAGCCCGTTTTTCTTTTTCATCGTTTTGAAAAGCAAGTTCTTTGTTGGCAGCACGCAACTCTAAAGCCCATTTTTGCTCGGTAATGTCTCTTGCCACAACAACTGCACCAAGCACGTTTCCGTTATCATCTTTATAAACAGAACCGTTCAATAACATATTTGTCAACTTACCATCCATTAAGGTTAAGGGAAAATTTTTCACAAAGCCTTTCGCAAATACTTCCTGATAAACTTCACGTGCTTTTTGTGGTTCAGTAAAATAAGTATCAAAATCGGTATCCGTAAGTTTATTGCGTGGTATATCTGTAATGTTCGTAAATGCCTCATTCATATCCGTAATCTTACCTTCGGGACTGATGGCAACTAACGGATCCAGACTGGCTTCTATCAAACTTCTGGTGTATTGCGATTCATGTGTCTTAGTTCGTTCCATGTTGATAAGCCCCTAAATCCCCTAAAGGGGACTTTTAAAGACCTGTTTTAGTTTATTTCTTTATGTTCTTTTTATAGATACTTCGTCTTTAAGTCCCCCTTGGGGGATTTAGGGGCTAGTCAAATTTCTTCAATCGGGGTTCGCCTTTTTTCCTTCAGTTGTTTAAAATGAGAAGGTGATAGCCCTGTCACTTTTTTAAATTGATTGGAAAGATGCGCCACGCTGCTGTAATTCATCTTCCATGCTATTTCAGTAATGTTTAATTCGTCGTAAATGATTAATTCTTTAATACGTTCAACTTTATGTTCAATAATGAAATGTTCAATTGTTGTTCCCTGTATTTCTGAGAATAGATTAGCCAGATAGGTATAATCGTGATTCAGTTTTTCACTTAAATAATCCGAAAAATTTACTTTAATCATTCCATCGGAATGATGAACCATTTCAACGATTACATTTTTTATTTTTTCAATCAAAACAGCACGCTTGTCATCCATTAATTCAAGTCCGGATTCTTTTAATGACTTTTTCAATTGTTCGTGCTGATCTGAAGAAATTGTCTCCATAATCTCTACTTCGCCTAAATCGACCATAATGAAGTGAAGTCCAAGCTTTTTTAACTTTTCTTTCACTGCCATTTTACAGCGATTACTAACCATATATTTGATATATAACTTCAAAATAGTAATTTTTAANAATATGTGTTTGTAAAGATACAGTACTTTATTCGGGAAAACAATACAAAACNTTGAAAACAAATCACATGATTATAACAATTATCTTAATAAGAATGTTTTTCACTGATTTAATAAACTATTTTTCAAGAATGTATTTCCTTCTTGCATCTCTCAGTATCCAAAGAATTACTATACTTATCAAAGCACCAAAAAAACACCAGACTGAAGTAACATAGAGTGTAAAAAATATTATGGAAACTAAACATGACAAAGCCATTAAAATGCCTAATAAATAGGTTCTTTTAATGGTGGAAACAAACAGTGGAGCAATTGATGCAATTAAATAGATTGAAAAAACGATTATAAGCAGTGATTTAGGATAACCCTCAACATATTCAATATGATAACCCCTGATTTCCGGAGTCACATTGTAAGATACTAAACAAACTATAAAATAGATGGACACTAAAACTCCAATACCCAATAAAATCCTCAATATTTTTATTCTTTTTTTATTCTTTTCCATCAATAAAACCGCAAGAGGCGTCATAAAAGGCCAAAACACTTCAGCCATTATTAAGAATGAGTAAGTAGCAGGTTTTAGAACCCAGCCATAATCAGGATTTTGCAATGCCAACCACACAAAACCTTCAACAATTTGTTGAATTCCAAAAAATAAAGGAATACTTGCAAACACAATCTGCGATGGTTTATGAACTTTTCTAAGTGTTGCAACACCTATAGCTGCAATGATAACACCTCCGGCAAAACTCGCTTCTGTAGAAAAACACATTAAATTTTCACTTTAAGTTGTCGGTTAATAGTAAAAATATTTTTTGTCAAAGATAATGTTCAATATTTAAGATAAAGTTATATATAAATGAGAATAAGTTACATAATTCACACATTATATTCCCGCTTCGATTATAAAATAAAATGATTATCCGTTTTGAAGCCTATTTGATATTTTTCAACGAAATTTTAATTAATTTCTCATTATCGTATTGCCTGTCGGTATACCAAAAGAAATCACATAACCAGTGAATGTGTGAATCTTGTAAACTATTTCAAAAGTTGTGTAACACTCACGATTTGATAACCCGTTATATTTGCATCAAATAATTTTAATTTCGCTTGGCGGGATAAATTGCGGGTAACAAGCGTAGTATTAGTGGGTATTTTCTTGGTTATGCAGCGGATTTAGGAGACGAATGTAATTTACATCTCCTTCAGTTTGCGGACTTAGGACATAAAAAATTTAAACAGAACCAAATAACAAATTAGACACTGAAATGAAAATCATTATTCCGGTTAAAAGGGCTAAAGAAATCGCTTTGC
>JGI24132J36420_10000718_pt1 | contig 15674 bp, 13 predicted proteins | sample BarGraNGADG00212_3_FD_36420 | JGI IMG/M metagenome (IMG submission 36420) | reverse complement strand
GGCANCCCCCCTANNTGGTGGCGACGACTTGCCCGCATCCAAACTCGCGGCGCAAGTCAGTTGACAATCGGTACATTGCTTGCCGAGGCGCCTCGCTGCCCTCACCTGGAATGCCCCAACGCAGTCCTCCACATAGTGGCAAAAGCAGTAGCTATGCCACGTCGGGATGGCATGGACAATGGATGGGCTCTTCATCAAGTTCTTTAAAGCCTCCCCACTATCCCGTTGCCGCGGGGCTAGGAGAGCCCAGGCACATCGCGGTCTAGCCCTACGGGTGTAGCTGCTCCCCGCAATCCCAACCTAACGCCATTCTGACTGCGTCTTCATCAGCTCTTTATTGGCCGCCAGCTATCGTATGTCGGTGCGGGGCTCGCCGAGATCACCACCGCAGCGGGACCGCGAAGGCTACCGAAGATCGGAGATCAGTCTCAATAATGCACAACATGGGGGTAACTCGAATGAAGTTGCGCAGAACACTGGCCCTAATCGGGTTGGCCGGAGTAGTGGGTGTCTTGGCTATGGCCGGAACCGCCTTCGCGCAAACACCCCTCCTGGCCCCAATCGGGGCGGGGACAGTTACCAAAGCCTGTTCGCGAACAAGTTAGCGGCGACTCTGGGCGTCACGCGCGACACTCTGAGCAGCGCCATAACCCAGGCCAGGGGCGACATCGTGGTCCAGGGGGTGAAGGACGGCAAGCTCACCCAAGATCAGGCTGACAAGATCAAATCGCAGCGAGGCTCAATCGCATTTGGCTTCGACTTCCAAGGCTCGGGCAGAGGCGAACCGATGGGTGGCGCTGTCATGGACGGCAGCCAGGTGAACGACGCCATCGCCAAGGCTCTGGGTATAACGACCCAGGATCTCACCAACCAGCTTCAGTCGGGCAAAAGTCTGGCCGAGATCGCCAGTGGAAAAGTGCAGGCGGTCAGTGGGCCATCGTCAGCACCTTGAAGGCGCAATTGGACCAGGCCGTGAACGACGGGAGGATGACACGGGATCAGTAGAACCAAATCCTCGATCAGATCAACACTTCCGATCTGAACACGTTACGCGCGCCTGGCCCAGGGCCTAGCCAGGGGGCGACGATTTCAGGAGGAGCGCGCTATAGGACGGCCACGGCGGAGGGGCAAGTTAGAGGGCCTTGTTCCCTCCGCCGTGGCCCATTATTGATACCTCGAGTACTGCCTCGCGTGGCCGCCCAATTCTGGCTATACGCGGTCCACCATCTTTACCAGGCTCATTCTGCCCTCAAGTGAGATTGTATCCCGCAAAACACCCTACAAGCCCACAATCCGACCTCACCCAGCCTTTACAACAACCTGACACCCCCTTCATCAGTTATTTACAGCCTGCACTCTATCCTGTTGCCGTGGGGCTAGGAGAACCCGGGAACGAGGACATTGAGAGAAAAACGTTGGACCGCACCCTTTCAGTGCCCAAACCTCCAACACATATAGAGATCCAACACATATAAGTAAAGAAGGGAAGCCACTTATGAGCAGCGGTGTTTCCGCCGGGAGACGCTCTTGGCGCGCCATTGTGGGAACCAGAAGGCTATCCGGCAGGCAGGGCGGCCTGTTGCTGGCCGCCCTCCTCCTCTCGCTGATCGCGGGATACTTCGGATACCAGAGATACCTGGCAGCCACCAAGACCACACCGACGGTGGCAACAACTCAGGTCCAAGTTGGATCCCTGGTTACCACCGTGAGCTCCACCGGCAACGTCGTCACCCACCTGGCCAAGCTGAGCTTCCCCGGCAGCGGCAAGCTGCCCAAGTTGAAGGTCAGCCTTGGGGATACGGTCAAGGAGGGGCAGGTCCTGGCCAAGCTAGACCCACTGTCCCTCCAAGTCAAGCTTGACAACGCCCAGTCGGCCCTGAACTCGGCCAACGTCAAGCTCCAGGCGCTGAAGGACGGCTCGACCGCCGAGCAGATCGCGGCGGCCCAGGCCGCCTACGGTTCTGCCGTGGCCAAGTACAACGAAGTCGCCGCCGGCTCCACCGCGTCCGACATGGCCGCGGCGCAGGCAGCCGTGGACCAGGCCAACGCCGCCCTGCCCACAGCCCAGGCCAAACTCGACGCCACTCTCGCTGGAGCCACCGCCACCGACATGGCCGCCGCCGTGGCGGGCGTGGACCAAGCCAAAGCGGGTTTGAATTCAGCCCAGGTGAAGCTAGACCAACTGAAGAAGAACACCTACACCGCCGCCGACTGGGCCTCAGCCCAAGCTACGGCGGACTCCAATACCTCTGCTCTCAAAAACGCCCAGGTCAAGCTGGACGAGGTGAAGAAGGGCTCCACCACGGCGGAGTTGGCTGCCCAGCAGGCGGCAGTTGACCAGGCTAAGCAGGCCCTCACCTCTGCGGAGGATAAGTACCAGACGGCCTCAGGCGTCGATCGCAGCGGCAACAGCACGCTGGCGGACTCCGGCTCCTCCAGCGTCTCAGCCGCCCTCCAGAGCTACAACGCCGCCAAGGCAAGCCACGACGCCGCCGTGCAGAAGCTCAGCCAAATGCAATCGGGACCGCTGGCCTCCGAACTGCAGGCCGCTCAGACGTCGGTCGACCAGGCCCAAGCCGCCTTGAAATCCTCGCAGGCCAAGCTGGACCTCATGAAGCAGGGTCCCCAGCCCACCGACCTGGCTGCTGCACAGGCATCAGTGGACCAGGCCCAGCCCTCTCTCAAGTCGGCCCAGGTGAAGCTGGAACAGCTACAGCAGGGTCCGACCAACGCGGATCTGACCTCCGCCCAGGGCTCCGTGGATCAGGCCAAGGCCACCTTAGCTTCCTCCCAAGCCAAGCTGAACCAGTTGCAGCAGGGCCCAACCCAGGCAGACCTGACGTCGGCCCAGAGCAGTGTCGCCTCGGCCAAGTCCGACCTGGCCACCAAGGCCGGCCCGCCCAAAGACTCCGACATAGCCCTCTCCCAGGAGGATGTGAGACAGGCCGAGGCAGACCTGAAGCAGGCCCAGTACGACCTGGATAATGCCACCCTCCTCGCTCCCTTCGACGGCTCGGTCGCATCCGTCGGTCCCAACGTGGGTGAGTGGGCCTCCGGCTCCAACTCCACCACGGCCACGGCCATAGTGGCCCTGGTGGATCAAAGCTCCGTCCGCATCGACGCCACGATAGGCGAGACCGACGTGGCCAAGATCCAGGTGGGTCAGCAGGCCACCATTACGTTCGACGCCCTGCCCGGCACCACGATGAGCGGCAAGGTAATCGCCGTCTCGCCCGCCGGCAGCAGCACTCAAGGAGTGGTCAGCTATCAGACATCTGTCAGCATAGACAACCCGAGCAAGGTGCTCCCCTCCGGCATGAGCGCCAACCTCAGCATCGTGACCGAGCAGAAGGACAACGTGTTGCAGGTCCCCAACAAGGCGATCCGCACCCAGGGGACCACCAAGACGGTGGAGGTCATGGCCAATGGCAAAAGCGAGTCCAAGAGCGTGCAAACAGGGTCCTCCAACGACCAGATGACCGAGATAGTGTCCGGACTCCAGGCCGGTGATCAGGTCGTGATCCAGGGCACCACAACCAAAGCGCCCAGCGGTAACACAGGAATAGGCGGGGCCGGGCTGGGCGGCGGGGTGGGCGGACCACCCAACGGCGGGGTGGGCGGACCACCCAACAGGTAGGCCCACCGCCCCAAACACACCGACAACTACCGTCGCGGGGGGCGAGACGCCCCCCCGCGACGTCTGCGAGGAAGCGATGATCAAGGTAAGCGAGCTGGCAAAAACATACACCATGGGGGAGATTGAGGTTCGAGCCCTGAGAGGGGTGAGCCTGGAGATCGCCGACGGCGAGATGGTGTCCATCATGGGGCCCTCGGGCTCGGGAAAATCGACACTGATGAACGTCCTGGGCTGTCTTGACCAGCCATCCAGCGGCTCTTACCTCCTGGACGACATCGAGGTGGCATCGATGACCGATGACCAGTTGGCCGAGGTCCGCAACAAGAAGATCGGCTTCGTCTTTCAGAGTTTCAACCTGCTGCCGCGCCGAACCGCTCTGGAGCAGGTAGTACTTCCATTGCTCTACTCGGCCTCCAACCATAGGGAAGAGAGGGCGAGAGAGGCGCTGGCGCTTGTGGGGCTGGCAGACCGAATGGGCCACAAGCCGACGGAGATGAGCGGGGGACAGCAGCAGCGAGTGGCGATAGCCAGAGCCCTCGTCACCAACCCCTCCCTGATCCTGGCCGACGAGCCCACGGGCAACCTGGATACTAGGGCAAGCGAAGAGATCGTGGACGCCTTCCTCCGCCTCAACCAGGAAAAGGGGATTACCGTGGTCTTCGTCACCCACGAGGCAGACATCGCTGCCCACACCCGCCGCGTCATCCACATTCGGGACGGCCTGATCAGCTCCGACGAGGCCAGAGACCGCCACGAATGGGAAATGTCCAGGGACAGGTTGCTGCTGAGGGTCTCGGCCAACCGCGCCGGGGCCGTGGAGCCCCTCACGTTAGCCGAATCCTCCGGAGGTGTGGGATGAGCCTGGTCGAGACCTTTCGCATTGCCCTTGGAAGCCTCGTCTGCAACAAGATGCGCTCCGCCCTCACCATGCTGGGTATCATCATCGGCGTAGGCTCGGTGATATCCCTAATGTCCGTGGGTCAGGGGAGCCAGGCATCGATCACGAGCCAGATCAAGAGCATGGGTAGCAACCTGCTGTTCGTCAGCCCGGGTGCCTCAAGCAGTTCAGGCGTGCGATCGGCGGCGGGTTCCGCCTCTACCCTTACCTACGAGGACGCCTTGGCCATAGCCGAGAACGTGCCCCAGGCAGTGGCTGTTGCACCGGAGTCCAGCTATTTCGGTCAGGTGATCGCCGGCGGCAACAACGTCAATACCCGCATCACCGGCGTCACCCCGGAGTACGAGACCGTCCGAAACTTCCACGTGTCCGACGGACAGTTCGTCACCAAGGAGCAACAGGATGCCGCCTCCCTGGTGGTTCTGCTGGGCAGCAACGTCGCCAGCACCCTCTTCCCCAACAGCAATGCCGTGGACCAGACCGTCAACATCGGCTTCTCCAATAACAGCCGGATGCAGTTCAAGGTAGTCGGGGTGCTGGAGTCCAAGGGTTCCCAGGCCACGGGCAACCAGGACGACACTATGCTGATCCCCCTCTCCACCATGCAGAAGAAGGTCAACGTCTCGCGGACCACCAGCGGAGGCCGCACCGTGTCGACCATCAACGTGCAGGTGACCAGCGAGGACAAGACGGTGATGGACGCGGCAGTCCAAAGTATCGGCGACCTGCTGCGCCAGCGCCACAAGGTATCCCAGGACGACTTCACCGTCCAGAGCCAGAACGACATACTCTCCACGGCCAACCAGATAACAGGGGTGATGACGATGCTGCTGGGTGCCATAGCTGGGATCTCTCTGCTGGTGGGCGGCATCGGCATCATGAACATCATGCTGGTCTCGGTGACCGAGCGAACCCGGGAGATCGGGATCCGGAAGGCCGTCGGGGCCAAACGGCGCGACATCCTGACCCAGTTCCTGGTGGAGTCGGTCGTAGTCAGCATATTGGGCGGGATCATCGGGATCCTGATCGGCCTCGGGTTATCCGAGATTATCAGCACAGTTGGTGTCGGCGGCCAGAAGATGCAGACGGTGGTCTCAATGAGCTCCGTAGTGATGGCCTTCGGAGTCTCCTTCGCCATCGGCGTCTTCTTTGGAGCCTACCCGGCCAACCGGGCCGCCCGCCTCAACCCCATAGACTGCCTGCGCTATGAGTAAGCCAGAGTCCGGTACACCGTATCTGAATCGTGTGGCAACGGAGAACGACCGATGAGACACTTTCTGATCTACCTGCTGGCCGTCGCCATCGCCACTTTGACTTTCGGCGGCCTGGCCTTGGCCGATTCCGCCATCGATCCATCGTTCGCAGCCACCTACACGACGTCTTCGAGCCCAGCGACGGCTGCCACCCCCGCGCCCAGCCCAACGCCAGTGCCCAAGCCCAGCGTGAGCGGCTCACCGCCCAACGTGATCCAGGGGAAAGTGATGGATGCCGGCCGAGTCTGGGTGATGGGAGAGATAAGGAACAATGGCAGCACCCCGGCCTACAACGTCACGGCGGTCGCTCGCCTTCTGACGGACTCGGATACGTTGGCCGGCACGGCAAACCAGATCTTCCCATTCCTCGGGCCTGGAGATGCCATCGGATATCGCTCTGAGAGGGCAATCCACGAACGGCTGGGCATTGCGAGCGAGAACGCCAGCATCTTCATGGGATCTTAACAGCCGTCTGCTATCCTAATACGTTAGACCCTTCCAGCAGGGCAGCAAAGGAGTCATGGACATGGGCAGGAAAGTGCTTGTCGCCGACGACGACAAGAAAACCGTTGAACTGATGAGGCTCTACCTGGAGAGGGACGGCTACCAGGTCATCACATGCTACGACGGGAGACAGGCCCTCGACGCCGCCCGAGGGCTGCATCCTGACCTGGTGGTGCTGGACCTCATGATGCCGGAAATCGATGGCCTGGACGTCTGCCGTCTCCTTCGGTCCGAGTCCAAGGTGCCTATCATAATGCTGACCGCTAGGACAACGGAGAGCGACCGGATCGCTGGCCTCAACCTGGGTGCGGACGACTACGTCATCAAGCCCTTCAGCCCCGGGGAGGTGGTGGCGCGAGTGCGCGCCGTCCTCCGCAGGGTGGCGGAGCAGGAGGCAGGGCAGGGACCCCAGCAGCTTAGCCTGGGATCACTGATGGTAGACTTCGACCGGTACGAGGCCAAGTTGGGAGACAATCCCGTGCAGCTCACCCCGACGGAATTCAAGCTGCTGAAGGGGCTCGCCACCGAGCCCGGCCGGGCCTACAGCCGGGCTCAACTGGTCGACAAAGTGCTAGGCAATGGCTACGAGGGTTTCGAGCGGACCATCGACGTCCACGTGATGAACATCAGGCGGAAGATCGAGACCGATCCCAGCCATCCCCGATACCTGCTGACAGCCTACGGCGTTGGCTACAAGCTGGGCGAGGACAGCAATGTTTCATAGAGCTACCAGGCTTCATAGCCTATGGGTGCGGTTGCTACTGGCGTTCATGCTCGTGCTGGGAGTTGCCCTGGGTGGGATGTCGTTCCTCGCGACCCGCAGTACGACCACAGAGTTCCACAGCTACATGGAACAGCGCGTCGAATCGAACTTCATACGCCTCCTGGGAGGCCTATCTGCCTACTATGCCGACAACCAGAGCTGGTCGGGGATTCAGGCCTTTTTGGAGCGCGGCGCCCAACTGACCGGCGACCACATCCTAATAGCCGACACCAGTGGCACCATAGTGGCGGACTCCGACGGCACGATGATGGGGCAGCCGGCGGGCAGCCTGAAGGGCGGCGCGCCGGTAATAGTTCAGGGTTCCCCGGTGGGTACGGCATATCTCAATCCGGGCGTAGGCCCCGGCCCTCCCCCCGGCCTGGGCGCGGGTCCTGTTGGAGGCCCGAACGCAGGTCCGATGGCCGGCCCACCCCCCGGGGTAGTCGAGGCTGCCTTCCTCGCATCGGTAAATCGCTCCCTTCTCCTATCCGCCGGCTCGGCCGCGCTGCTGGCGCTTGTGCTCACTGTGGTTCTCTCGCGGCGCATCCTGGGTCCAATCGGCGCGCTCACGTCGGCGGTGCGAGCCATGGAAAAGGGCGATCTCACGCATCGGGTGCGGACGGATTTTCCCGATGAGGTGGGAGATCTGGCCAGGGCGTTCAACTCGATGGCCGGGAGCCTTGCCCAGAACGAACAGCTACGCAAGAACATGGTTACCGACGTGGCTCACGAGCTACGCACCCCCCTCTCCAACATCCGGGGCTATCTGGAGGCCATGCGGGATGGGGTGCTGGCCCCGGACGCGAAGACACTGGACTCGGCTTACGAAGAGGCCATCCACCTCAGCCGGCTGGTGGACGACCTGCAGGAGTTGTCCCTTGCCGAAGCGGGGCAGCTGAAGCTGGACAGGAGTGCCACCGATTTTGGGGAGGTGGCGGATCGAGCGGTCCGAGCCGTTGCACCTCAGGCGTCGACGAAGGGAGTATCTATCTCGGCCCAGATCCCTACGGGGCTAACGCCCGTGGATATCGATCCCGGACGCGTCGGCCAGGTGCTGAAGAACCTGCTGAGTAACGCCCTGGCTCACACGCCCGAGGGTGGCGATATCAGGGTTGGGGCCAAGCGGCAATCTGGCTGGTTGGAGGTGGAGGTCTCGGACACGGGCTCCGGAGTTCCCCCCGAGCATCTGCCCCACGTCTTCGAGCGGTTCTATCGGGCGGACACCTCCCGCGCCCGCTCGACAGGCGGGCGCGGTATTGGGCTGACCATCAGCCGGCAGTTGGTGGAGGCCCACGGCGGGAGGATCTGGGCCGAAAGCGAGATGGGCAGAGGGAGCACCTTCCGCTTCACCCTACCTCTGGCGGAACCGGGACCGCGAAAGGATGGGGTGGTTTCCGGTCGTGTGGCAACGCATTAACGCTGCCGTGCGAGTCTCGCAGCTCACGGCGGACCCGCCCTGGTGATTACAGAACGAGGCCGGACGCCAGTCACCAGCGCATTCCAGCGGAAGAGATCCGGACGACTACTGCATTCGGCAGGGCTGATATAGAATGCGCATGCGGGATCCGTGGTAGGATGGGTTGACCCGGCAGGAAGCCGGCCGCGCCACTAGCGATTGCCGCGGCGTTTGGCACTCATTCAAGTCCCAACAAACGAGGGGATGCAATGTCTAGTTCCGCTTTGGAGCCGATTCGAGACGCCGTAGAGCGTCAGCCNCTCGTCGACACCCACGAGCACTTCTACGCCGAGAGCTTTCAGAACGCACANCGACTCGATCTCTTCTCCTCCTGGCTCGTCCACTACGCCTCCGCGGACCTGGTCTCGGCCGGCATGCCCCTCTCGACCCTGGTGGAGCTTCGGGATAGCTCGCGGCCGCTGGATGAGCGTTGGGCGAAGTTCGCCCCCTACTGGGAACACAGCCGCACCACCGGCTATGGTCGGGCGCTGCTCATCGCCGCACGGGATCTCTACGGCGTCGAGGACATCAACGAGCGAAGCTGGCTAGGGCTATCCGAGGCGATCACCGCATCAAATCGCCAGGGCTGGTACCGCCAGGTGCTGCGGGAGCGCGCGGGGATCGAGGTGAGCATCCTCGATGTACGTCGAGAGGGCACAAACGCCGAGCCGACTTTCCAGGACGTTCTGGCCGGCGAGGTCGACGACGACCTTTTCGTGCGAGCGGTGCGATTCACCCACTTCATCACTCCAAGCAGCCGCCGAGATCTCCGCGACCTGGAACGCGCGACAAGCCGCTCGATCCACAGCGTCGACGATCTGGTGCGGGCCCTGGAGGTGGCAGTCGACAAGGTGATGGAGCGGGGCCAGATGGTGGCGATGAAGAACGCCCTCGCCTACAATCGCACACTGGTTTGGGAGAAGGCAACCCATCACGACGCCGAGGTGGCCTTCGGCAAGGTGACCTCCTACCTGGACGAGGTGACAGAGCGCAAGCATCCCACGGTGATAGGGGCTTCCTGGGTGGAGCTGAAGCCGCTGCAGGATTACATGATGCACCAGACGATTCGGCTGGCCATCGAGCACGGCGTGCCTATGCAGATCCACACCGGCCTCCAGGAAGGCAACGGCAACGTCCTCGCCAATGCGCGTCCGACCGGTCTGACAAACCTCTTTCTGGAGTATCCAGAGGCCCGCTTCGACCTCTTCCACGCCGGCTACCCTTACAGCGGGGAGGTGGCAGCCCTGGCCAAGAACTTCTCCAACGTCTACGCCGACCTCTGTTGGGTGCATATCATCTCGCCGACGGTGGGGCAGCGGGTTCTTCGAGAGTGGATCGAGACTATCCCTGGCAACAAGATCTTCGCCTTTGGCGGCGACTACCGATTCGTTGAAGGAGCCTACGCCCATGCTCGCATGGCTCGCGCCTGCGTAACCCGCGTGCTGACCGAAGCCGTGGACGATGGCTATCTGGATCTCGATGAAGCGCTGGCCCTCGCCCGCAAGCTGCTGCACGACAATGCCGCCGAGTTCTTCCGAATCGATCAGATCAGGATGGGAGCGTAACCAAGCCGGCAAGCGAACCAGGTGCCCGCAAACAGAACCTCGAACTTGGCGGACCGACCGGACACAGGGCAGAAGTCGCATATTTGCTTCAGCCGGACGATCAGATACAGGACGTTCTCTACCCTCAGGGTTTCCCCTTTCCCACGAAGCTCCACGATACCTGTCAACTCCGACGGAAAGGTGTGCACTCGAGGATGGCCTCCATGGTCTTGCCAAAAGTGACGCGGGCTCGTATGGTAGGAGGTAGATGTCGCACACCTAGTCTGAGCTCTTGAATACAAGACTTTGTGTACAAGAATGTGCCCAGATGCTTGCCCTGCCTGCGGCCAGTGGCAGAGAAATTAACACTCCTGGAGGGCCTGCAATGGACAGAATGGACAGACTGTTCGGCTCGCTATCCCGCGACAAGCTTTCTTCCGCCGAGACGTCCCCTCAGCCCACGGAACTGAAGTGCGAGGGCTGCAACCGTTCCCTGACGGGCGATGCCCTGTACGCTCGATACAGGGTGTGCTCGGGGTGCGGCCGGCACCATCTGCTCTCGGCTCCGGAGCGCATCGCGCTCCTGGCGGACCCGGGAACCTTCAAGGAGACCAACGCCAACCTGTATCCCACCGATCCCCTCGGCTTCGTGGATCGGATCCCCTATCCGGAACGACTTGAGGAGGCACGGCGGAAAACCGGCCTCGCGGATGCCGCCGTCACCGGCAGATGCAGCATCGACGGCCACGAGGCTGTTCTGGCTGTCCTGGATTTTCGCTTCCTCGGCGGGAGCATGGGCTCCGTGGTGGGGGAGAAGATCGCCGCGGCCTGCGAGCTGGCGGCGAGGCGGCGAATCCCCCTCGTGGCGGTGACCTGCAGCGGCGGCGCCCGCATGCAGGAGGGCATGCTGGCCCTGGNCCAGATGGCGAAGACCTCGGCAGCGGTGCAGAGACTTCACGCCCAGGGGGTGCCCTTCCTGGTGTTGCTGACCAACCCGACCACGGGGGGCGTCTACTCCAGCTTCGGCACCCTGGGCGACGTCCTGCTGGCGGAGCCCGGCTCACTGATCAGCTTCGCGGGCCCGCGAGTCGCGAAAGCCTTCACGTCCGAGGAGCAGGCCGCCGAAGCGCCCAGGACGGCGGAGTTCCTGCTGGAGAAGGGACAGATCGACGCGGTGGTGCCCCGGCCCAAGACCAAGACTGCGATAGGTGAGTTTCTGCGGCTGACCGAGGGCGGACGGCTGAAGCTGGCCGCTCGGGGCGGGCTGCCCCCCGCCGCCGGAGGGGTATCCGAGGCGTGGGCAGCCGTGGAGCGAGCTCGTCACGACAACCGTCCGACCTCCATGGACTTCCTTCAACGGATGACCTCCTCTTTCGTCGAGCTGCGTGGCGACCGTGCCGTCGGGGACGATCAGGCGATCGTCTGCGGCCTCGCCGACCTGGACGGGCAGGCAGTGGTGGTGGTGGCCCAGGAACGGGGCCACAACGACGACGATCCGCATCGAGGAGGGAGGATGCGGCCCGAGGGGTTGCGAAAGGCCCAGCGGGCGATGAGGCTTGCCGCAAAATGGCGGCTTCCGGTACTGACACTGATCGACACGCCCGGGGCCGACCCCGGGATTGAGTCCGAGGCCGGCGGCCTCGGCGGCGCCATCTCCCACTCCATGGCTTTGATGTCGAGCCTACCTACTCCCATCCTGTCGGTGGTGGTCGGTGAGGGAGGCAGCGGCGGGGCCATGGCGCTTGCCGTCGCGGATCGGGTGTTGATGATGGAGAACGCCATCTTTTCCGTGATCGCGCCCGAGGGGGCCGCGGCAATCCTCTACCGCGATCCCACTCAGGCGTCCAATGTCGCTCCGGCGCTCAAGCTCACATCTCACGACCTGCTGCAGCTGGGGCTGGTGGACGCCATCGTGCCGGAGCCGGAGGGGGGCGCACACCTGGACCACGAGCGGGCCGCGCTGGTGCTTCGAAGGGCCGTGCGAGAGGAACTCTCCTCCCTGGGCGGCGAGGCAGTGTCCAAGCTGGTGAAGAAGCGGTACGAGCGCTGGCGCCATGTGGGCCGGACGACAACGGCCGCCGCGGCCGCGGCTGGGCGGGTGGCGAGCCAGGTGGAGTCCGGGTTGAGAGAGGGCGCTCACCGCCTCACCGAGCTAGGGCACCATCTCCCCGGCCCGCACACGGGACAGAAGGAAGAGTAGGGCAGCTGGCGCTGGCCGGCCACGATTCGCCGATTCGCGATGGCAGTCACGGGGGCGCTGTAAACCTGTTCGCTCAGGTTGCGAAAGGCTTCGCCTACCGGCGGGACCGCTGCATCGTTCACCGACTGCCCGTTATCAACCGGCGATCGGGTAGCGCCCGTACTTCCGGTGGGCCGCAAGCATCGCCAGGTAATTCTCGTACTTGGTCCCCGGCATAAGGGTGTTACCGGACGTGATCACCAGCCCGCCATCGCGAGCCGCGTGCTGGATGGCGTACTTGACCTCGGCGTCCACCTCGTCCTCGGTGCCGCTGGTCAGCGTCTCGCAGTTCACCCCTCCGAAGAAGGTTAGCTTCTCTCCGTACTTCTCCTTCAGGAGCTTCAGGTCCATCCCGATGCGGGGCTGGATCCCCTGCCAGCCGTCCACCCCGGCTGCGACGAAGTCGTCCAGGATCGGCCACTGGTAGCCGTCGGTGTGCTTTACGAAGTACAGGCCGTGGTCGTGAGCAGCCTTGGCGGTCTCCTGCAGATAGGGGAAGATGAGCTGGTGGAAGAGTCGAGGCCCCATCAGGGGGCCACGGTTGTCGCAGTAGTCGGTGCCGCTGAGGACGCCGTCCACCCCTGTCTTCGCGGCTTCCTCTATGAAGGCGATGGACTTCTTGGTGTAAACCACCGCCGCCTTCCGGACGAACTCGGGATCCAGGATCATCCTCTCCAGGTAAGTTTCCATCCCCACCGTCTCTTCCCAGGGGAAGGTGCCGTCCGGAACGCGAGCGAAGACGTAGTGAGTGCCGCCGATCTCCTTGACAACTCGCTCGATCGCTTCGAACTGTGTGGCGTCGGCCTTCACTGGGGCAGTTGGGTCCGGAAGGTCCTCGGTGGCCATGGGAGGGTACTCGACGGCCATGGCATGGCCACCGGAGTCGGGAGAGTAGCGCCAGATGCGGCCCCTCTCGTCGCGCCACGAGTACTCTCCCAGCATCTCGGGCTTCGGGTAGCTCTCCTGCTTCGCCATGACCGTCGGAACGACCACAAAATCCCATTCGAACTTGCGGGTGAGGCCGACAAGATCGCGGTGGTGGCTCTCGACCAGTTCGTCGCGGCGGCCCTCCCACTGGGCGGTGTAGGTGCGCCACTTGGCCCTATATAGGGTCTTGACGCCGATGGCTCGGTCGGTGATCTCCCAGTCGACACCCTGCTCCCCGATAGGAACGCGGTCGGGCTGGCGGTGCTCGAGGGCTGCGATCATACGGGACTTAGGCAACACTTGCTTTCTCCTGCTACGTGATCCATCGACGGGGCGAATCCTGGTCGTCCCAAATGGCAACGAAGCCCCCACGGGTGACTGCCTGCACCCCGGGCCTGTCAGGCAGTCGCCGGGACTTTCCTCGTCACGCTCTCTTCGATAAAGAGGGAGACGACAAAACCGATGAGTGTGACGATAACCCCAAGGTAGAACCCCCACTGGAGGTTGCCCGTGGCGGCGCCGATAATCGGCGTTATCGCCGGGGCAAGCAGTGCCGACATCATCATGGAGAAGTTCAGGACGCCCATCACCGTCGCCCGCGGGATCATCCCCCCACTCGCGGCAACGAAGTCGTTGGCCCACGCGGACAGAATGGGATTGAGTGTGAGGGCACCTACCACGCCGTACAGAGCCAGGACCACGGAGATCTCGGGGAGGCTGGTAACGTAAGCCGCCATGAACAGCAGCAGGGCTGCCAGCGGCATGGACAGATTGACCAGAGGCTTCCGGCAACGCCANCGATCTGACAACTTGGAAAAGATGAGGCCGGCTGGGATAGAAAGCACCGCGTAGAGGGCGGTCATGGGGCCCGAGTANNTGAGCGGNAGCCCCCTATCCAGGTGGAAGAAGCTGGGGCCCCAACTGATCAACACCCAGTTGCCGTAGTACACGCAGAAGCCCAGGACATACAGGAGGATCAAGTTCCTGTTGGCGAAGGCAAGTCGGTAGTGGACCCCATGCTGGGCGACCTTGGCTGGTCGCAGGTCGCGAAGCCCCACTAGGAACAACGTGGCTACTACAAGGGTACCAGCCCCCAAGGCAATGAGGGGCAATGACCACTGGCCGGTAAGCGCGAGAAGGGGGCCGGCCGAGACCAAGGCGATGATGAGTCCTACAGGGATGCCGATCTGGACCAACGAGTTGTAGTAGGCTCGCTCGCCCTGAGGAAAGCTGAAATTGGCCAGAGCGGTCATCTGGGGCATGAACGCCGCGGCAGAGAAGCCCAACAGAAGCGCCAGGACCAAAAGAGATCGGTAATCGACCATCCCCAGAACGCCCAACCCCCCGATGAGGAGGGTAGACAACCCCGAGATATAGTAGAGCGGAACAAGTATGACCTTCAGCCCCACGCGATCGGACACGACGCTGAAGGGGATCTGCATACCCACATAGCCGACCATGTAGATGCTGAGGATGAGCCCCGCTTCGGTCAGGCTGAGGTTCAGAGACTGGGAGATCGGCACGAAAAGTGGGGCAAAAGTCATTCGATCGGCGTAGATGAAGACCCAGCCCAGAAAGCCGCAGGTTGTTACGTAGCGAAGGTACCCTGTCGCCGAGTTACTGCCCAACCGAGACATCGAATATGGCCTCGCCTTCGCAAAGTCTCCCGTCGCGATCCCCTGCGGCTACGCAACGACGGTCCGGGCAGTACCGCCGACGAGCCAAGTGCAGGAGCGCCGGGACAACCTTCTGTTGCGATCTGCCTTGGGCATTATAGGGTAAGTAGGTCGCGGAAAGCAGCTTGACCCTATCAGACAGCGACCCTCCGTTGGGATTGCTCGAGGATTGTGCCTCCTTTTCGGTGGATCTGATCTCCACTATGGCCACGCCCGTCGCATCGTCCTGTCAGATTTAACCACCGGACTCAGCGTCCCGAGTGCACTGATAGAGCTGCAATTGTAAGGATCGGTGGGGTCTGTCCTCGATGCTCGTTGGGGCATCACCTTGGGGCACCACTCAGAAGTGTGACTAAAGTCGTAGTCGCGAGGAGCGAGTCGCTGCATGCTGGCGATATACAACTCGGATCGGATCTCAATTGGGAGGAAAGTAATGGCGTCTGGAGCAGTGAGCTATCCCAACTGGAGGGAGAAAGTGGTCTTCTCGCCGGAAGGCCCTAGCCCTCAGGTTCTGCTGGTAGACGAGAAGGCGAAGGTGGTCGTGGCCGGTTTGCAAGCGGGCCAGAGCATCCCTCCCCACCCCGAGACACTGGGCGTGTTTCACTGCCTTGAAGGGACCGGGTGGATGACCGTGGACGGGGAGCGCATCCCATTCAACTCGGGCGCAATAGTGGTTGCCCCGGCTGGCACTTCACGTGGAGTGGAAGCTGAGACTCAGCTCGCCTTTCTAGCGGTGCGGGTGCTCTGAGGGCAACCCGTTACAAGAGGAAACGGAGG
>JGI24132J36420_10000712_pt1 | contig 15752 bp, 7 predicted proteins | sample BarGraNGADG00212_3_FD_36420 | JGI IMG/M metagenome (IMG submission 36420) | reverse complement strand
AGGTCACCCGGTACATTCCATCCTGCGTCAAGCATTATATAAGGCATCTTGTATTTTGCAGCAAAATCAATAAAATACTTGTACGTCTCAAAATTCTTTCCNGCTCTGAAATCTACACCTGAAATATTCATGTTGTTCCACCAGTCCCATGCAACCTGTCCGGTTTTAATCCAGGAAATATCTTCAATCCGGCCTGGTGAGGCTAGTTTTTGAACAATATCGCAATCCAGCAGGTCCTTATCCTGTTCACTGATAACAATGGCACGCCATGGAAAACTTCTTGTTCCATCGGTTTTTGCAATATAGTCGGCTCTTTTTGTTGGTATTACATTGTTACTACCAGACATTTTTGTTTCGAGGGGAAACGGTGCATAAATTCCTTTAAAACCTATTTTGGTTTCATTTAAAACAAGGAACATACCGGGATAATCTTCCAGGTCGGCCTCCATGAGGAGAATTTTTTTACCGTTATTCAATTCAACCAGTAATGGAAGGAATGCCAGAGAATCGGTTATAAACTCGGATATCTTATGCTCTTTATACAATGACTCGAAGGATGCGTTAAAAACCTTTCCGTCGCGATAGTCCCTCAGATAAGGAATATATGCCTTATGGTCTTCAGTGAAGTTAAAATTTGCTTCTTCGTTTGTTATTACTATTTCTCCTTTCCGTTTTGTAAAGTAACGATAGGCTACAGCATCGTTAAAAACCCTGAAGATTAAGCCATAATCGCCTTTACAGCTCAGGGTAAGCTGATTATAAACATCAGAAACTACAGTTTTTCTGTAATTAACCGCGTTGAATGTAGTATTTACACTTACGGTTTTTGATGCAGTTACACTTGCATTATCACCAAGAACTTCTCCATTTTGCAACAATAAAGATATTGCAGAGGGCTTAATAAGTTGCTGCCCTTTGTGCTGAACAGACCATAACATTTTAGCCCCCGGTTCAACCTTAACTACAATGGCTCCATCAGGTGACTTCATCTCATAAACCTTTGCTTTTTGTGCACAAATTACTACAGGGCACAATAATAGAAGGAAAGAACAAAGAAATTTCAACTTTTTCATATTAAAGCATTTATTTGAAATATAGTCTCACCTTCCAGGAAACCTTCCCTATTAACGGATCTGTTTCCAGAATAAACTGGTCGCCCTTTTTCACAAGAGATATCTTATGCAGCAAATTGTCGGAAGGAAGGCAGATCAATCCTCTGACTTTCTTTGAATCTGTTGCATAAACTATCAGGTCGAGTTTTGACCAATCCATCTGTGCTGTGGATTGTGCAAGAGCAATGTGTGGAATAACGGCTCCTTCGTGCACCAGGACAACAATCGGAATTTTCCCGGCCTCGATATTGTTCCAGCCTCCTGAATATACTTTGGCTGTCTGATAGTCAATCCATTGTCCAGGAGGAAGATAGACATCACGCTTTGTAACATTTTCAAATAATGGAGCTACAAGCATATCTGTTCCGAACAGATACTCNTNGTCAATGGTCCATGAGCCAGGATCATTGGGGTATTCTATGAATAGAGCTCTTAACATAGGAAGCCCTCGTTCAGAACAATCTTTTGCCTGAGAATATATATATGGCATAAGTTCATATCTCATATTGTCTGCAAGACGGAATGCATTCATAAAATCTTCTCCATATTCCCATGGTTCGGTTGGAGGTGCACCATGGCTGCGGGTGTGTGAAGTGAGCATCCCAAACGGTGTCCAGCGACGATAAATGTCCTCAGGCTTCTTATTGACAAATCCACCAATATCATGTGCCCAGAATGAGAATCCACAAAGGCCAATAGATAATCCGGCTCTCAGTGTGCCTGCCATTGCAGTATTGGTATTGGCCGGATCACCGCCCCAATGGACAGGATAACGCTGACTTCCGGCCCAGGCGCTGCGTGCCCAAATTATGTTTTCACCGTTAACCACTCTGGTTATATCTGCGACTGTCTTGTTGTAGCGAAGAGGATACAGATTGTGTTCATAGAATCCGGTTTTACCCGAATAGTACAAAGCATCAGGAGGTGCGGCTTCACCGAAATCAGCCTTGATGACACCGACACCCTGTCGCAGTAATCCTGCGATCTTATCCTGGTACCATTTGACAGCAGCAGGGTTTGAGAAATCGAGAACAGCATCCTCATAAGGCAAATTCCCTTTTCTGTCTTTCACAAAAAGCCCTTTTTCAATAATTTCGGGAAATAAAGTGTTCTTTGGCACAAAATATGGTAATTGCCACAGACTGGTGTGAAAACCCAGTATCTTAAAATCAGCCATCATTTTGGCAGCATCCTTGAAACGGGTTTTTGAGAATTGATAATCGCATCTCCAGTCTGTTTCGAACCAGCCTGTGTCGAAGTGAAGTACATCACTCGGGATTTTATTTTCCCTGAGCTTTTTTGTGACTTCACGTCCTTCCGCTTCAGAATAATATGTTATCCGGCTCATCCAGAATCCGAATGACCATAATGGAGGCATTGGCGCTTTCCCGGTAATGTTTGTATATTCATTCAGGACATCTTTGGGCTCTCCGAGAAATATAAAAATGTCCGCTTCATCATCGCCTATCATGAGGGAATACATCCCGCTGTAATATTTACCAAAATCGCACGTAATTGGTGAAGATGTATGCATAAACAGACCATAGCCCCGGCTGCTTAGAAAAAATGGGATTGGTTTGTACATAGTCTCGTTCTGCGTGCCATTCGCATCATCAGCCCATAATACTACTTTCTGACCTCTTTTATCAAATTCTGTGAATGACTCACCACAACCAAATATTTTTTCATCGGGTGATAAAGAAAAGACAGCATCCATACTTGTTGAATAATCAGAAGCACGACGGACAAAAGAAAAAGGCAGAAGCGGGGTGAATGTTTCGGAACCATCAATATTATTTATAGTTTTTGTAATCAGTTTCCCGTCTGCGTTGAATATTTCGATGCGCCATGGATTCCCTGTAATGACCACTGATCCATTCGGACCGGAATAGCGATATCCACTCTCAGTCTTGCTGTATTTCCATGCACTTTTGTCCTGTTGCACTTTACCATTTACAAGCATAAGTGATTCTTCATCGGGTTTGACCTGTAAACGGGAACTGGTTCTGATACGGATAGTCCGTGATGAAATGAACTCAACGGAAAAGGGCATGTTCGGTGATACTGCATATTCGGCTTCAGGAAATTCATTTGGCCTGACAGGTTTCAATACGGCTAACATATTGTTGAAGGCCTGCCTGGTAGAATATTCATATCGTTTATACAGAACTTTACCAGTTCCATTTTCAGGATCGAATGAGGAAAGACTGTCCGCCAGATAATAAGTATTTGAGAAGCTTCTGAAATCCCCGCTGATATCAACAACCTCATTCAATAATGCCTGGGTTTTGCCCGGGGAACCAATAGGAATCTGGCAATAAACACCAGTATTGAAAAATCCTGCCAGAAGCAAAACACTTAAATTGAATAGCATAAACTTAAATTTAAACATCCTGTTTTTCATAGCGCATTCTTTAAAATTTATTTCTAAAATAGTAATAGCATATAAGTGTCATTAATCAATACTCTGTTATTTATAAACGTATAATGTGACTCTCAGAATATTGTAACCTGTACCTAATCTCAGGTTATTTCCCTGTGCAGTATCATCCCCTGCCAATCTTCTTCCGGGGATCCATTTGCCGTCGATAAAAGTACCTTCTTCAACCGTTGCCAGACCTGATTTAAGTTCTTTGTTCTTTTGAGAAAAGGTTATTGACATTCCGGTTCCTGCTATATAAAATTCGTCTGGCGCAGTCTTAATAAATATTGCCGCGCCAAGATCAGCAGTTCTGCTATGAAGATTATTAGGATCGAACCGAAGATCAGTATGAAATATCTGTTCTCCGAACTCAATGTTTTCAGTAGGATTATCTTTAGTTAACAAAACAGCATCCATTGAATTCTGACCCTGATTTTGGCCTATTAATCCCATTAGCTGAGAAATCATCTTATAACTCTGTGACAGTTCATCACCTGCCTGGATGCGTCGTTCAATACCAAATGGCGAAAAACCTAAAGCATCATGGTGGCCGACAGCATAAATTAAATTGGCAGCGCCTTGCGCACCGCTGCCTGTTTCCGGTATGAACAACGGGTTGCCTTCACGGGTAAATTGTTCAGCCATATANGCAAAATCAGGTCGATAGAGGTCAGGGCACAGTATATCTATTGCCGGGGCACCGGCATGCCATATGTCGAAAACCTGTGGAAGAGGTCCCCCGCCCGGGTAAGTACCTGGCCAGGAATGTTCCCGCTGTTTCAGCCAGGCATTCACAAACATAGGAATCGGGTACTCTNCTTTTCCGGCTTCAACAACATGATTAATATAAGTTGCATANTACCAGGCCATAAAAACCTCGTCNGAATAAAAGGGATATGTCACCAGTGCTTCATCCTGTTCTTTCTGTGTCATCGGCGGAACCAGATTCCTAACGGGCATAACAAGTCCAGAAGGTTTTCCCGGGCCAAATACTTCTGCCCAGGTCCCTGACAATTTAGATCCATTGACTTTTAAAGCATCTTTTAGCTCAGGAACCAGATTCTCTCTGTTTTTTTCAATATAACTTAATAACTCCTTTGGAACAGGTCCGTTATAGGCTTCATTGGCAGAAGCTGAACGGTCACGTGAATCGAGCAGTACTCCAACTTCATTTTCAACCTGTATCATTATAACCGTTCTCTGGCTGCTGTCAACTTCCTTAATGTATTTCATCAGCGCTGAAAAAGCATGTGCATCGGCATCACGGTTTTCTTCACTTAAAGGTGTTAACAGCTCAATAGGTTCACCATTATTTATTTTAATGCGAGGGAATCGCTTATAATCTTTTTTTACCCAATCGGGGATATAACTTGACATTCCGTTTTTCCAGCTTGCGAACCAGATAAAAATCAGTTTAAGGTTGTTCTTTCTGGCATTATTAATTACATCGCCAACTATATCAAAGTTGAATTTGCCTTCCTCAGGTTCGACCATGGCCCACGAGATACCCGCGATTACAGAATTCAGATTGCTGGCGGTCAATGCCGGCCAAACCGGTTTCATGTACTCTATGCTTGTTGCAGCATTGTTCGTCAGTTCTCCACATAGAGCTATAAATGGTTTCCCATCAACAATAAACTGTGTTGCGTCTCCTTTTTTCTCAAGATGAGGGATCTGCTTTTGTGCAGAATCAGTCTGTTTATTGCAGGAAAATGAGATCACGCAGATTAGGATCAATAAAATAAATCTTTTAGTTGCCATGGCAATAAATTGTTAATTATGATTTCTGATAATAATTTATTAAGTCATTCACCGATATTTTTTATACGTTTTTCAGTTTGCTGGTCCAATTATAATGAATCTCGACTCATATGGCTCAAGTATCAAAGGGAAGTTTACGGTTCCTTTCCCAGCTTTGACATCTTTAGCTAAAGTAATCTTACCTGTTGTTGGATCCCAAACCTGTGTCTGTCCTTTTCCGGATAATGTGGCCGTTTTTGATTGCGCTTTATCAGATTCGTTAAAAAAGAAATAAATCTCACCGTCTTTCAGTGCACGATGAATGTACTTAACTGATGCGCATGAGGCATCGAGTTTTACATCCGGTTTGGGAAGGGCTGAAATAACACGAGGAGTGATTTCCGCAGTTGGTTCGAGAACGGCAAAGCTCAAATCAGGAGCACCCTCCGGGTTCAGAAACGTACGGTCAATGACCATCGACGGTGTCCGGCCGACAAATACTACCTTCCCTCCTAATGCGGCAAAGGCACGCAGACGTTCAAGCATTTTTTTTTGAATTACGGTTGAAGAAGGAATGATGATAGCCCGGTAAATCTGTCCGCTCAAATTCCTTATTCCCCCTTTTTCAATTGTGCATAGTGAAGTAAAAGAATCATAATCAATATAATCAAAGTCAATCTGCTGCTCCATCAACCGGGTTGTCAGCTTAACTGTAACCGAATCTGCCTCCTGGTCACCTAGCCATTCACTGTCGGTAGGGTGATAAAGAGCAACCTGTGCTGCAGGACATCCGATTGCCAGTAAATAGCTTGCCCGGCTTACATACCAACCTGTAACAGCCGGATTTACATCTGCTGAGGGAGCAGCATTCAAACCGCGGATGTTCATATAATTTATACCTCTGACGAACTGGTAATCAGTGACAAATTTTCCTGCCTGACCTAAGCCACCTCCCTGTTCTGTCCATATCTGAGGACGGCCAAACAGGTGTGCAGCAGATGAGGCCAGCTTTGGGAAATCTGCTACAATCCCGGGTTTTATCTGGTTTAGATTATCAATTCCCGGGACCCCAATATATCGCATATCCCTGAAAAATGAACCTTCATTCCTGATCAGGTCCTCACCTCGTGAAAGGTTAAGCATAAGTTCTTCATGATTAAGATGGACCATATATTCCATGTTACGTGCTTTACACCAATCTTCCATCGGTTTAAAGAAATTGTCACGGAACATACCGCTCCATACATCCCAGTAGTCGGCTTTAGCCCGCTTGGCAGCATCTGACATCTGGTTTGTAAAGAATTGAGCAATGTAAGGTTTCAGATCATATCCCTTTTCTTTTTGAAATGTTTCGACCAGCTTTGGTGTCCATGGCATAAAACCNGTATAATCNGGCTCATCACCGCGGAAGCCGAGGATTGTTTTGCCGAACTCATCGCCAACGAGTTTTTCGTAGGTGTCAAAAATAATTTTCAGATATGTTTGAGTTGCATCGGGATTCAGGTAGTCGATTAATGAGTAACGGCTGTCCTTGTCGTTAGTGCCATCCTCACGATTAACAAATCTTGTAGGGGAACTGCGAAAGACATGTCTGACGAAGGTAACTTCCCACATTCCTGTAGCCGGAGCGGTCCATTGGAACTGCCCTTCAGTTGGGAGAGATAATACTTCACTCTTTGGTGATGGTGTGTTCCCGCGTGCAGATGCCCGCTGATTTACCAGGATACCTAAAGTGCCGGGAGGCAGTGGAATTTTAAGGGTTTGCCCTGCTGCTACAGTATATCGTGCATCTGCAACAATTCCCTGCATCCCCATTTCCGGATAGTCTCTGCTGATCATCCCGCCTGCAAAACCGTCAGGATAACCTGCGTCACCTTCTATCCATACCTTCATTCCACGTTTCCTACATTCCAGAACAACCGTTTTCACCAGATCCATGTATTCCGGGGTGAAATATTTTGGAAGCAGTCCCCTGGAATTATTGAGCATATAGACAGTACCACCGTTGGCATGGATCTGCTCTATATCTGCAACAATGCGTTCCCGGGTTTGTTGCCCGCCCCAGATTGCCCAGTGAATAGCCCCGTAAGCTGCGGGAGGTGCAGTAAAAGATTGAGCTGCTTCACTGACAGATGGTACTGTTATCCTGAACCATGGGCTTTGAGCCGCGACAACAGCAGACAATAATATAAATAACGTTGCGGCACCCAAGTGCTTAATTTTCATCATAACCATATTTATTAAAAGAAAATCTTCCATTCAACATCATTGCCAGTTGATGAATTATAATCAACAGTAAGCAGATTTCCGTCAGTTTTAAATGTAGCTTGAAGATTATTGGTAAGCTCCACTTTCTTAACTACAAAACCTTCAGGAACATAGAATCGTAACTGGTAAGGATCTCCGGCAACTGCACGGGAAACTCCTGTCAACATTCGCTTCCTGGTATCATAAGAGACGTTTTTTATATCAAAAGCCATCTGGCGTATATGCCTGCTGGTTGAAATTAGTACAGGTCTGTTTAACTTCTCAACAATACTGTAGATATCACAATCGTATGGATTCAACGGACGTGTTTCAAAAGTTCCCTTAAAGGTTCCTATGAGTTTTTTAGTCCAGAATTCATAAACGATATATTCCTTAACAGGGTCAAGACGCAAATCCTTCACAGCATCAAGTTTGGTAGTGAAAGGCTTATCAGTTGCCTTTGTGTAATTAAATACTGCTAATAATGACCAATTTCCGAATGGTCGTTCAATAGGCATATTCCATACCTGGGCAGGTCTGCGTATAAATAAATCAACAGGGTAAGATACATCCATGGTCGGTGGGCTGATCCTTTTCAGTAGTTCAATACGGTCAGCAGGGTATTTCTCATTAAGTACTTCTGATAATAAGAGTGTGCTTCCGGCAAAAGCATGAAAATTAGCATCTACCTTTGCCTGTTCGGCTGTAAATAGTTTTTTGTCGGGAGCGTTATACTTATATATGTGGAATCCATCGCCGTCGTTCCAGAATACGCGGCCATTATAAAAGAAACGGTTCGCCAAACCAAGAACGGTTTCAGTAAACAACCCGGTGAATTCCCTCCCTTCCAGGCCTGCTGCGCCCTGGTTCTCATATCCCTGATCGGCGTCTTCCGATGCGCGAAGGATATCCACGAAGCCATAAGAATGATCAACCGGCTGCATGTTTGAGCGGATAACCATTCGTGGTACAATTTTATCTACTGCCTCGCGCCATGGTAACATTGCAGCGTGATAGGTCTCCATAGCACTCATATATGGGTCATATTGCCCGGGCCATTTGTCCCAAAAATCGGAAAAGTCTGTTTCAGCCCTCCCTGTTAGTTTCTCCTGTCCTGTTGCCCATTGAAGCACTCTTTCCCGTTCGAGCTTAACCGTTAAAGGATTTGAAAAATCGATAACCCTCTCCCCACCGAATTTTACAGTCCTTACCGGGAGAAAACATTCCGCAGGATATGTTAATCTTTGGCGTCCCGGAGTCATTGTCCCTGCGCCATAAGCTCCCCAATCCCCATTAATATCGAATGTTGGAAACCGNCCTGAGGTACTCCCTCCTGATCCGTAAATTGCCATACTTCCGCTACGACCAGGGCCACCAAGTCCCCAATAGAAATCGAACAATCCGTTCTCCTCAAAAAAAGCTTTTGTAGTTGTATTGTTTCCCCCCGACATCCATCCATGGAAACGGCTGTAATTATTTGCTACCAGTTCACGATCGTCAGGATTTATTGGCCGCCTCTCTTTAAGGCGCACATCATGAGCGATTGCGATAAGGTCAGCCTGATGTTCCATAGCCCGGAGTGCATCATGGTTAAAACAAATTAGCAACTTTTCGCCGGGAAAGCTTTTCCCCGGAGGCATGGTGACCTTGTAACTGCAATATCCACGAACCTGCATACGGTCGGGTGTTTTTCCCTTCCATCCGGATCTTACTTCGAATCTCGATGCACCTTTCAGAGTAGTCACATGTCCCAGCAACAAGCTGTAACCCGTATCAGAGTCTTTCACCACATGGTTAACCGCATAAGTTTTAGGCGTGATCATGTTGATAACAGACAATAGCTCATAAAGGTCACGATTACGAGATTGTGTTCCCATCGAAATCCACCTGTCACAGGTACTTCCCAGCCGCACATCACGCGATACAAAGTAATCCATGTCGTCGATGTCAACATCCTTGTCAGTGTTGTTGGTACGCCCCAGGCTTATAAGAATATCGTTTTCATTTTTGCTTAAAGATATAAGGTAATCGAAATCAAGCTGCCCTGGTTTTGTTCCATGAAGAGTAACAGTTGTAAATGAACCGAGGATGTTATTATCATCGTTATTAACAGAACTTGTTACTGTCCAGCCGACAGGGTCATCACCGGGAAGAAAATAGACATTATTCATCTGCATAACTGTTCCTTTTACCTCAGCAGACCAGCGGCAGACTGACGCGTCAATNGAAACCAATAAATTCTTAGTATCAATTTTTAGAGGATTTTGAGACAATTGACCGGCTACCTCACCGTAGCTTATTATCGAAATAATAGAGAATGCAAATAGAGCTAATTTGTATTTCATAAGAGAGTGGTTTATAATTATTTATAAACTAAAAACTTGTAATTCTTATTTTTTTACCTGAAATGGTAATTTACCCTGCATGGCAAGTTTATAAAATTCACCACCGGCTGTTAGCTCATAATTCCAGTTTTTAATTTTTGCACCGCCCCATTCAGGGTCAAATACCCAGATTGTCCAGCTTATGCCTTTACTTTCCAGATAATTAATTATTTGGACGCCGTAATGTGTTCCATTTGGGTCCAATGTACCTGTGCGGGCATCGTTACCAAATTCGGTTGCAAAAACCGGGTATTGATTGGCGGCAAAACCAAAATCTTCTTCCCATTTTGGTGGCCATGGTTCTGATCGCTTATTCGGGTAAGGATGGGTGACATAACCTATGTTTGCGGCATTGATAGGTTCTTCTCTAATCTGGGTCAGGTCGTATGCCCAGTCGAAACCGGCAACCAGTGGAATACTTTCAGTATCGTGGGCACGGACGATGACTATTAAAGTCTCAATTGTTTTTTTCCAATCAGCCCAGGATACAGGACCTAACTGTCCCCGGTAAGTTGTGGGTTCGTTAAAAAACTCATAAAAAGCCACTGTATTATTTCCTGAAAAATGTTTCGAAATAGTTCTCCAGAACTGGAATGTTTCCTGTCTTGTAGTTACGTACATTGGATCCTGAAAAACTTCAGTTTCAAGATTTCCGATGGTATGCCAATCGATCATCACATACATTCCCAGATCGGTACACCAGTCAACAGCTTCATCGAGCAACTTAATATACTTTTCAGGAGTGCGTTCCCGCCATGCAACAGGGTGAACCGGGATACGGACAATGTTCGCACCCATTTCTTTCACTTTTTCAAAATGGGTTTTGCTCCAATGTCCCTGACGTTCAACCTTATCAGGATCAGAAATAGCTATACCCCGGAACAACACTTTTTCACCCTGCGGATTAACAAATTTGTTTCCCTGTACCTTAATCAGAGGAAGCACTTTCAATTTTGTGTTGTTTTGTCTTGGTTCTCTGGGGCCGTTCTGAAACCAGGGTAATGGTTCCTGTGCATTTAGACCTGATATGCAAAAAAGCAGACTTAAAATGAAAAGACTAAAAACTTTCATTTTTTTCATATTATAGCATTTATTTAGTTATTAATTGTATTCTCAAAAATTAATGTCAATAATTTTTGGGGTATATAAACGTCTTTTCAGCGCGTTACCAACGTAACATGCAGCACTGTTGGAACAACTCCAACACGTGGCCCTCCCCAGTCGGTTTCGTCTCCATTAAGTATACGCAGGAGTTTAAATTTTCCGTTTACATACATGCCCTCTTCGACCTTAAGATACTGCCATGCTTTGCCGGCATTGGCACCAAGAGGCTTGAAAGTAAAGTGACAGAGATTGCCAATCAGCAAAAACTCATTCTCATCCAGTTGTACCACCATGGCTTTGCTTACCAGCCGGGTATTGGCTTGCACGGTGTTTCTTCTTGCAGCACCGAACGATACGGTGGCTTGCCATAAGCCGAGGTCAATGGTCTGTTCTGCATGATCTTCACGCTCAACAACAGACTTAATCTTACCTTCAAATGCCCATTTTGCAAGCTCCCTCATCATTGGTGCAGCCATAGCATATTCCTGTGTAATAGTTGCAAGACGGGTAGTATTTTCTTCCTCTGTTCCCTGACCGTTTCTGTCTATACCAAACGGGGAAAATCCTATACCTCCGCTCGCCAGCACAGAATAAAAGTAACGTGCATTTTCTTCGCTGGAACTTATCTCGGGCACAAACAATGCATTATCGGGCCGGGAATACAACTCAATAACCTTAAGTACTTTCTCACTACCAGACAAATAGATGTCCGGAGCAAGTATATCTATTGCAGGAGCCGCAACCTTCCATATAGGTATCACATTATCCGTAGGGCCACCGCTTTCATAGGTTGATGCAGAAGGGTTGCTTATAGGATCGCGTAGTGCGGCATTCACATATAAGGGTAACTGATAGACCGCTTTACCGGCAGCTGCAATATACCCTATGTATTTTGCTACTGACCATGCATGAAAGTACTCATCAGCATCGGTACCGAATACCTCCTGCCAAGTGCCCCTGGCATCGACGGGTCTGTTTAGTGCCTTTAATACATCTGGTTTAAGCAGTTCCACAGGAACCTGTCCTTCAAAAAGTTTCTGGGCAGCAGGTGAAAAATCGCGTACACTCCCCCAGGAACCAGGTTCGTTTTGCACCTGTACCATTAGCACCGTGAATTGCTGATCGGCCTTCTTCAGATAACTCATTACTGTAGCAAAAGCTTTTGCATCCGCTTCCATGGCAGCCTGTGTGTGAGGCGAAGGAGAATCAACCGGCCTCCCATTCTTGCCGGTAATATTAGGATACTTTCCTGCATCGCTCTTCATCCAATCAGGCATATAGTGATTGCTACCATTTTTCCAGGTGGCAAACCATAGAAGCACAAGATGCACATTATGCTCTCTCCCCTGTTTTAGGAGCGTGTCAACTAACGAAAAATCAAACTTTCCCGGGTGGGGCTCTATTTGCTCCCAGTAGACAGGAACTTCAAGAGTGTTTGCATTCATTGCTTTTACTGCTGACCAAACCTGAGGCATCATTCCTGGCCATGCGCTTGAATTGTGCGCCTGTCCTCCGAGCATTAAGAAAGGTTGACCATCAACCAGAAGTGCATGACGGCCATTCTTTTCAATCAGATGGGGAATTGTTTCCTTAGGAGTCTGTCCCCATGCTGTAATGATACTGAACATAGCCACAAAAAAGCAAATGGTTGATATTCTCAATAATTTGTTGTTTTTCATATCATTCATAATACTATCATTTTGTAAATGAAATTGCAGATGAGAGTCCTGTTGACGATGCAGTAACGCGGATTTCACCTGCTGCCGCTGTCCGTTTTACTGCAACAAGAAGCCNACCCTGCCAGGCTATACGNGTGTCGGTCTTGAACAGACCGTCATAGACAAGGTCTCCTGAGTCAACACCGACTAAACGACCGGCACCTTCAACAAGCACTTTGACAGTAGCCTGTGAATCAATCACTTTCAATCCTGTATTGTCGCATATTGTGAGTTCGTATAAGAGAATATCACTGACAACAGATAATGGAAGAGGTGAGAGCTGGAGCTTTGTTGCCTTCCCTGTTGTGCTCAGCATTGAAGTGACCACATGGCGCCCTTTCAAATAACCAACCGCTTTAAGATCGCCAGTCTTAGATTCAACTTCCCAATCGTTTGTGTAAAGATTGTGAGATACATTCTTCTTCCCAAGAGAACGTTTATTGAGAAATAATTCGACTTCATCACAATTAGTAGTAACACGAACTGTAACTTTTGTTTTTTCCGGCAAGTTCCACTTTTGCTCAACTGGTTGCGATTGCATTGGATTATCCACCCTCGCCCCGGTGACTACAAAAAGCTGTAATACAGGATCTTCACGCCAATAAGCCGCACGCTGGTAGAATCCAAACTTTTTCCCTCCCGCAACATCAATTATACCGGAACTACTTCCTCTGCTGGGGAATCTGCGGGTTTCTCCCAGATAGTCAATACCGGTCCATATAAAGTCGCCAATTACATAATCATTATCGCGAACGCCGAGCCAGTAATGTATTTGTTTCCCTGTTTCTGTACCCAGAATTAGACGGTTGGGAAAGCGTCTGCGTTCGTGTACATAGGTGCTGTCGCCATAAAGACGATCGATGTAGTTATAACCTGCGATGTCAAGTTCATCCATAAAACCGTTACGTGAAGATACAAACGACTGGTCGCAGGCAGATGTCGCCGGACGGGTGGGATCTTCCTCGTGACAGATAGCCATTAGTTTTTTAGCAAGCTTCCATCCATCGTTATTGAATTGGTCGGGTATCTCATTGCCAATACTATAAAGGATTACACTTGGATGATTTCGATCGCGGCGCAGCATGGCACGAAGATCAGTTTCATACCACTGGTCAAAATAGAGATGGTATCCAAATTTTGATTTACCCCGGTTGTTTTCAGTATAATTATAGGTCCAATCGCGGGTCCATTCGTCAAATGCTTCATCAAAAACATAAAAGCCAAGTTTATCGCAAAGATCATAGAACTCAGGAGAGAAAGGGTGGTGACTTGGTCGGATAGCATTACAGCCCATCTCCTTAAGAAGCCCAAGCCTGTAAATCCAGATTGCATCAGGCACCGCATTTCCAAATGAACCTGCGTCCTGATGTAGGCAGACCCCTTTGAGCTTGGTTGACTTTCCGTTAACCAAAAGCCCAAGATTTGTGTCATATTTAAGATTTCTGATGCCGAATGTTGTGACAGTCTCGTCAAGTATGCTTCCATCAAGGATAATGGTGCTGCGCAATTTNTAGAGTTCTGGTGTTTTATCGGACCAAAGGCGGGGTTTAGGNACTGTTACCTTTTGTGTGGTGAGTTGATCNGANCGCATACTTTGAAGTAAGAGCGTCGACTCGGTGGTNGTGATAATTGTTCCATCCAAAGCCAGAANACTGCTTCGCAATATGATGTTTTTACTTTGTGACTTGACCTGCCATGGATCTTTGGCCCAGGTTCTGAATTCCTGATAACTAAAGAAATTAGGATCTATAGCATAATCTATGTTTACAACAGCTTGCTCAGTCGTAATTTCAGGAGTAGTAATGCTGATACCGCCATCGAGCCGGAAATGAGTGTAACCGGTAGTAATAAGACGCACATGTCTGTAGATACCGGAGCCTGCATACCAGCGAACAGATGGTTCCGCGGAATCGTCAACACGAACTGCCAGAACATTACTGGTACCGTCTTTTTTCAAATATTCAGTAAGATCGTAGCGAAAGCCAATGTAACCATAGGGCCTGCGTCCAAGGAACTGTCCATTAATCCAGACTTCGCTGTTCATGTACACGCCATCGAATTCTATAACTACCTTTTTTGTAGTATCGGGAGATGTAAAGTATTTTCTGTACCAGCCAATTCCATGTGAGAAAAAACCACCAATGGCAACACCATCAGGGGGCGGATTGATTGGGCTTTCGATACTCCAGTCGTGAGGTACATCGAGAGTACGCCAGCTTTTATCGTCAAAGCCGGGCTGCTTTGCTTCCTGATTGTCCCCAAGCCAAAATCGCCAGTCACTATCAAATGGAATAATCTGTCGCGGATTAGAACTGGAACCTGTTGAACCGATATTTGTGTTATTAATTGCCTGTCCATTAGTTTCAGGTATGAACATGCTTATTATCAGGCAATAAAAAAATAATGCGAATAATATCCTTCCGGATAAAGACTTGAAAAAAATATTTAATTTCATATATTCAGGTTGGTTAGTTATCTCTCTGAAATACCAGGTAAGTGAATTAATTAACAGGCATCAGGCCATTTGCGATCTGAACAGGTTTTGATTCGATTTTCATGGCTGCACTTTTGAGTCCCTCACGAGTAGCTGTCACAGTGATAGTACCGGGTGTGAGTGTGGAACGAACTGCAACACGGTTTACCCCACATTCGGTATCAAGATACAGGTTGTTAGTTGTATTGAGTTTCCCGGCATTGAATCCACCCCTCCAAATTACCGGTCCGCTTACAACAAAATCAACTCTCGCCTCATCTGTCGGGCAACGGCGGCCTTGTGCGTCCAAGACCTCGAAGTCGATCAGTGCTATGTCGCTTCCATCTGCCTGCAGACCCAGNGGCCCTGTGTGGAGAGTGAGCCTTATGGCTTTGGCTTCTCCGGCAGTCTGGAGCTCCTGTTGAGCCACAATCTTTCCTTTACTTNTAGCGATAGCTTTAAGAGAGCCAGGAACGAATTTCACATCGGGAAAGGCGTAAACATAGCCCGTGCCTTCCCCCTGAGGTGCAGAGCGAGGTGACTTCCCATTAA
>JGI24132J36420_10000711_pt1 | contig 15753 bp, 17 predicted proteins | sample BarGraNGADG00212_3_FD_36420 | JGI IMG/M metagenome (IMG submission 36420) | reverse complement strand
CAGCATCCTTTGAAAGTTCAAACGCCTTTTTAAACAGCGCTTCTGTGGATTCGAACCAGGGTCTATATAACTTTGAATAGGAATCTTCCCACATCTTTGAATCTTCAGTATAACTGTCTTCGCTGGTCTTCTTCCTCTTTTCTTCATGAAAATCTTTCTTTTCTTCAACCATATTATTGTCTCCTATTTAATGTATTTAGAAAAAACACTTCATATTTTCAATTTTTAGGATAAGAAATCATACTTCCTTATTTCGTCAGTATCCATTTTCATCAAGTATTTCGAATATTAATTCATCCGAATTTTTAAGGTAGGGTGCTAATTCAAGTTCAATCTCATTTAGTTCGTTCCATATCGCTAGATTTTGGTTTTGTGCCATAACTACTCACTTCAAATTGTTTAATGTCCCGCTGTTATTTTGCATAGAGTCACATTGCAGAAAATGAATACTATACCCCGCATGCTTCCTGTTTACCCCAACCTGCCTATCTTACTTTGCTTCATATTAGATAGTATTCTGCAATGATAATTGACATAATAATGTGTATAGTAGCACTGATAAATAGTATATTGTGAATAAAGTAGTACTAAAAATTATTTACTCGAAATTAAGGGGTATAATCTGGACTTTAAACTTTATTTGAATTAGACCGCATAAATCTCATTGGTGCGAATAACCTTTTCGACATCTCTTTCGAGTTTTGAGAGCATGGATTTATCAAGTTTCCTTCCTTTTAACTGCTCTATGAACATCAGGGATTTCGTATGGTCATCAGGGAGAAGCTTCCAGGTAGGTCTTTCCACGTAATAATCTATCCCATTGGCATATGCAATCATTTTTTCACAGACCTCCTCGCTTATCCATCCTATGTCGATGTAATATTCAAGTACTTCAGACAGGTTATTCCTTCCCACTTTTTCAAGCAGGAATTCAATCCAGTTAAGAAGGATTATAGAAGTCTCAGCCTTGTTATCAATTGATTGCAATTTTATGTTCTCATCGAAATATTGCTGTTTTTCTGCTGCTGTTCCCATGGCCTTTCGCGATCCGGACAAAGGGGTGGCAGCAGGTGTAGTATGAATGGTTGAGGCAGCCATTTGAACCGCTTCCAGTTCCTGTAATTTTTGATCAAGCCACGGTCTTATTTGATCCAATACTTGTGTGGAGACATTCTTTATTATATCTTCCATGTTCAATTGTGCAGGTTCAGGTGCATTGCTAAACAAAGTCGTTAATTCTTCCAGGCTCCCCTCTAGCGCTTTGAATTTTATGTCATATTCCTCTTTAATACTGGTCGGAATTTCAGGCGGTTTCTGGCTCAGGGCTTCGATCTTTTTCTCGATCTGCTCAAGTTTCTCTGTAGGAATTGTTCCCTTATCACCAACAAAAGGATTTACCGTACTTGAAACAACTTCATAGAGGGACAATAATTCAAGCAGGCTTTCATCGATCTTATCAAGCCGGTCTTTAAATTCTCCAACTGTATTCTTACTGGATGAAACAGCACCTTCCAGCTTATTTATTTTGACATCGAACTCTTTGATAGATTCGACACTGGTATTGATCTGTTCAGTTTTAGATTTGACAATCTCTTCTATTTTTTGAGTCATCTCCTCCTGGGTTTTTTTAAGCTGCTCTGAAATATCCGTCATTGCTGCGCCAGGAGCGGCAGAGGGGTTAGGGGAAGCAGGAGAACCGGAAGAAATCCCGGATTCAGGGGTCTTTTTGATGCGCTCGATCTTCTTTATTAGTGACTCCTCAGGCATCTTCAATTTCTTAAATTTCGCTGTTATCTCCTCAAACATGCCCTGTCCTTCGAACCTTTTTTATGCTTATGTTATTATATGTTATTATATTTTATGTACTTTGAATGTGCGTGTTATTAAGCATGATTCACACACTTTTCACAACTGCGTTTATATATTCAAAAATTAAACTCCCATACTACATATTGTGAGGATTATTATGAGAATTAAAACAGGGATTGAAGGATTTGATTCGCTCGTTGAAGGTGGTCTGCTTCAGGGCAGGCAATATCTGGTCAGCGGATCACCGGGAAGCGGAAAAACTACTTTGGGTATACAGTTCCTTGCAACAGGAGCGCTATTGGGTGAACCAGGTGCATATATTGCTTTATCAGAAAGCATTGAAACGATACGACAGGATATGTTTCGTTATGCATTGAACACTGATGATTTGGAGAAAAAGAAAAAACTATTCTTTATTGATCTTGGTCCTGGTATTAATTATGGTGAATACGATGAGATATCAAATCTTATTACCCCGGATTATCTACAGCAATCAGGTGATTCCCCGGCAAATGCACCGCCTACTCCATTTTCCGTATTTCAGGAAGTGGAAACCCAGGTAAAAAACCTCGGTATCAAAAGATTAGTGGTTGATTCTTTATCTTCTATCAGGTTCACGTCACAGAATCCTGCCTCTGAAGAGCGGTCGATCGGCAGGTTCATCCGCAACCTGAAAAATCTGGGTTGTACTACTATACTTCTTTCTGAACTTACAAGACCGGATGCTTATACAATAGAACAATTCGCATCGCACGGTGTGATATTCTTGCATAATTTCATGGACCAGCAGGGAAATATGGTCAGGGCTTTGCAGATCATAAAAATGCGAGGGACAAAGCATGACTGTGATATGCGATCTATAGAATTTACGGATAAGGGCTTGAAAGTTTCAAAACCTATTAAAAGCAAATAAAGAGGTTTTATGTATTACCAGCAATAGTGCAGAAGATGAAAAGGTCAAGATCACAAAAAAATTATATGAACTCGGCTTTGAAGTAGGACTTAAGGGCCATTCTGAGATAGGGTGGGTATTAAGAGAATACAATGACCTGACTACAAAAGCCCTGAAAATAGGGATCAAAACACCGGATTGCCATTATACAGATGGCAAAACAAAAGGTAAAGCGAGTAAGGATACAGGAGGAATAGCGGGACAGAAAGCCCCTGAAAAGGCAGACGTTTTAGTTAAGAAGTTTGACTTTTCGGACACAGGATTTGACACAACGCAAGAAACGGAATCTATTATAGATCATCCATCAAAAAAACCTTCGATGAACGAACTTCCAACATTTGTAAAAAAGAGCAGGGAAACCGAGCTCCCAGTATTCCTTGAAGGTTTCAAACCTTCAAAAAAAAAATAATCTATTCATCCAGAGCTTTGTTCGATAGCCCATCAGTATAGGAATTATCTTCTCGTTCCACCCACTTAAAATCTATTTTTTCAAATTTAGCAGATAATTTCTTAGCTTCATTAAAAAGCGGTATGAGATTCTCGCTTTTCACTTTGTATTTCCCTGAGATCTGCCGTATTACAAGCTGACTGTCACCCCTTACTTCAAGTTCCCTGCAACCATGGGCGAGCGCAAGTTTTAATCCTCCAATAAGGGCATTCCATTCAGCGATATTGTTTGTTCCCCGTCCGATATTTTCTGATAGTTCCTTTACTTTTATTCCATTATCCAATAGCACCGCGCCTATTGCCATCGGTCCGGGATTTCCCCTGCAGGCGCCATCAAAAAATAATGTGAACCTCATGTCATCCTTTGGCTGTAATATACTCACAGCTATTAAGGATTGGCGATGCTTTATTATGCAACCCTTTCACTCATTCACAACCTTTGCCTCGTTTATCCTCAAGAATTCCTTATCAAAAGTCGATTGTGTGTTGTTTAGCAAGTTTCAAGAAATTCTCCACTATCTTTAATCCATGCGGAGTAAGCACAGATTCAGGATGGAACTGCAAACCGAATATTGGTGTGCTCCTGTGTTTAACTCCCATTATGATGCCATCCGCCGTCCTGGCAGTAATTTCAAGTTCATCCGGTAATTTTTCAATCGCAAGTGAGTGGTAGCGCCCCCCCACAAGAGGATCAGGAATATCTTTGAATATCCCGGACCCATCATGATATACAAGAGATGTCTTCCCGTGCAGCGGACCTGATGGGGAATGGCTCACCTNGCCNCCAAAAGCCACAGTTATAGCCTGGTGCCCCAGGCAAACGCCAAGCAGCGGGACTGTTGATTCCCTGATAATATCCAGGCAATTCCCGATATCCCTGGGTTTTGCGGGGTGTCCCGGTCCCGGTGATATTACTATTGCATCGGGGGCAAGCTCCTTTATCTCTTCAAGAGAGATTGTATTCGGAACCACAACGGTGTCAGGTTCGAATATGGACACATAATCCACAAGATTCCATACGAACGAATCTTTATTGTTCACAAATAGGATCTTCATGTTTCACCAATGGCTTTTATCATCGCAGCCATCTTTCGTTCTGTCTCGTTGTATTCATATTCGGGGTCGGAATCTGCAACTATCCCAGCCCCTGCCTGCACTATTGCTTTTCTTCCATTCTTGATTATAGTCCTGATCACTATGGCAAAATCCGAATCCCCGTTCCATGAGTAATAACCTACGCCACCGCCGTATATCCCGCGAGCGTCGGCCTCAAGGTCATGTATTATTTCCATAGCGCGTATCTTGGGGGCGCCGGAAAGTGTGCCAGCCGGAAATATTGCGCGGGTGGCATCGAACTGGTCGCACTCATCACGAAGTTCTCCGGATACGGTGCTTTCGATATGCTGGACGTGCGAATATTTGATCACAGACATAAAATCATCAACCTTTACAGTACCGCCTTTTGATACCATACGTACATCGTTTCGCCCCAGGTCAACAAGCATCACATGTTCAGCTCTTTCTTTTTCACTTTCAAGCATCTCTTTTGCAAAAGTTGCATCTTCTTCGGGAGTTTTCCCCCGCGGGCATGTTCCTGCTATGGGATTTGTGACGATCTTTCGATCATGCACAGACATTAATGTCTCAGGGCTTGCCCCGATGATGCTTGTGCCATTGAACTCAAAAAGATACATGTAAGGGCTTGGATTAACGGTTCGAAGCATAGAATATAGTTCAATGGGTGTCTGGTCTGTAGTAACTTCATACCGGCGGGAAAGCACGACCTGGAAAATGTCACCGTCTATTATGTGTTTTTTTGCCTTCCTGACAGCATCTTCGTATTCGTTTTTTTCCATGTTACATGTTATTTTTGAGGGTCTTTTTTTCTGTAAAACCACAGGTTTTACATACCTTATCTTTGATTCAATACATCTTGCATCTTCCATTGCTTTTTGATAGATCTCACCGGCATTATCCCCGTCAAGGACAAAAGGGGTCATGATTATGAATGTTTCCCCTGTCAGGTGATCAAACACTACTGTCTTCGTGGTAAGTGCAAATTGCGCATCAGGAGTCACACTTTTTTTAGGGGGGATTTTAATCCAGCAGTCATAAACCATATCATAAGCACAATATCCGATAGCTCCTCCAAGGAAAGTCTGCCTGTCAAAGCTTTCTCCAATAAACTTCACACCATTTGCGCAAAACGCGGCTCTTATGGCATCCATTGTATCATAACCGTCCTTGAGCATTCCTCCATTATCCAGATCGCATACTTTAGAAAGTGATGACTCGATAAAATCCACAAGATTTGTCTTGTTTGTGTGATCAAGCGAAACGAAACGATCTTTTATAGTAACTACAGCATCAGGTTGGGCTCCTACGAACGAGAAGCGGGCATGCTTTTTCTCTTTTTCGACAGATTCAAGAAGATATGCGCATTTTTTATCAAGTGCCGCGTAAAGTTCAAGAGGTGAGCAATCCGTCATCACTTTTGCCTTAAGCTGGATTATCGCTGGCCTCTCATCTGCGAAGTGAATAAATTCCATCTCACTAATATCGAATTTCATAGCATCCTCGCGTTATTGATAAAATCAATGACTTTCGTTTCATCTTTCTTTCCATTTGTCTCCACGCCTGAAGCAGTATCAACTGCATATGGGCGAACGCATTTGATGGCTTCACTCACATTCGAGGGAGTCAGCCCCCCTGCCAGTAGAACCGGCATGCCAGATATTTGAACCACTTTTCCACTTAATTCCCAGTTGTGCGAAACGCCAGTTCCTCCCGTCTTTCCACAGATAGCGGTATCAAGAAGCACGGCATCCACAATTCCTGAAAATTTATTTATCTGGTCAATAAGCGTTTTAGTATCGGCACGTTCCGATACTGGAATTGTCTTGATTATTCTTACACCCGTTTCCCTGATCTTTCTTAGTTCTGCCAACGGCAGAGCATTATGTATCTGAACCGCAGTGGGTCTGGCTTCATGGATCATATTTATCGCTTCATCGGCGCTTTTCGGCATGATGACAAGCACAGAAATCACAAATATTGGAACTTGAGTGATGAGTTGGCAAGCCAATGATAGGGAGATCTTCCTTGGTGAATCAACAGGAACTTCTGTGATGAATCCTACAGCATCAGCACCAGCATTTACTGCTATCATAAGATCGCGTTCATTCTTTATGCCGCAAATTTTTACTTTCATCGAATCCTTTTTTTATAAGAACCGTGTGAGCTTTTCAGGCTCTCCAGCCTCATTTACGAGCTCTTTTAGTTTGTTCAGTGCAGCGCCGGTATCTATGGATTCGTTTGCCATTCTGATCCCGGCTTCGAAGGTTTGTGCTTTCCCGCTTACAAGAAGCGCAGCGCCTGCATTGACTGCGATAATATCTCGTTTTGCGCCTTTTTTACCCTTCAGTACATCCACGATATCCTTTGCATTCTCCTGGGGCGTACCGCCAGCAATATCAACGATCACAGCGCGTTTTATGCCAAGTTTTTCAGGTGTCACGGTATATTTTGTGATATTTCCGTCTTTTAATTCTACTATCTGGGTCTCGCATGTTGTTGATATTTCATCCATCCCGCCGCCATGGACAAGAAGCGCTCTTTTTGTGCCCAGTATATTAAGGACGTTTGCCATGGTCTCGCATAATACGCCATCAAATACGCCTATAACCTGCGCTTTTGCATTAGCGGGATTGGTAAGTGGTCCCAAAATATTAAATACTGTCCGAAAACCAATATCACGCCTTATCTGTCCCACACGTTTCATGGATGGATGAAACACAGGAGCGAGCATGAAACCGATACCAACCTTCTCGATCGTTTTTTCAACCTGTGAAGGTGAAGCATCAATTTTTACACCTAGCTCTTTCAGGACATCTGCACTTCCAGATTTTGATGTGATGGAATAGTTGCCGTGTTTTGCGACTGGAACTCCTGCCCCCGCTGTTACGATCGCAGCGCCTGTGCTTACATTAATTGTACCTGTTGAGTCGCCACCCGTTCCGCATGTATCGATAAGTGTTCCATTGACCCTGGGATTTATGATATTGGCGACTTTTTTCATCCCTCGCGCAAGTCCCGCGATCTCGGCGGGTGTTTCGCCTTTCATTTTCATGGCAGTTAAAAATGCAGCTATTTGAGCATCAGATGCATCTTTGAATATTTTTGATATGGCGATTTCAGCCTCTTCTGTGGTGAGATCATGTTTCTGGATGAGTTTCTGGATATATTCTTTCATAAATATCATTGTACATATGTGTACATTAATGTATGATTGAGTACATTGTATATAAAAGTTGTCCTGTACAATTGGATTGTATGAGACATTTTCCGAAGAATTTATTTACAATTGCGTTATGTTCAAATGAATATAAGGCGGTAAGTATATGAAAAAATTATTTGCAAAATTATTAATAGTTACAGTTTTGATCTCACTTTTTGCTGGCTGTGTTCAACAAGCACCGACTGATAATATAACAACTCCAACAACCACTCCGATATCAACCCCCACATCAACAGCTTCACCTGCGGAAATGCGTTTGGCTACGACAACTTCAACATGCGATACAGGATTGCTGGATGTCTTTAACAAAAAATTCGAACAAGAAAATAATGTAAAAATATCAACGATATGTGAGGGCACTGGCAAAGCAATAGCCACAGGTGAGCTCGGTGCAGCAGACGTATTAATGGTACATGCAGTACAGGCTGAATTAAAAGCCGTAGCTAACGGAAGTTTCATTAACCGCACTTATATGATGTACAATTATTTCGTGATCATTGGACCTGAGAACGACCCTGCAGGGATAAAGAATGCAAGCAATGCTACAAATGCCTTCGCAAAGATCGCTGCAAAGCAGTCGCCATTCGTTTCCAGAGGAGACAATTCTGGCACACAGATAATGGAATTATCGATATGGAAATCCGCGACCATCACTCCAGCAGGAACATGGTACCAATCTGTAGGAAAAGGTATGGGAGATACGATCACGACTGCCGACATCAAGAATGGTTATACACTCTCAGACAGGGGAACATATCTTGCAATGAAAGATAAAATAAAACTAACGATCCTTTTCGAATCGGATCAGAAGTATCTTTTCAATCCTTACCATGTTATGGCAGTGAATCCCGCGAAGTTCCCGAATGTGAAATACGATCTTGCACTGAAATATATTAACTATGCGACATCTGCGCAGGGACAGGACATCATACGGAATTATGGAAAGGATAAATTTGGAGAAGCGCTTTTCGTTCCTGAAGAAGATGCGGGCAACGTAACCAGTCCCTGAAAATATTTCTTTAGAGGTGACTGTTTTGAATAAGCTGCTTGATCTCGTCAGCAGATACAAAGATCATTGTAAGAGGCAATGTGCCCAGAGTGAAGCATATCGGACATGGCATGGAAGCCGGAGAGAAAGTAATAGAAGGTTCTGCTGGCATGCATGTGGGCTCTGAAATGATAGGGGGAAGTATTCTTGTTGAGGGCGATGCAGGCGCATGGGCCGGCATGGAGATGAAAGGCGGGAATTTGCATATTACCGGGAATGCGGGAGATCATGTTGGATGCGCTTATAGGGGAAGCTGGCGGGGAATGTATGGAGGGAGCATCCTGATCGATGGTAATGCAAGGAGCCAGCTCGGAGGCGGAATGAGCGGTGGAGAGATCCTTGTTTGTGGAAGCGTTGAGAATTTCCCCGGGATAAGAATGAATAACGGTCTGATTGTGGTAAAAGGCGATGCCATCCGCGGCGTGGGAGCACAAATGTCAGGCGGAACATTTGTCGTAAGCGGGAAGATCAAACAATTATCGCCAGGCTTTGAGTCTATAGGCACTGAAAAGGACCCGAAAATCGGTGACACTTTGCTGACAGCCGTTGATGTACTGCGAGAAAGGGATGTAGATGCTGTGTTTGTAATGTCGGCTGACCTTGTTTGTCATTTCCCGGCAACATGCGCTGAATACATGTTGAAGATACCATGAAGCAGTTGTTTGAGAAGATAAAGAAGTTGAAATAAACAACGAACTGATGCGAACTCGAAACGAATGCTTAGTGAAAGTTGTCAGGAAGTTGTTTTCGAGTTCGTTGTTATGTTTTTGTTCCTATGATTGATATAAGAACAGAAACTTATAAATTGAAATAATAAGGTTATAACGTTATAAATGACACAAATAATACCTTCTATAGTAAACAAGAAAATATATGCGGTTCTTACCGGGGATCTTGTTGGCTCTTCCAGATTTAACATAGAAAAACAAAGGGATGAGGTTTTATTAGCTCTTAAAGACTCATTTAAAATAATTGAATCAATTGATATTATTGCATCAAATTTTGAAATTCATAGAGGGGATAGTTTTCAGGGAGTATTATCTAAACCTGAAGCTGCGCTTAAGACTGCAATAATTATCCGTTCCAATTTGCTATCTAAGTTTAAAGGCAAAAGGATTCATCTGGATGCCAGAATAGCCATTGGCATTGGAACAATTGATTATCTGCCCAAAGAACATGTGGGGGAAGGGGATGGTGAAGCATTTAGGAACTCAGGGACTGAACTTGATAAAATGAAAAAAGGTGAACAGAGATTGATTGTAAAGACACCGTGGCATAATGTAAATGATGAATTGCAAACCGAATGTGTACTGCTTGATTCATTAATTCAAAGATGGACAAAAGAGCAGGCTGAAGCAATCTTATATCAAATCCATGGATTAAAACAGGAAGAAATCGCCAAAATCCTTGGCATAAGTCAGCCCGCTGTTTTTCAGCGTTTAAAAACAGCCAGCTACTGGTCACTTCAGGCATTCTTAGAGCGTTTTAAAACTATTGTACAATATAATGTTTTGGAGTAATATCTATTTAAAATAATGTAAAGGACTTATAATGATCACCCAGATGGAAACTTCATTACTTATTCGTCTAATAATAGCTCACTTGATTGCGGATTTTGTATTCCAGAGTGACTCGTGGGTCAAACAGAGATTCAATAACGGCTGGTCATCAAAATATCTTTATTTGCATGGATTAATTGCCGGATTCCTTGCATATCTGTTCTGCGGATTATGGTCTTTCATATGGATTCTGGCAGTGGTTGCTATCACTCATATTTTGATAGATGGTATGAAAGTCAAATATACAGATAATGTTCGCTCGTTCCTGATAGACCAAGCAGGGCATTTCTTAGTAATTTTTGGTGTCTGGTTATGGATAATAAATCCTGAATCCGAAGATATAAACTTTTTAACGCAAGTTCTTCTGCCTGGATTAAAAATATGGGTTATAATAGGTGCTTACATTGTCATAATCTGGCCGTGCAGTGTTCTGATCAGTAAAATTACAGAGAAATGGAGGTTGAAAATATCCAGCGATGAAAGTTTAGAAAACGCTGGAAGATGGATAGGAATATTGGAACGTTTTTTGATCCTTACTTTTGTTCTGCTGCAACAATATTCAGCAATAGGTCTACTGGTAGCAGCTAAATCAATTTTCAGATTCAGCGAGATACGAAAAGTGGGAGAATATGTTTTGATCGGAACATTACTGAGCTTTACTGTTGCAATTATAGTGGGATTGATTGCAGGATGGTTTTTCATATGAAATATAACGGGCATGCAAAAAAAGCAGGCAAATGGACGAACTATTGGAAGGATGAAGTGCATGATCCTTCAGCTCCATATATTTTGACAAAGTGTATAGAAATTTCCGGCGATGTGCGAACAGAAATCGAACTGGATGTCGTGGAAGAAGAAAGCATAAAGATGATGCTGGACGGGAGACACCTTGTAACTTTTCTTGCCCTTCCAAGAGAGCTTCGCGAACTTTCTGTGGGATTTCTTATATGCGATGGAGTTCTTAAGAAAATAGAAGACATTCGTTCGATATCTGTACAAGACGATACCGTTTTTTGCGAAAGCACTTTGGATAAGAGTGATCTTGAACTGTGGACTGAGGTCAGGAGTTCAGGATGCATTGGCATAAAATCTTCATGGGAAGGAATAGAACCTATCACCTCAAAAGTCAAGATGGTGGCAAAAGTAGCGCGTGCAGGGATTCCGATCGTGGTGAGCAAGGCTGCACCATTAAGCACTGGGATTGCGCTTTCAAAAATGGTAGGAATGACACTTGTGGCATTTGTAAGAAATCCGAATTTATATATATATTCTGGCCAAGAGAGGATATTATAAAACAGTTTTAAATTTTAGGACATATGAGGTAAAAACCGTGCTTGATGGAAAACTATTGATCGCAGGAAAATGGGAAACCTGCGATAAGAAATTCGAATCTTTGAATCCCGCCACAGGCGAAATCTTGGGGAAAGCATGTCTTGCAGGAAGTGAAGAGGTAACAGAAGCTGTAAAGGAAGCGAAGCTTGCCCAAAAAGGCTGGAAAAAGACCGACATTTTAGAAAGAGCAAAAATATTTACCAGGATCGGGGATGAGCTTCTAAAAAGATCACAGGAGATCAGCAACCTCATAACAATGGAAATGGGTCGTCCGCTGTTTGAATCAAATATCGAAGTGCGCAAAACCTCTGAAATGGTAAAATATTTTGCAAATGAGGGGAAAACATTCCTGGAAGGGGATGCGATTCCAATTAATTCCCATAACTTCAGCTTTACCAGATTTGAACCCGTTGGAGTTGTGGGTATAATAAAACCCTGGAACTATCCTTTATTACTTCCATTATGGGCCATAGCTCCTGCACTTATTGCAGGCAACACTGTTGTTTTTAAACCTTCTGACCTGACCCCTTTCGTTGGAATAGAGATAGGCAAAATATGCCAGGATGCCGGGATTCCGGATGGCGTGATAAATGTTGTAACCGGTGATGGTTTTACAGGTAAAAGTCTTGTCAGTTCAGATATAGATATGATCTCCTTTACTGGAAGTTCGGATACTGGCAAGAATATCATGAAAAACTCTGCTGATAAATTGCATAGGATATCTCTTGAGTTGGGGGGAAGCGATGCTTTTATTGTTTTCAAAGATGCTGACATTGAGGAAGCGATAAACGGTGCGGTCTGGGGAAGATTCATGAACTGTGGGCAGGTTTGCATTTCCCCAAAAAGGATCTTTGTTGAAGATGATATATCAGATATTTTCATCAAAGGATTTGTAAAGAAGACCAGGGATCTCGTTATTGGAAATAGTTTAGATCCGGGAACTGACATAGGCCCGATGGTCAGTATGGTACAGCGAGAGAAACTCAAATTGCAGGTGGAAGATGCTGTCAGAAAGGGTGCACTGATCGAATGCGGTGGAAAAGAACCCTTATCATTGAAGGCTGGATATTACTTCGAACCTACAGTTCTCACAGGAGTTACTCCTAAAATGAGTGTAATGAATGAAGAAGTGTTCGGACCTGTTGCAGCTATTTCAGTTTTTGATAATATGGATGAAGCCATTGCTCTTGCAAATAGCACCATATACGGATTAGGAGCATCTGTGTGGACTAAGGACCTGGATACTGCAATGCAAATGTCCTCGCAACTGGAGTGCGGGATGGTATGGGTAAATGATATATGCACACTACACCCGCAATGTCCCTGGGGCGGGATCAAGCATAGCGGTATGGGAAAAGACTTAGCTAAAAACGGTATCCGGGAATTCGTCAGCATCAAGCATGTAAATATCAACTCAGGAAATGACAAAACACGATCCTGGTGGTTCCCGTATGGGGGAAGATAAATCAGATCAAAGCAGGTAGCACTCAAATATTTTTTTAAAAATGAAACTCAAGGACGGTTTAAAAAAAATGGATTCCCCAATAACACTCACAGAAGCACTTGAAAAAATTAAGAAACTTAAAAGGACATATTACTTTAAGCGCGAATCAGAAAATGTTTCCCTCAACGATTCTGTGGGGAGAGAAATCAGTGAAGATATTATTGCAGATTCGATGTCCCCTGTATTCGATATTGCTGCCATGGACGGGTTTGCTGTGCGAAGCCAAGACCATTATCCGCTCACAATTTCAGGATGTGTATTTGCTGGCGATAGAATTGTAAAGATAAATTGCGGTGAAGCTATAGCGATCGCAACTGGTGCACTTCTTCCGGAGGGCGCTGATGCAGTATTGAAAATGGAGGATTCAGAGGTCAGAAAAAATCTCCTTTATGGAAAGTCTTTCAAGAAATGGGAAAACGTTTTCCGAGAAGGATCGGATTACCTTGCAGGGGATCGGATATTTGAGAAAAATCACCGCACAATGCCCCAGAGCGCTGCGCTTCTGTATAGCCTTGGTGTCGAAAAAGTCCCGGTATATAAAAAGATCAGAGCTGGAATAATCTCCACTGGCACGGAAATTTTTAATGGCATGATAAAAAATACTAGCGCGGTGCTGATACAGGGATTTATGAAAGAAATTGGCTGTGAATCTACATTTATGGGCGCTGTCCAGGATGACTATAATAAAACAAAAATTATTTTGCTTGAAGCTTGCGAAAAATACGATGTAGTATTTACAACAGGTGGGGTCTCGGTAGGGGAACGAGATTTTGTTGCGGATGTGATAGCTGATACAGGAAAAATCTTATTCCACAGGGTTGCCATCAAACCGGGAAAACCCCTTGCCGTCGGTATTGTGAACGACACGCCAGTATTTGCACTCCCTGGCAAACCAACCGGGGCTTTGACTGCTCTTGAGATAATAGTGCGAAGCTATTTTACGGATAATCCAAGAGCAACGCAGGAGCTTGCGATAAATGAGGATTTTATGCTCCCGGAAAAAGATTTTGAATACATCCTTTTCGTGAAGATAGTAAATAATACAGCAAACGCTATGGGCAGACAAATGAAGTTGTATGAAAGGGAATATAATACGGCGATAATCTCAGCATCTCCCCGTTCTGCCGTTGTTGAAGGTTATGTAATAACAAACAGGGATATTGAAAAAGGTGAACTGGTGAATGTATACCTATTCAATTGATGGAAATATGAATAAGAAAACAGAGGCACGGACATGAGCACCGCTGACTTTCTTGTTCAGGGTATCATAAAAGCATTTGAACTGATATTCAGTTTAAATCCTTATATCATGAGCATAACAGGAGTTTCCATAAGGGTTTCAGGCACTGCAACTCTCCTTGCTACCCTTACAGCAATACCACTGGCATTTGCCATATCCTTCGTGCATTTTCGTGGTAAACAGGCACTCATCACACTTGTTAATACTGGCATGGGGCTGCCGCCGGTTTTTGTTGGTCTATTTGTTTTTTTAATGATCGTGCCCGTGGGTCCATTCGGATTCTTGAATATAGTTTATACAAAAGAAGCAATGATTCTTGCACAGTATATTCTTATTACTCCGATAATTACTGGCATTTCTCTTGCTGCGATAAAAGCGGTTCCTAAATTAATAATAGAGACTGTATATACTCTCGGTGGCACTGAGAAAGATGCAGCTTTTGCGACATTAAGAGAAGCAAGATTTGGCATCATCACAGCAGTACTTGCAGGACTGGGAAGAGCACTTGCAGAAGTGGGAGCCATTCTCATTGTAGGCGGCAACATTGCCCGTACAGGAAGTGTGGGTGGAATAGGTGAGGGACTTTCTGAAACCCGCACTCTCACGACTGCGATCACATCTGAAACCAGTAAAGGTGATATCTCAACCTCGATTGCTCTTGGTATTATCCTCATCTCCCTTGTACTCTCTGTGAATATCCTGGCCAACTATTTCCAGAGGAGGGATTAAATTGGAGGAATTGTACAGAATAGAAGACTTAAGCAAATCCTTTGGAAATAAAAAAGTATTACAAAATATCAACCTTAAGATTTTCACTGGTGAAATATTTGCTTTTATGGGACCGAGCGGAGTTGGGAAAACCACAATGTTGCGGCTATTGAATTTGTTGGAGATGCCCACAACCGGCAAACTTATTTTTAATGGGAATGATAACGCGATCCTGCAAAAAAATAACGTCATGCGCAGGATGTCAATGCTCTTTCAAAGACCTGCAATATTTAACACATCGGTTTTCAACAATGTAGCTTATGGCTTGGTGATCCGCAGGGTGGATAAGAAAACAATAGAAAAAAAAGTGATCGATGCTCTTGCTATTGTGGGACTTGCAGGTTGTGAAAACCAAAAAGCTCTTACCCTTTCGGGAGGTGAGGCCCAGCGTATGGCTTTTGCGAGGGCGATTGTTTTTAAACCTGATGTTCTTCTTCTGGATGAGCCAACAGCTAATCTTGATCCTGCTAATGTTGCGAAGATAGAAGAGATCATTAGAAAGATCAGAAGCGAGCTTAGCACCACGATTATCATGGCATCACATAATATTTATCAGGTGCGACGTCTTGCTGACAGGGTAGGAATTCTGCTAAACGGAGAATTGATCGAAGTTAACACGAAAGAGCAGATGTTCACAAACCCGAATGATGCAAGGTCTTATGCATTTATAAATGGTGAGTTTATATATTAATAAAACCTGCTTAAAATAATGGTCGTAATAGAAAGAACACAAGTTAAGACGAAATTATGGCTTGTAAATGACAAAGATGAACCCATAATGGGTGAGGGGCGGGTAT
>JGI24132J36420_10000710_pt1 | contig 15777 bp, 13 predicted proteins | sample BarGraNGADG00212_3_FD_36420 | JGI IMG/M metagenome (IMG submission 36420) | reverse complement strand
ATGAAAGCAGACAACGACAAATAGCATATTGTTTTATATCTGCACCGAGAAAAGAAGTGCGGAGAAGTTGACATGTCTTGGAAGGAAATAAGCCCGCTGAGCAATATCCGCAGTAAGATGGATGGGTTGTTAGATGATGTTGACACCGACGACGACTATGCTGGGCAAATCACCGCAACGCCGCCCGTNGACCTTATAGAGCTCCCCGAAGAAATTGTGGTTCTAGTAGATCTTCCAGGTGTTAGTAAGGACGACGTGAAGCTTGAGGGCAGCAGCGACATGGTAGAGATCTCAGCGGAACGGACTTCAAAATACGACAATGACGAACATCTCATAAGAGAACGCGCGCCACGCGAGTATTACCGTTCTATCAAACTCCCAACGACTATCGATGATGCTGGCGCCCGCGCAAGCTTCTTTAACGGGGTGCTCGAAGTGCACCTGCCGAAGATTGGCATAGCTGACAAGAAGTTAATCACTATTGAGTAATCTGGCTTGTCGCTGAAGTAGATTGACGGCATCAGACAGGTTCGCTCCTCATCTTGTGCTCAGTGGGGGTAACTCTCATCATCGCCGTCAAAGTGAGATATTGACCATTTAGACGATAAATATTCCTTCTAGACTCTAAACGTGCTCACGCAAGCCACTTGTGATTCGCTTGAAAACTGAAGCATATACAGTGAAGAATGTCCCTTTCGTGAAACAGGGAGACGACCTAACAGATTTTTTGCGGGATGAAGACCTTCACGAAGGAGATATCGTTGTCATTGCTTCGACGGTAGTCTCAAAGGCTGAAGGATTGGCCCGGCGTCTGGATAGTTTTATCCCAAGCGACCGAGCCCATAAGATCGCCGCAGGACTTAACGAAGATCCGCGTTTCATTGAAGCGGTGCTTGGCCAATCCGCCGAGATCCTGATTGAAAAACCATTCTTGCTAGTTGAAAGTAAGTTTGGTCAGGTGTGTGTCAACGCAGGGTTAGATCGGTCAAACGTCGAAGAAGGGTTCGTCTTACTCCTTCCGGATGATCCCTCCAAGAGCGCACAGCAGATACGCGCACGAATAAGCGAGCGCTATTGCAAGAACGTATCGGTAGTAATCACTGATACCTGCGGTCGGTCGTTTCGAGAGGGACAAACTGGCGTCGGGATAGGGTTTGCTGGAATTTCCCCGATGAAGGATTGGCGCGGGATGAAGGACCTCGAAGGGAAAGCGTTAGAGATCACCAATGAGGGTGTGGGCGATGAGATAGCTGGGCTCGCCAACCTAATGATGGGNGAGGGGGCNGGCGGCACCCCAATTGTCATCGTTCGGGGCATCACCTATGAGGACCGCGTGTGTCAGGTGTTTCGTTCAAAGGAAACTGACGTGATAAGAAAATATATCAAAGAAGCAAATACGCAACAGTGAAACGTAGGCTTTTTAAGACTTCCACAAATCTCTTTTTGTATTTTTCGAGACAAGCGCTATCAATNGCAATCGCACGCGCTGCATGCTTCTTTTGCGATTTTCATACAACATTTTAGTGGGAGGATACAGATTTGGAACCAAGTAATGAGTCACAGCTAGATACTCTGGTAATACGAGAAGCAGTAATAAATGATTTGCCAAGCATTCTAGATCTCTATGCCCAGCTCTTCGCAAATACAGACCAAGCTTCGCAGAATAGAAAAGAGTTACTGCCTGAACACTCNAACGCATTTTGGAAATTGAACAAAGCCCGATTTGTGCTCTATTTGTAGCAGAACGTGCCGGAGCTGTCATCGGGACGTTTGCGATCACAATAATTCCGAACGTGTCGCATTGTGGCAGACGTTGGGCAGTGATCGAAAACGTCGTAGTAGATGAACGAGGTCGCGAATCGAGCGTAGGGACCGTAATGATGCAGCACGCAATTGCTCGTGCTCAAGCGCAAGGGTGTTTCCGCGTGGTTCTCTCAAGTAGCATGCACAGAGGGGGCAGTCACAAGTTTTACCGCGGCCTCGGATTAGAGCCATTTGGCTACAGCTTCAGCTTGTTTTTGACACAGGATAAGGAGAAACAAGCCTAGCTTGAAACCTATACACCGACTGTTTCAGCCGTTCTGCAGCTGGCTAAACTCTCGCGGTCGTTTTGCGTATAGGCCTTTAAGGTCTAGCAAGAAATGGAGCGTCCCGGCCGGGATTCGAACCCGAGTCTTGAGCTCCGCAGGCTCATAGGATATCCACTACCCCACCAGGACTCGCTTATCTTTATACGTTTAACGGTATAAATCGGTTATTCAATCTGACTTACTTAGTAAGACTGCTTGATGTATCTCGTTATGTCGGCACCGACTTCGGATGTGGTCGAGTTCCCTCCGAGATCAAATGTTCTGACTTTGCGTGCCCGCAGATTGCCCTCGATCGCGCGCATTACGCCGCTCGCAGCTTGAGCCTCCCCTAGACTCTCGAGGAGCATCGCTCCAGCCCAAATTGTCGCAATCGGGTTGCTCTTGTTTAAGCCTTTATATTTTGGAGCAGAACCGTGAATCGGTTCAAACATTGAAGTTCCTTCTGGATTTATATTACCACCTGGGGCAAGCCCAAGCCCACCTTGCACCATAGCCCCAAGATCCGTAATAATATCTCCGAACAAGTTCGGAGTGACAACTACGTCAAACCATTCCGGGTTTTTCACAATCCACATCGTCATAGCATCGACGAGATTAAACTCCGTTTTTACATCTGGATAGTCTGCGGCGATTTTAGTGAAGATCTCACGCCAGAAGCCGTAAATGTCCGTCATGGCATTCATCTTGTCGACGCTAGATACGTGTCTCTCCCTTCTTGTAGCCAAGTTAAACGCGTACTGCATCACGCGTTTTGTCCCCTCAGCTGAGATAAGTCCGACTTGATATGCAATTTCGTCACTGTCAGAGTCAATATCGAGACCAAACTTGACGCTATAAAGGTTGCGGATAACTTCATCATCATGATGTACTCTACCTCTCTTAGTGCGACCGCCAACACCGATATAGAGATCTTCTGAGTTTTCGCGAACCACAACGAAATCAATATCTTCAGGACCTTTGTCTCGAACTGGCGTTTCTACACCCTCCAGCAACCGGATAGGGCGGAGGTTTATGTATTGATCGAGATAAAATCTCAGCGCGAATAGGACGCCGCGCTCGAGCACCCCCGATGGGACACGCGCGTCGCCGACTGAACCAAGGTATATTGCATCGTAGTTGCTCAGTTCTTTGAGCGCATTTTCTGTAATAAGCTCGCCAGTAGAGAGATAATGCTCTGCTCCAAATGGGTACTCCTTCCATTCAATGTTGAATCCGTAGTTTTCGCCAGCGGCTTCGAGAACCTTTTTTCCTTCTGCAATAACCTCAGGGCCGATGCCGTCTCCAGCGATTACCGGGATTTTATACGTCTTCATTTTCGCTTCACCATGCAGTATTTAGCAAATCGATGTTACAGCAACACGATTAGTTCCTAGTCTGTCTCGAGTTCGCGCAGCTCTTGGCTTTCAAGCTGCGCATTGTTTTTTACGTACTGAACGAGGCCTCCAGCATCTATGATGTTCTTAATAAACTGAGGAAAAGGAGTCATGGGAATCTCCTTATTCTGTGTTTTGTTGAAGATTTTGCCCCTCTTTAAATCAACGTGGATGATGTCCCCATCCTCAATTTCCGTCGTGTCGCATTCAACAACGGGCAGTCCGATATCAATGGCATTTCGAAAAAAGATCCGCGCAAACGAACGCGCAAGCACAGCGCCAACATTATCCTTTAGAGCCAGAGGAGCGTGCTCTCTTGAGGAGCCGCAACCGAAATTCTCTCCGCCGACGACGATATCTCCTTTGACGACTTGACTCGAAAAGTTCGGTCGAACGTTTTCGAACGCATGCTTTGCGAGGTCTGTTGATGAATTAAGCACGAGATACTTGCCTGGGATAATTGCATCTGTATCCACGTTATCTCCAAACTTCCATACTCTGCCTGTAATGTCTTTTGATCTCGCCACGTTCCACTCCTAATGCGTTCTTGGATCAGCGATTACCCCATAGATAGCAGACGCCGCCGCGGTCGCAGGGGAACACAGATATACAGCGGCCATTGGACTTCCTTGTCTTCCAACAAAGTTACGGTTTGACGTGCTGAGACCAATCTCACCAGGACCGAGTATACCAAACGATCCACCCATACACGGACCGCAACAAGGGGCTTCTACAAGAGCCCCGCTGTCAGTAAAGATATCTATAAGACCTGTTTTTAACGCCCTCTGAAACACGGTTCTCGAAGCGGGAATCACAATCATTCGCACCCCTTGCGCAACGGTCTCCCCCTTTAGTAGCTCGGCTGCTGCCTTTAGATCCTCGTACCGGCCGTTTGTACACGAACCGATGAATACCTGGTCTATGTGATAGCCTTCAACGTCCGTGACTGGCACCACGTTATCGACTTGATGGGGTTTTGCAATCACAGGGACCATATCGCTCGCGTTGTAGCGACGTAACACTTTCGTTGCATCTTCGTCTGAACGCAGGGTGAAGTCTCCGTCAACGGAGCGTTCTTCTAGAAAGGAGGCGGTCACTTTGTCGGGTGCTACAATCCCCGTTTTCCCTCCCATTTCGATTGCCATATTGCAGAGAGTCATCCGGCTGGCGATGTCCATGTGAGCGACGGCTTCCCCACCGAATTCACACGCCTTGTAAGTTGCGCCGTTTACGCTGACGTCGCCTATTATTGTGAGTATCACATCCTTGGCATAAACGCGTCGTGAGAGTTTTCCTTCAATATCGAATGCGATCGTATCTGGAACTTTAAACCAAAGCCGTCCAGAGGCGAGGGCTACCCCCATATCTGTCGAGCCAACGCCGGTTGCGAATGCCCCAACAGCCCCATATGTGCACGTGTGCGAATCGGCGCCTATAACAAGCTCTCCCGGGAGCACGTGCCCCTTTTCGATCATGACTTGATGGCACACACCTTCTTGAACATCGTAGTTTAGGATTCCCTCTCGTTTAGCAAATTTGCGCAGTTCAATATGATTAACCGCAGCGTCGATCGAGTCAGCAGGTACCTGGTGGTCAAAAAGCATGATTACTTTGGTACGATCCCACACATGATCTGTTATCTCATGGAGCGTCTTGACGGCCAGAGGTCCTGTAATATCGTGAATCATGGCGACGTCTATCACAGCTTCGACAAATTCGCCGGCCGTGACGACTCTTCCAGCTGAATTTGAGAATATTTTCTCGGCAATAGTTTGTCCCATCTTCGAAGTGTCCCTTAGCTAAAAACAGCGTATAGGTTGCTGTCATAACACGCTACAGAAGTATAAAAAATATTTCATTACGAACAAAAGAATCGTTTGCGACAAATGTGGATGCAGCAAGCCTTTGACTCTCAGGGTTTATAGGGATCTCGCTGGATTTCGCACGGTTTCATACTCGCTGCACCTTTTTGATAAAGTTATTAAGATAAGGGGTTATTCTACTCAAGGTGCAAGGAAATTTAGACCACCTTTCTGATGATGTTGCGAACATTTACGAACGCTTAGCCAACACGATTTCAAGGGACGAGTTCGTTAAAAGAGTCAACCAAAAAGTGGAGGACATGTCTGGTTTGTGTGATGATAAGACTGCAGCCATGCTCGTAGCTCACGAGCTTGGCATCGATACGATTGTGCAAATCGGACAAATCGATGGACAAACGAGGGCCGTCGCATTTGTTGGGAAGCTCTCGCACATCTCGCCAACGAGAGAATTCTCCCGCAATGGCGATGTTGGACATGTTGCGAATCTTGTTGTTTCAGATGAAACTGGGTCAATTCGCGTAGTTTTATGGAACGATCTTGCAAAACATGTTGAAGAGCTTCAGATTGGACAGACCCTTAAGATTGGGGGCGTCGTCAAGGAAGGGCCTTATGGCTTAGAAGTGAACGCGAGAGAAATTGAAGTAGATGAATCAGTACCAAACACTGAAGTAGCCCACTCTAGGGATAAAGAGACGATCGCTGACCTTTTGCCAGGGCTCAATGCGGTCGAAATGAGTGGGGCCGTTCTCGAGGTCGGATCTGTACGCACTTTTACAAAGCGCGACGGCTCTGTTGGAAAAGTTTCGAACATCACGATAGGCGATGAAACGGGAAGGGTGCGAGTAACGCTTTGGGATGATATGGCAGAAAACGTCATTGATTTTGTTTCTGGCGATGTCGTTGACATAAAAAACGGGTATACTCGAGAGCGTTATGAACGGCTCGAATTGCATGTGGGCAGCCGCGGATCGCTCCTAAAAGGAACAAAAAGTGTTGAATTTGTTGAGCAAATCACACCTATTCGTGAGGTCAAAGCGGGCGCCTCGTGCACGGTTGAAGGAGTTATTGAGAACGTCGGTTCTCTCCGCGAATTCACTAGAAACAATGGCAGTGCAGGACAAGTTAGAAACATCGTGCTAAAGGACGATACTGGTGAGATAAGAGCCGCCCTCTGGGGCGAAAAGGCGATCGCTATAACCGAAGAGGATACCCACGGTAGTGTCATATTGCGCGACTGCACTCCGAAAAACGGCTTTGAAAATCAACTCGAACTGAGTGTTGATTGGAGAAGCGGTCTTAGTTTAGCAGGTAAGGCGGACCGGGCGCCTAGCCAAAATACCGCGCCGGAAGAAAGTACTGATGGGGGCATTACCGGTACGGTGATCTCATCGGGGGCGTCTGTGTGCGTCGACAACGGGATCGATTACGAGACTTTTGACAAGGCATTTAGTAACGTAACGCTGGACGTTGGGGATGAGGTTACGGTTGTTGGTGTCAGAACGAATGACAAGTTTGCGGCTAAAAGCGTATCAAAAACGCCGCAGGACGTGGCCGCACGAAAACTCACGGTGATCAAGAGGAGACTCGAAGAGCTTTAGTCCGCGATCCCGAAGGCGAAGGCGCTATAAACACTTTCGCTCTACACTCATAATCCTTTATAGGGTACAAGTGATTAGCGTGTACGACTCTCCTAGGGTTGCGACGGAAAAAGAGAGGGTGGGTAGATGGAAGAATTAGAAGAAATCGATGGTTTTAGTATCGAAGACCTGCCAGGTGTAGGCCCTGCTACCGCAGAGAAGTTGAGGGAGGCCGGTTTTAGCTCAGTGGAAGCAGTTGCCGTAGCTTCCCCTTCGGAGTTATCTAACGCGGCAGATCTCGGTGAGGCAACTGCATCCAAGATCATTATAGCGGCGCGCCAAGCCGCAGACATTGGCGGTTTTGAGACTGGCGACGTGATTCTTGAAAGAAGGCGGCACGTCGGCAAACTTAAAACCGGAAGCGGGGCTTTTGATGAGCTGCTTGGGGGGGGNATGGAATCCCAATCAATAACTGAGCTCTACGGGGAATTTGGCTCTGGAAAGACCCAAGTTGCACATCAGCTTGCGGTCAACGTTCAGCTCGGCAACGAACGCGGTGGCCTTGATGGATCGTGTATATTGATTGACACCGAGAACACTTTTAGGCCGGAACGCATCAGCCAGATCGCAGGAGGTCTCGGTCTCGATCCCGAAGACGTGTTAAGAAATATTCACGTCGCACGGGCACATAATTCCAATCACCAAATATTGTTAGTCGAATCGGCGAGTGAGTTATCGGAACAGCTCAAGGCGACTGAGCTCCCTGTAAAACTCCTTATCGTAGACTCTCTTACAGCCCATTTTAGGGCTGAGTATGTCGGTAGGGGTACGCTTGCAGATAGACAACAAAAACTAAACAAGCATCTGCACGACCTTATGCGCTTTGGAACGTTAAACAATGCAGTCGTGCTCGTCACGAATCAAGTTCAATCAAAACCTGATGCCTTCTTTGGCGANCCAACGCGACCAATCGGTGGCCATATATTGGGCCATACCGCGACTTTCAGGTTGTATTTGAGAAAATCGAAAGGTGGCAAACGTATAGCACGCCTTGTAGACTCTCCCAACCTTGCTGAAGGTGAAGCGATATTTTCGGTGGAGTCAGAAGGAATACGTGACTAAACGAGAGAAAACTCAAGCATTCCTGAGTTGTCCTGCGCCACCATGAAAGGGGTACTTTGATTAAAGCNGTAGCGTTTGATATAGATGGCACTTTAACCTTCCCTGACCGGTCCTTGGATCTTACAGTTGTTCGAGCCATTCGACAATTGTCGGTTCCTGTTGTTTTAGCGACAGGCAACGTTTTGTGTTTTGCAGATGCGTTAGCGGTCATAATCGGAAACAGCTCAGGTGTGATCGCCGAAAACGGGGGAGTCGTGGCTGTCGGTAAATCTAAGCTTGTTACCGGGAATATTGCTGCGTGTAGTCGAGCGGCCCAAGAAATCGAGGGCAGCAGTGAGTTCAATCTTCTGCGTATCGACGTCAAAGAGCGCGTTACTGAGATTGCTTATAGTAAAGATAACTTAACGACGTCCGACGTCGTGTCGCTTCGCAAGATTGTGGATCAGTGCTGTGAAGGCGTTACCGTCGTCGATTCGGGATTTGCTCTCCACATAAAAGATGCAAACGTTAACAAAGGTATAGGTCTCATTGGAGTTGCGCAACTCCTTGATATCGCCGTCGACGAATTTGCAGCGTTTGGTGACGCCGAAAATGATGTTGAAATGTTAGAGATAGCGGGGAACGGGATCGCAGTCGGTAACGCGGACCCTAAAGCGCGAGCCGCTGCAAATTACATCGCAGAAGAGCAGTACGGCCTTGGCGTTGTCGAAGGCCTTAACTATCTGGGGCTATTGTGATTGCTTGCCCAATTAGACAATAAATCTAACGACATGTAAAGAGTGTACCTTGCTGTGTGGTTCAGAATTGCGCGCACACGCTGAATTACCCCCCACGCACTCGCAAACTCCAAATCCCACACAACGGGCTGTAACATTAAACTACGCACGGCACGCTATAGCCGGCTTATCATAATTCGAAGTATTCCTTGACGATTTTGTAGGCGCAGAACTCGCCACACATAGTACAAGTATTTGTATCTGAAGGCATTCGTTCCTTACGAATATTCATTGCAGTTTGCGGGTCTATTGCGACTTTAAATTGTTTCGCCCAATCTACTTCGTTGCGCGCGTGCGCCATCTTTAAGTCGTCGTTCCTGTCGCCAAGCTTTACCATGTCCCCGACATGAGCAGCAATCCGCGCAGACATGACTCCTACGCGCACGTCTTCTGCATGTGGCAATGCAAGGTGTTCTGCNGGCGTAACATAGCAGATAAAATCAGCGCCATAAGAAGATGATAGAGCTGCTCCGATCGCGGCTACTATATTGTCATAACCTGGTGCTATGTCAGTTACGAGTGGACCGAGCATATAAAAGGGTTTATCTCTGGTCAACCGCTTTTGTAGCACCACATTAGCCTGAATCTCATCAACAGGTATATGCCCTGGGCCTTCAACGATCGTTTGAACACCAAATTCGTGTGCTTTGTCAGANAGCTCGGCATTTATTACTAGCTCTTGAATCTGGGCCCTATCCGTAGAATCATGCACTGCGCCTGCCCGCATGCCGTTCCCCATGCTGAGGGTCACTTCGTGTCGCTTGAGGATCTCAAGAAGGTACTCAAACTCGCTGAACAGTGGGTTCTCTTTCTCATTGTGAGCCATCCACGCTGACATTAGAGCTCCGCCTCTCGAGCAGAGGCCAGCGTGCCGTCCCTGAGCCCTCAGCCTGTCGAGTGTTATCCAATTTATTCCGGTATGAATCGCCATGAAGTTCGTGCCGAGTTTTGCTTGCTCTTCGGTTACTTTAAAGAGATCATCCTCTCGCATATCAACTATAGAGCCTGAATCCCGTGCAGCTTCAATAAACGCCTGATAGAGTGGAACGCTGCCAACGGATAGGGAAGTAGCTTCGATCACCCTCCTTCTAATTTCGTAGAAGTCGCCGGCGGTGGAAAGTTCCATTAAAGAGTCAGCTCCCGAAGCCTCGGCAACCTTTGTTTTTTCGACTTCGAGCGCAANATCATCAATGTCTGAAGAGGTACCTACTGAAGCGTTCACCTTAGTTTTAAGCCCTTTTCCTATCCCAATCGGTTTAGTCTTTCGATACGGGCTTATCGGAATTACGATCTGTCCGTTCGCAATCCCGCGACAGATAAATTCGGGCGTAACTCCCTCATCAGAGGCGACGGTCATCATTTCGTCAGTGATAATTCCTTGCTTTGCGCGATCAATTAGGGTCATGATTCACTCCGGGTTCTAGCAATCCAATAATTGTGTTATAACGAGGGAAATGTGTCAACTGGCGTTTACAGCTTCATTCAGCTTAAAAGCAACTGGTCCCTGTACCTCGATTTTAGTTAATCGATAATAAATGTATATACTATATGACTTTTTTTTAATTTAGTTGACATATTTTTTTTTAAATAATAATAATATATCGTTTAGCAACAGGATAGCTATTTAGCTAAACAAAAATTGAACTTTTTCAATTTTTAATGATTTCGCTCGACGCGAATCGTTAGTGACAAACGTCCTGAAACAGTCAAGTGGATTTAGGAGCGTTTGCGAGTGGGCATCTGCCGTCGGTTTCTCCCCAGAACCCACTTGAGCCGAAATCAGTCTTGTTTGTTCAACTAGTCGCTACCAAAGCGCTATTTCTTATACTTTTCAAGGAGGTTTTGAGCCTCATCCCAGTTGTAATCATAGATATGCATCGAGTTGCCAACTGTGCATAACGTCCCCATCTTCAGTCCGGTAGGTTCCAAAAGCTCTTTTTTAACTAGGGAAATAAATGCATTAATGTTGGCTTCATACGCTTGAAAGATGTCCCAACTTCGGTACATGATGTGGACGTCAAGCCTCTCATTGCTGTGTAGGTACACCCATATTCTCTGAAAGCACGGTTGGTCTTCGTCCTTTTGACAGTCAATTTGTGGAATCCACGTAATTGCCTGAATACGCTTCGATCCGACGCGTTTTTTTAATAACTGGTTTTTCATCCAATCTAACTGATCGATTCCGTGCCCCTCTACGAGTCGCTCCAAATACGTGTATTCGAAGTGGTGTTGATGTAAGTAAGCGCGATCGAACTGTTTTTTATATTCNTCTACCCGAGCCTTCGAACAAAAAGTATCACCTTTATGCCAACCTAGCGTAGGCCTGTCGATTTGGATCATTCCCATCAGGATCTGGCGCGCTTTAACTTCGTACTCGGTATCCACCACGTTGCCAAATTCCATGATGTGTCTGACTGCTTTATACCACGCCTCTGGAACTGTCAGCGTTGTTATGGACATCATTTTAGCATAACCAGAACGTTCGGCATAACCACGTGATCGTTGTATTCATCCAAAGCATTCACACAGGCCAGCGCTGAGGTGTCTTACTTCTGCGCTTGCTGCGTGAAAGAAAAAGCCTCGGGAGGGATTTGAACCCCCGACCTATTGATACCTTGCTCCGCAATCTTTAGCACCTGACGCATTNCGACGCAACTTTTGCGAATACAGTTACAAGTCAATCGCTCTTCCAGGCTGAGCCACCGAGGCGCTTTGAGCGATTTTACTTAGGCCCGCCGATACTTATACGTTTTTGATGTATAGCTATAAGGCGTTGGATTTACGAATGGGGCGGNTAACATACTCATTCGAACGCACTCGCCTCAACAAGCGCTTGAATCCCGGGCAAGGTCTCTCCAGCTAAGAAATTTATGCACGCTCCGCCCCCGGTTGAAATGTGAGTGATATGCTTATCAATACCAATGTTTCGTGCTGCGGCTGCGATGTGGCCCCCGCCTAGTATAGAGAATTTGGATTGAGCTGCTGCTTTTAAAGTTTCATCGGTTCCTAGGGCAAACGCCTTTTGNTCGAACACTCCGGCAGGGCCGTTAATCACAACGGTACCTGCCGCTTTGAGTTCTGTTGAATATGCTACAATTGTTTCTATGCCGATATCGTATATTGGATAGGCTTTTGGCAATGCTGAAATTGATGTCTCTAAACGTTTTCCATTGTCATTTAAAGCCACATCAAGGGGCGTTACTATTTTACCGTCGTANTTATCTAGCAATCTCTTACAAATTTCGATATAATTGCCGTATCCAGAAGATCTAATGTATTCGAGGTTTGGAGGTCCAAGGTCAATTCCCCCTGCAGCCAAAAAGATATTCGCTACGAGGCCCGAAACAAGCACTTTGTCAGCGCTTCCTTTAGCGAGAACGTGCTCAATGACTTTGATACTATCATCTGCTTTCGTCCCCCCGAGCATGAAAAGTCGCGGCCGCTGAGAGGTTGTCAGCGCTTTTGTGAGCATTTCGACCTCTCGCTCTAACAACTTTCCCGCTCCTGAAGTCAAGGCTTGCGGAAAAGCGACAACAGAAGTCTGTGCGCGGTGTGCTGTTGCAAACGCGTCATTTAGAAAGACATCACAAAGTAGGGATAGCTGTCTAACAAGATGCGTTTTAGCAAGATCTTCTACGGGAGCCTTGAGCATCTCTTCCGAACTAAAACGAACGTTTTCGAGGAGAGTAATATCNCCTATTTCCATCTCTCGTATTGATTGCCGGACGTTATGTCCATAAATGTCGTCGACATAGGCAACATCTTTTCCGAGAAGCGACGAGAGCTTCTCGCTGTGTTGCTTCATCGTCGTGAAATCTCGCTTCCCGGGCCGGGACTGGTGGGCGAGGAGCACCGTCTTAGCATCTTTCAAGGCTTCAATGGTAGGAATATGGCCGCGAAAACGAATGTCATCGAGAATTTCTCCATTGGGCCCAATAGGTGAATTCAAGTCGACGCGAACTAGGACCACTCGTCCGTGTGTGTCGAGGTCATCCATCGTGAGAAATGGCGGCATAGTCAAAGTGTATGTCAAAACGTAACATATAAGCGTATCTAATTGGCCTAAAATGGCGTTGAAGCGAGTTTTGAAGCCGCTAAAAAGCCTCCACAGCCTCTCAACGCGTTCAAACTGGAAAGAGCGAAGCCGTCGCTCAGGCTGGAAATCGAGAAACTCTTGTATTCTTGGGATATCGTAATTAATGGGCTGATAACGGTATCAAGAGCGAGCCGCAAATTTCCGATCCACGGTATAGCAGGTTGTTGTGCAACACCGATTATCCACTCTGGCTTAACTGGTTCGATGAATGGCGATCCGCCATAGAGCAACGGCTGATCATAGTCTTGGTTATGGTCTCCCTTAGTGATGAATCCGGCGTGAGCAGCCGTTTGATTGTTTGGCAGACGGTCGCCAGCGTTTACCCAATACATCGCTCGGTGTATGATTGGCGTCACCTGTTCGCCATTCGGCCGATAGATGATGACGTCACCGNAGTCGCCGAACCTCTGGTAATCAGTGGCTTTCCCGTCGTTGTAGGTGACTACTGACACTCTGTTTAGCCCTCGATTATACACAACGTCGCCGATGTTTATGTGGGGCACCATGCTTCCCGATTGTACAGCCACCAGCGGGCTCNCAGACCCTGAGTACCAATACACAATCGACAAGATCACGGCAACAACAAGAAATGCAACTATTATATCACGCAGAAGCGCTAACCAATAATTATCAGTCTCCCACAATTTCTTCGTTCGTTCTCTGGATTGATCTTGCATGTATTTCAGTTGAAAAGTGAAAAACGGAACTAAGCTGGTAGATATGTGACGATAGTTGTAATTGCCGCTTTATATAACCTGCCGACGACATGGGGTCGCGGGTCTGCGGCAGTCCTACAAAGCGCTTCGATGCATAAGCGCACAGGTTCTAGCTAATGAGTACGGGAAATGGAGGATTTCGCCGGGCAAGTTTTGGCTCATATCTTTTCGAGAGTGCCCCCAGTCATGACCTATTATGATTCGAACAGACATAATTGAGAGATTTTCNGACAGCGGCTTTCTAATTAACCAAGAAGCAGTGGTGATGATTCAGGAAAGCGAGCTGCCATTGGCAGTAGTTGACGAGGTTTTGAGGAACGTTGACGAATCTGTGCTAGTTGTTGCCCCCTCTAACGTCAACACGGCTAAAGAATTGCTGAACTCACGGAAAAAAAATGTGAAGCCGATGCTTCTGTTCGAACATAACGAAGGGGACATTTCGGATGTCATAGTTCAGAACCAATTCAGTGAAACGCAAATTGCTGGAACGCGCCTACGTCAACACCAGCCACTGTCTATAAAAATTCTGGCAGACATTACCGAGAGTTCCAATTGCGTAGGAACGTACGAAGAATTCGTACAATACTTTAGAAATCGGTACGACCGGCTCAGCGAAATTGTAAAGAGGCGGCTTGCTACTCGACCAATCGAGAGCTTGACGTTTTTAAACCGCNGACGCGAGGCCTTGTTCGACGATGAGTTTACTAAAGCCGGAAAGATCTCTATCGCAGGCATGGTAAACGAGATGCGCGACACACCAAATGGCCACAGGATACTCGAGTTGGAGGACCCTACAGGCTACTTCAGTGGAATTGCGTTGAAAGATAAAAGCGCATACAACGCAGCACTTCAAGTGGTGCACGACGAAGTGATCGGTATAACGGGGTCGCTCTCATCTGATGGAAAAGTGATCTTTATTGACAACATTACATGGCCTGAAATCCCCCCGCAAAACCAACCCACACACTCAGCGACGGACGTGTACGTGGCCCTCACCTCTGACGTTCACGTTGGTAGCAACACGTTCTTACTAAACGCTTGGAAGGATTTTGCCGACTGGATATCGTCGAGCGATGATGAAAGAGCGCGCAAAACTGCTTATGTTATCGTGGCCGGCGATTTGGTGGATGGCATCGGGGTTTTTCCGAATCAAGAAGAGGAATTAGCCATTGACGACATCGACGATCAATATGCAGAAGCAGCCACCCTTCTCGAAATGTTACCATCAGGCCTCTCTATCATTGTTTCTCCGGGAAATCACGATGCAGTTCGACAAGCAGAACCGCAGCCTGCCCTCTCAAGCGACTTTGCAAAAAGTTTCAGTAACAACGTAAGGTGCGTGGGCAATCCTTCGCTGATTGAACTGTGCGGCGTCAAAATACTCATCTATCACGGCAGGGCGCTGGATGATATAATCGCGGCAGTTCCTGGTTCCTCATATAGCAACCCCGACGGTGCGATGAAGGAAATGCTAAAAAGACGGCATCTTTCGCCGGTATATGGAAATAGGGTCTCTATCGCGCCAGAGAGCACAGANCACTTCATCATCGAAACGATACCTGACATCCTCCATAGCGGTCACGTTCACACCATAGGTGCATCGCAATATCGAGGCGTCACTGTCGTTAACTCAGGGACTTGGCAAGGCCAAACGAAGTATCAAAAGTCACTAAACATTAATCCGAGACCGGGGGTTATGCCAATCTGCAATCTCGCGTCGTTGGAGACAACATTCATTGATTTCTTAAAAAATAACGGTCACGCATCCTCTTAGAAAAAACAGTTTCCTCTATTCTACCTGTAGTTTTTTTAAACCCTCGATTATTCATCTTCGCAACGAAAGTCTACGAACTTTCTCGCATCTTAGTTGAGGGGGACCACAACATTTTTTTAAACGCCTAGCTCTATGTGGTGAATACCATTCCAACCGCTGAATTTAAAACTTTTGCGGACGATGCTCTACATGGGCCTCAAATCGAAGCCATTAGATCATCCATTGAATACAATCCCGGCGGCTGCTTTACGATAAATCTTGTCGCTAACATCGCGCCGCTGACAAATGCCTGTCTGCTCTGGGCCTGATGGCTAATTTCAAGCCGTTCTCCATCTCCGATGAACAACACTGAATGATCGCCTACGATATCCCCTGCGCGTATAGAATAGGATCCTATCGACCGTGCTCGATCGACCTCTTTGATGATATC
>JGI24132J36420_10000705_pt1 | contig 15848 bp, 12 predicted proteins | sample BarGraNGADG00212_3_FD_36420 | JGI IMG/M metagenome (IMG submission 36420) | reverse complement strand
GACATTATTCGTTTAGTACCGCTGGAGTGAAGCCGTCATAATACACGACTTCATTACTGTTAATTTCGTTACCGCCGGAGTTATAACGGTGCATAATTGCATTGGAGTCGGTTCCTGGATTCGGAATCTCCGGTACTTCATTTGGAAATACTTGACCACGATGCTCCAACCCTGCTAGATGTCCATACTCGTGCATAGCTGTACCCGCTGTGCATACGCCGTTTTTGAGAACCATCGATGGATTAGTCGGCAGGGCCCATCCAAGGTAGTCTACTCCCGCAATGTAAATTGAGCTAACCAGTTTAATATTGGCAAATCCACTTGCGTGTAGTGCTACCAAATTATCGAATACTGTTATATAGTTGAATGCAGCATTCGCGAACGCCGTTGGGAACACGGGTGACGCGCCGTTGGTGATGACAAATTCAATATAGCAGGGCACGTCATCCAGCAGGGGATCGCCTTGGGGTGGGCCGTCGCTATCGGTGGACAGCAACTGGGATCCTTGGTTGAACACCGTTTGCATGTCCTGGGCCCCCGAGACGGAGGGATGGCGGGATACGGTCATGGCCGCGATTTTATGCGGCACGATGACCGCATCGAACATGTACCAGGTTCGGTCGGTCTGCGGCGTGATGTCATAAGTGGCATTTTTAGTATACTCGCGAAACAGGATGCCATCGCGGTTCGGGTGAGTCGTCTGCACGGTGAGTTCCTCGGGCGGAATGGTGTCGCCGTACCAACTATCGTTCGGCTCGAAGGGTGCCATGGCCCCGAAAGAAACCGTGCTGCCGTCGGATTTGTCGATGGCCGAGAAAAGGATTTTGACCGCGCGCGAGGGCTTGGCCCAGAGCGGATCGCCGGTGTAAAGCCAGATTCCCGTGGCGGCATCGCGTGTGTATTGCCCTTGCCCGCCTACCAGGTCGGTGTAGGTTTCGCTGAAGCCTTCGCATTTTTCCCAAGGGATGGGGAATGCCGTGAGGGGTGGCGTAAAGTAGTAGGCAAACACCTCCTCATCCGTAAAGTCCTCCCAGTAGGTTGCAGTTCCACGGCCCCAGGCAGGCCAACGGTAAGTGTAGGTGCTGAATTGGAATATCGGTTCGGGATTAAAGCATTCGGTGAAATCGAAATCACAAATCACCGACCCCGGCCGATGCCGCTCCCAGTTCATCGAAAACACGCCGTCGGGGTAATATCGATTTCGATCGCTTTCAAAAAAGTCGCAGGTGGCGTCACAGGTGTAGGTTTTGGCGAAAATCATCGGCTCCTTGGCCGCTTCCTCGCCTTCGGATACGCCGTCATTATTGGGGTCGGCCTCGGTGGGATTGGGATCCTGTCCATCGTTAAGGCCGTCGTTGTCGCTGTCGGCATTGTTGGGATCGGTATGAAAGACGATTACCTCCGAATAATCGTTGACACCGTCGCCATCGGAATCCGGATCCAAGGGATTGGTGTCGCGGTGGTTTTCCTCGTCGTCGGAAAGCCCGTCGTTGTCGCTATCCAGAGCGGAAACCAACTGCATGCCGTTGATGATGGCGTAGCCCGATGGTCCGGGCAGCGCGTAAACAGGCACGGAGGCGTTGGGAGCGATCTGGACGCCGCGATACACCCCATAATGCACGTTTTCGTTCCAGGGCGGGACCGGCTGTTGCCAGATCGGTCCGAAGCCGGTGGCGAGATTGCCAAAATTATCGAAATCGAAGAGGCTGGACTGGTCGTCAGCCGCCCCGTGTCCATAGAGATAGAGGTCGTAGCGGCCGCTGGGCAGGTTGTTCATTCAGATGGTAATGGTGCTATTCCAATCCCAAGGATAAATGTAGGTGTCAAACATGAGATCTCCGGTCTGGTTGCCCCAAACGCCCGGCGCGTTTTCGACCACCAGAGAACCGCTGGCTTGGGTTCCATCAGCGTAATCCAGCGTGGGGAGCGTGCCGGGAGAAATCCAAGGTTGGTAGTAGCGGTTCCAATAATCGTCCGGTCCCGTGCCCGCGGCGGCCGGCCCCGTTTTGACAACGCTGGGCGCAGCGCCAAAATTGACGTTGATGATGGCATCGTACACCAGGATGTAATCCAGGACCACGCCCGGGGCTTCCGGAGTTGTATCAGCAGCCATGCTCCAGCCGGCGCCGGCTGGTTTGGCGGCGGCGACGCCCGGGCGGGCGGGCGACGCGGCGGGCAAGGATTCCAGCATCGGTTTCAAGGAGAGAAAATCGATCGATTCAACCAGAAATGCTCGCTGGTCATGGAGGACCCACTGCTTGGCGATGGGGATCTTTCCGGCCGGAGCGGCCGATTTGTTTATCACTACGGGGAAGGCCTGGCCATCGGCCAGGCGCATCTGGCCGAAACGAAGCCGGGCATCTTGAGCGAACACAGTGCCATGTTTGTTTTCGATGGCAGGATCGGTTCGAAGTCGAATATTCCGGATGGTTTGTTGGGGCTCGGGCAGGTTCGCAAACTCGGTCCAGACTTCGAATTTGGCGCTGGCGGCATCCAGACCGTCCGGCAAGACCAGGTTCTCTCGGAGAATCACATCCTGCTCCAGGAAGGATAAGCCGTAGGTGTAGCGAACATCGGCCTTGATCTTGTCGAAGACGTCGATGTACCAAACCCGGTATTTGCCATCGGTGCGAGGTTGGAGATTGCTTTCCTTTAATTGGGCCAGCCATACCCGTTTGCCGGTGGCATCGCTGACGGCCAGGGTGGTCACATGACCGATCAATTGGGTCTGATCGGGCAGCGTAATTGCGATGGCTCCAGACTGATTCAGGTTCGCATCGAATACAACCGAATGCACTCCGCCTTTCGCTGTCAGCCGCTGATCGGTCATCTCGAATTGGGGCCGGGGTCCAGGCTGACCCTGCTGCAAGCGCGCGAGATAATTTGAAGAGGGAAACGGATTGGCGGAAGCCACCGGGGCGACAGCCGTTCTCAGCACATAACCCGGCTGATTGGTTGGGCTCGCCCGCAGGAGCCCGCTGGAAAGTGTCGGAGACGAATTCGTTGCCGCTGCCGCAGACATGGCCGCAATCGCCAACGTCAGCAAAAGAATGGCAATCCTCCTGTTACCCCCCCCCAGCAAGGTGTTATTACGATAAAAATCCCCAGTCCAACTCCAGTTTCGTTTCATAAGCTAAAGTTCTCCCATTCGGGGGATGACATAAATGAATCGAATGAAGGAATACAAGATAATTCGAACGCTTTTTTTCTTGCGGCAGAGTAAACTGTAGTGCCCTTTATTAACAATATTGGCGGATTGCGGGTCAGTTCTGATCCCGGAGCCCCGTCCATTCGCGCTTCTAAACCTTCAGCGGGAGGCTAAACGGCCCGGGATTTTCAGTGCGGCAGCTTGATGCGGCTTTCGATTGCCATCGCGGCTCCGCCAGATAATATAAGCACCATGACATTCTTCCTCGCCGACTGCGAAGCCGAGCGGCCCCCTCCGCCGGCGGCTTCGTCAACCGAGTCGCCTCGATGGACGCTTACCGCGGTCTCGTGACGTTGCTGATGATGGCCGAAGTGCTCGAATTATCGCGCGTGGCCAAAGCGCTTCCGGGGAACGGCCTTTGGCAGTTTCTGGCCCATCATCAAACCCATGTTCAATGGGTGGGCTGCTCGCTGCACGATTTGATCCAACCGTCCTTTTCATTCCTCGTGGGGGTCGCTTTGCCCTTCTCCCTGGCACGCCGCGCCGCCGAAGGCCAACCCCAATGGCAACGAACCTTGCACGCCTTTTGGCGAGCGCTAATCCTGATCCTGTTAGGCGTCTTCCTCCGCTCGATCGGCCGCAGTCAAACTTGCTGGACTTTCGAGGACACCCTGACGCAAATCGGCCTGGGTTACGGCTTCCTCTATTTGCTGGGGTTACGCTCGGTGCGGATTCAATGGCTGGCTTTAGCCGTCCTGCTGGCGGGTTATGGGCTGGCCTTTGCGCTTTATCCGCTGCCCGGACCGGGATTCGATTGGGCTAAAGCCGGCGTAGCCCAGGATTGGTCGCATAACCTCTCGGGGTTTGCGGCGCACTGGAACAAGAACACCAATATTGCCTGGGCCTGCGATACATGGTTCATGAACCTCTTCCCACGCGAGAATCCATTCGCCAACAACGGCGGCGGTTATTCGACCCTAAGCTTCATCCCCACCCTGGCCACGATGATTCTCGGATTGTTAGCGGGAGGACTATTGCGCGGCGACCGGCCGCCCCTGGCCAAAGTGCGTTGGCTCGCCATCGCCGGCGTCGCCAGCCTGGTGCTGGGAGCCTTGCTGGGAGCCGTCGGAATCTGTCCGGTGGTCAAACGGATCTGGACCTCCAGTTGGACACTGTATAGCGGCGGTTGGTGCTTGCTCCTGTTGGGCGGATTCTATCTGATCATGGACGTATGGCATCGTCGGGCNTGGGCGTTCCCGCTGGTGGTGATCGGGATGAATTCCATTGCGGCTTACCTGATCGCGCACCTATTCGTCAATTTCATCGAGCAGGCCCTGCCCCGGCATTTGGGCGCTTCCTGGTTCACCTTTGCGGGCAAGGCCTATGAACACCTGTGGCTCGGCGCCGGCGTGCTATTGGTCGAGTGGCTCATCTTGTGGTGGATATATCGACGCAAAGTGTTTTTGCGGGTTTAACTGAAAAATTGCTCTCTTTAATGCGTGACCCCAGAGCCCGTTTTATGGGCAACCGGCCGGTTTAGCCCACTTCCAGAAGCACATCCGGATGTTTCGCAGCGATCTTTAGCAACACCTGGGCCGGGCCGGTCGGCGACCGCCGGCCTTGTTCCCAGTTTTGCAGGGTGTCGGCGCTGATACCTAAAATGGCTGCAAACTTCGATTGCGAGAGTCCGAGTTTCCCCCGGACCTTCACAATATCGTTCTTTGGGTTGATTTTGAATACTCGCGAGGGCTTCAGTTCACCACGCTTGATTTGGCTGGCTTCGTTCAGGCTCTGCTTCAACTGCTCGAAGATTCTATTTTTCATGACTGAAATTCGGCTATTAACCGTTTTAACTGTTTGATTTCATCGCGTGTCAGGTCGTCTTTCACGTTTTTCGGATACGCCAGCAGCATCCAGATCTGGTCATCAGCCACCTGCCAATAATAGATCACGCGCAAACCGCCACGCTTGCCGCGACCACTGCCAGCCCAACGCATCTTGCGAACCCCGCTGCTCCCAATGATGATTCTCCCCATGTCCGGCCTGTTCGCCAGGGTCGCTTGAAGCTTTCCATAATCCTCATCTTCCAACAGCTCCAACACCAACCGGGTAAACGTCGGTGTTTCGATAAATTCCATCACTCAACTGTACGCCATTGGCGGACGCTGTCAACCTTCGCAACTCTCTGTCTGCAATTCAGACACTGGGGGAGGGAACCGGCGCCATGGGATTCGACCGGAATACGACCCGACCAACGCCCCCCGTGGCCAAATTCGGTTCTCGCTGGTTTTCAGCACGCTTGAAATCACCAGCCCCACCAACGGCGCGACCTTCTTCACGGATTCGGTGATGCCCGTGAGCCTGGACATGGGTGGCGCGACCGGGATGCTCTACGGTTTCTCGCTTGAAATGGATAGCCAGACGGTCGTGTGGGAGCCGTTTGTCCCCGACCTTCCGCCGAGTCCTTGGCTGCTCACGAATTTGCCGCTGGGGCTTCACACCCTGCGGGCGCGAGCCAGCGACTTGAGCGGTCGGGAGCGGTTCTCGCCCCCGGTTCAAATCCACGTCCGCCCAGCCAACGATGATTTCGCCCGCGCAGTCGCACTGGCGGGGACCAACCTGAGTTGGGCCGGTAACACCTACTACGCGACAATGGAACCCGGCGAGCCGAGCCATCCATCTGGGCACGACGGCTTCACAGTCTGGTATCGCTGGACCGCGCCGGGGGACGGCGTCGCTCGCATCGCCATACCGACTGGCGCCGGCGTGGCCCTGACAGTCTTTCGGGGAAACAGCTTGACCAATCTGGAACTGGTCGCGGCCAATCCAGCGCAGGACACATTCCTGGCTATGACGCCGCCGCTGCATCCACTGCTGCACTTTGCCACTCGAACCGGCGAGACGTATGCCATGCAGGTGAGCAGCCGCTGGTGGGGCTATATGATCATGGCACCCTCCGGGCCTTGCGATCCGCCGTGGATTACGGGCTACCCTTTTACGATGCATCTGGAATTCGTTCCTCATCCCGTGGGCGAGCTGGACATGGCCTTCAGCCCCGGCGTGCCGCATTTCTTGCCTGAAAGTAATCTATTCCTTTTTGCCGCAGCCCGTGACAGTCAATTCGTTCTCGAAACCTCCACGAATCTGGTTGCATGGGACCCAGCGATCACCCGTCGCACGGCCACCGGGGCGATGGAAGTGGTTCGCTTGTTGCCACCCAATTTCGTGTGGCCATCTCGCTTTTTCCGGATACGACTGGAACAGTGAGTGAATCGGGTAATGGACTAACATTTTCATGAGCCTGCACATAAAAACCACCCTACAAAACTTTGTCGCAGGTGCGACAAAGTTTTGTCATGCTGCTCGGGCGGGCTGGATACGGCGTTGAGGAGTTTTGAGCTTGGCGCAACCGGTTCAGCGCGTCCTGGGAGGCCGGCTTTCGGCTGCTTTTCTACTCTCGCCGGAGCCCCGCCCCGATTCGACGCCAGGCAGAAGAAGGGGAACGGCCATGGTCAAGTATTTACGACCCCCGCGGAAGCTACTTACCGCCGAATAGCGAGGGATTTGCCGTCCGCTATTTCTTGCGCAACCAACCTGCGGGCGGTCGTGGGCTGGTCACAAAATAAGCAGAACCAAAACGACCATGCTGATGAAAGCCAGCGAGCCGACGAGTTTAAGGGGCGCTTGTTTCACTAAAAACACAAAGTCGGGATCATCGTTAATTTCATTTTAAGGATGTTGTGTGTATTTTCTTGTGTCAATTTCATTTTGAATGGTTGGAACGAGAGGTGCGCATCTCACTTTTTTCCCACACCCAACACCTTGATGATTTGGAGCGCGGACATTCTTGTCCGCCTCTTCGTCCTGTCAACGCCAAAGCGGACAGGAATGTCCGCGCGAGGTGTAGGACAAGGTAAATAATCTGTCAGGAGGCTGGATGTCTTTTGGAAATTCGGCCGGGGCTTTGTCCCGGAGGGACCGGTGACAATAGCCCGGCGGTTCAACGCCGGGTTGGGCGCCAAAACACCCCAAGTCCCGACGGGACAAAGCCCTGGCCGAATTGGCGCCGCCCCGAATTTCCTGCAATACGAACAACGCCCCGAACGTCTATGAATGTATGAATCGAACCTTTACTCAAACCGCCCGCTGGCGCGCGCCGTTTGTCGGACTCTCCCGTATTTCCGGATTTCGCATCATGACAGCGACCTGGACCACGCTCGTTATGGCGTGGGTGGCAGTATCCATCCAGGCCGCGACGGGCGGTGTTTCGTCATCGCGCGTGTTCAATATCCGCGAGTTTGGCGCCGCGGGCGATCGCATGACGCTTGACACGCCGGCGATTCAACAGGCCATAGAAACCTGCTCGACTGCCGGGGGCGGTCAGGTTTTGTTCCCGCCCGGCCAGTATCTGTCCGGCACCCTCCGTCTGCAAAGTCATGTGACGCTCTTTTTCGAGGCGGGAGCCCGGTTGGTTGGAACCACCAACTTAAACCTGTACCAAGCCCCCAAACTGCCCGACTTTATGCCCGAAGCCAAGTGGGGCAAATGGCACCGGGCGCTGGTGCTGGGCGAAAATGTCCAAGACATCGCCCTGGCCGGTCCGGGCGTGATTGACGGCAACAAAGTCTTCGATCCCACCGGCGAGGAACGCATGCGCGGCCCTCACACCATCGTGTTGGTCAATTGCCGCCAGGTCTTGATTCGCGACGTCTCTATCGTGGACTCCGCCAACTATGCCGCNTTTCTTCAGATCAGCGATCAGGTGGAAATCCGCAACGTCAAAATCACCGGCGGTTGGGATGGTGTCCATTTTCGCGGCTCGCCCGAGCGGCCCTGTCGGGACATCCGCATTATTGGCTGCCAGTTCTACACCGGCGACGACGCCATCGCTGGTCGCTACTGGCTTAACACGCTGATTACGGACTGCATTTTGAATTCGTCATGCAACGCGGTTCGGGTTATCGGTCCGGCGCGGCATTTGATCATCCAGAATTGCCTGATTTACGGTCCGGGGGTGGAGCCGCATCGCAGTTCGAAGCGCACCAATATGCTCGCTGGCATCAATCTGCAACCCGGCGCCTGGGATGCGACCAAGGGTAGCCTCGACGACGTTCTGATTTCCGACATCACCATGCACAACGTCACCACGCCGTTTCACTTTTCGATCAAGCCCGGCAACACGGCGGGCAACATCCGCGTCAACCGCGTGACGGCCACCGGCGTGTACCGTGCCGCCGCGTCGGTCGAAAGCTGGGCCGAAACACCGCTGACCAACGTCGTGTTCCGCGACGTGACCATCGAGTACACGGGTGGCGGCACGATCGAGCAAGCGAGAGCCATAGTCAAATCGCCGGGCGTGGACGCCCGCCCGCTGCCGGCCTGGGGATTCTACGCGCGCAATGTTCAAAACCTGGAATTCGACAACGTCCGCCTGCGCTGTGAAAAAGACGATCTGCGGCCCGTGCTGATCTGCGACAGCGTGACCCGGTTGATTCTGGAGGATTTCAAGTTCACCCGCACCGCTGAGGCGCCCGATATTTTGAGCTTGAACGAGGTGGCGCAGGTTCAGGTTCACGGCGCTGATCTTGCCACGGTCGAGCCGCGGTGCACGGAATTCAAACTCGTGGCGGCCGATGCCGACGGTCGTTTCGTTGCCGGCCGTCCCTTTTCCGCGCAGGCAACGGTGGAAAATGGGGAAGCGGCAGGGCTGGGTCGGGTTGTCCTTCGAATCGCTGGACAGCCGGCCATCCGCTGGGTGTGGCTGCGATCCAACGAGAAGAAAGAGGTTGTCTTTAAGGGACTCCTCGCGCCCGCGGCCGGAACTCATCCCGTGCAATGCGGCGATCAGACCCGGAACCTGCGCGTTGAACCATGAAGGCAATGCCTCCTTATTCTCCAAAGGCAAACAAATGATCCTGTGTCCGGACGTAAAGGCAATGGCCCGACACGGCCGGCGTGGCCAGGGTTGTTTCGCCCAGCTCATTTTGCGCGAGCACTTTCAGGACGTCGCCGGCTTCGAACACCGTGAGCACGCCCCGGCGAGAGGCCACGCAGATTTTTCCATTGGCCGCCACCGGTGAGGCGTAGTAATCGCCCGCGGCGCCCAATTTTTGTTCCACATAGGACGCGACGCCGTTGGTGGCGTTGAAGCAGGAAATCAAGCCGCCATTTTTCACCAGGTACAGCCGATCGCGGTAAAACAGCGGCGACGGCACATAGGGCAGCCCGCGGGTTTCTCGCCACGCCAGATGGGTTGTCGTGACATCGCCCGCGCCCCCTGGCCGGATGGCCAGTAGTGCATTCGTGGATTTTGCAAAAATCTCCGCCATGGCTTCCCATTCCGCGCGCGTGATTTGGCCGTCTTTGTTGGCGTCGATGTAGGGGAAATGCTGTTGGGCCGGACCCGGCGGAGCTTCGGCTCGAGACAAGCTGCCATTTTTGTCGGCATCCGCCTGCTCGAGCAAGGATTGGAACGACGGGAATTTGGTTTCGCCGGCGCCCGGGGTCCAGCCACTCACGAACAACAGCCCGGCGCCCAGCGCCGGCGAAGCGCACATTTCGTTGGGCAAGCCATCGACTCGCCAAAGCGGTTGGCCGTCGGTCAGCCGGTACGCCACCACCCGCAAGGTGCCCGGCACAATCAACACCGGCTCGCCCGCATCACGCCAGATCAGCGGTGTGCAGAATCCACGCCGGCAACCCGGGCGCTCCGTTTTCCACACGGTCTGCCCGGTGTTTCGGTTCACCGCCAGAACGTAAGCATCCACATCCTGATCCGAAACCAGCAGCAACAAGTCGCCTTCGAGGATCGGGGAGGTTCCCGTGCCATGCTGGGTCACGGGCGTGGGCAACGGTTTCCGCCATTCTTCCCGGCCGTCACCATCGTAGCTGAGCAATCCAAAGGATCCGAAATAGACATAGACCCGGCGGCCATCGGTGACCGGAGTGGAAGCAGCCGGACTGCCCATGCCGGTGACCTTTTCGATCGCCGTGGCCGGCGCCGTTCGACGCCAGGCAACCTGGCCCGTCCGGCGATCGAGACAGATGGTTTCCAGCCTGGTGCCATCGTAGCTGGTCAGAAAAATGCGATCGCCCCAAAGACATGGGGACGATGCGCCTGAAGGCAGCGGTGTTTTCCAGATCACCTGGTTGGTCGGCCCGAAATGAACTGGCAGCTCGCCATCGATCGCCACGCCGGAGCCGTTCGGACCGCGAAAGCGCGGCCAGGAGGCTCGCGCCACGGCGGCGAGCATTGCTTCAGACGAATCGCCGCGCGGCGGTGCTTCATCAGCCCGTCTCTCTCCGGGCAGCAGCAAGAACCCGAGCAACATTCCCCACCCCACCCTGGAAATTAACGACCCATTAGATATCACGCGGCGCATTATGCTCGATGCGGTGTCGATTTCAACCTTGCCGAGAAGCGCGGAGTTCCACGACACCCCATTATTCGGAGGGTGGAGTTCCACGACGCCCCATTTATTATGGGGCTCCCAGAGCTCGCCCCTCCGAAAATGGCGGTCTTTGTTTCACGAGCGGCCAATGTTCCGTGAGCCAGGCTTGACCGCCCCCGCGCAATCCCTATTGTCAGGGCACTCTTTATGCAAACTTATCGCGTCGGAATCATTGGCGGGAGCGGGCTCTACCACATCCAGGGCCTCACCCGGCAAAAGTGGGTTAAAGTTCCAACACCTTTTGGCGAGCCGTCCGATGAATTGCTCACCGGCCAACTGGCCGGACGACCGGTGGTGTTTCTGCCGCGGCACGGCCGTGGACACCGGATTTCCCCGTCCGAATTGAATCACCGCGCCAATATTTACGCGCTGAAAAAACTCGACACGGCGTGGATTATCAGCGTCAGCGCTGTCGGCTCTTTGCAGGCGAAGTACCGGCCCTGCGACATTGTGATGCCGGACCAATTTGTGGATCGCACCAAGCAATCCCTGGCCCACACCTTTTTCGGCCGCGGCATCGTGGCGCACATCGCCTTCGCCGAACCGGTCTGCAACGAGCTGCGCCAACTCCTCTTCCAAAGCGGTCGCGCCATCGGCGCCCGCGTTCACGATAGCGGCGCCTACGTCAATATGGAAGGTCCCGCGTTCAGCACCCGCGCCGAATCCCGCGCCAACCGACGGCAGGGCTACGACGTGATTGGCATGACCAATTTGGGCGAAGCCAAATGCGCGCGCGAAGCCGAAATCGCCTATGCCACCATGGCCATGGTCACCGATTACGACTGCTGGAAAACCAATGAAGCCCCAGTAACCGCGGACCTNGTCGTGGCCAACCTGCGGTGCAATGCCACCCAGGCCCAAAAGATCATTCTGCACGCCTTGCCCAACATCCCGACAACGCCGGATTGTTCCTGCCATGGCGCCTTGAAAAACGCCATCCTGACGGATCGCAAATGCTGGCCCGCCAAAACGATCGCCGAGTTGAAGCCCCTGCTGCAAAAATACCTTTGACCGCCGGGTGTTGTTGCCGTCCTCACCCCTCGTCCTCGACACCCCCGTTCAGAATCGAGGACGAGGACGAGGGACGAAGGACGAGAAGCGGGGCGCCCGGCGGTTTTTTCATGAGCGTTGGTCCGATCGCGGATCCAGGGCGTCGCGCAAGCCATCCCCCAGGAAATTCAAGGCCAGCAGTGTGCTCACCAGCAGGCCGGCGGGGAAGACAATCATCCACCAGTAAATGCGGATGGAGTTAATCTGACCCGCCCCTTCCGCGATGAGCGAACCCAGGCTGGCCTGGGGCGGTTGGATGCCCAGTCCCAGGTAGCTTAGAAACGATTCGCTGAGAATCACCGCCGGCACGGTCAGCGTGACGTAAACGATAATCACCCCGGCGATGTTGGGCAGGATGTGCCGCCACAAGATATGCGCGTGACTCGCGCCCAGCGCCCGGCTGGCTTCCACAAAACTGCGCGTTCGCAGGGACAAAACCTGTCCCCGCACAATGCGCGCCATGGTCAGCCACGAAACCGCGCCCAGGCCCACGAAGAGAAAAAGCAGCCGGCTGACCGCCGACCATTCCGGGGAAAACACCTGGAGCAGCCAACGTTTTAACACCCCTTCCAGCGTGGTGATCAGGACGATGACGAAGATGATGGAAGGCAGCGAGTAAAGGATATCGACGACCCGCATCATCCAACTGTCCCAGCGCCCGCCCAGATAGCCGGCCACGGCGCCCCACACGACGCCGATGACCAGACTCACTCCCGCGCCCACCACTCCCACGAGCAATGAAACACGCGCGCCAAAAAAGGCCCGGGCCAGCAGATCGCGTCCATGAATATCGGTGCCGAACCAATGCTTTCCATCCGGCGGTTGAAACTGCGCCTCGGAAATGGCCTCCGGCCGGTAAGCGGAAATCCACGGCCATAACAGGACCAGTAGCACTATGGCGGCCAGGAACCAGGCGCTGGCCATCGCCAGACGATGGCGTCGAAACCGCCGCCACGCCTTCTGGTTTGGCGTCAGATCATTCATACCGCACCCTCCGGTCCAGCAGGCTGTAAAGCAGGTCCACCACCAGATTCAAACCCAGCAACAGGATGGCGTACAACAAGACCAACCCCACCACCATCGGGTAATCCCGATTCAGCGAGCTGTTCACCATGAACACACCAAGGCCGGGGATTTGGAAAATATTTTCCACGATGAAGGAACCGGTCAGCAAATCCGCCAGCATCGGCCCCGCATACGAAACCACCGGCAGCACCGCCAGCCGGAAGGCGTGCCGCCACAACAGCGCCGTTTCGCTCAATCCCTTGGCGCGGGCGGTCACGATGAATCCCTCGTTCAAGGTGGTGAGCATCCCCTCGCGCATGAGGCGGGCGATTTTGCCCGCGAAATAAAGGCCCAGGGTCACGGTGGGCAATATTATGTGGGCGGGCGAGTCCCAGAGGGCGACCGGAAACCAGCGCCAATGCAGGCCAAACCACATCACCAGCGCCGGCCCCACCACGAATCCCGGCACGCAGACCGCCAATATCGCCAAAAAGCTTCCCGCATAATCCTGCCAGCAACCTTGTTTAACCGCCGTGAAAAACCCCAAGGGAATGCCCACGCCCAGCGCGAAGCCGAAGGCCAGCAAGCCCAGCGCCATCGATACCGGCAGGGCCTGCGCAATAATGTCGGTCACGCCGTGATTGCGATACTTCAGCGAAGGACCGAAGTCGCCGCGAATCAACCCGCCGGTGAACCCTTGCATCCGGCCTTGCGCATCGCGTTCGAACCCGACGCCCAAGAAACGCAGGTACTGTTTCCACACCGGATCGTTCAGGTGGTACTTGGCCCGGAGGTTGCGTTCGATTTCCGGCGACGCCGGTTTGCGCTCGCGGTCAAAAGGTCCCCCCGGCGCCACGCGCACCAGCCCAAACGCCAAAAAGCTGATGACCAACAGCAGCGGAATCAGAAAAAGAATACGCTTAAGAAAATACATGGCTAATCACCGGGGCGGGGCCGGCTCTTGTATCGTCCTCGCCTTTGAAATCCTTTTCCGAATCGAGGACGAGGACGAGGGACGAAGGACGAGGACGATACCATGGCGGGGACGACACCATGGCGAACGAAGGATGGAAGACTGGGAGCGCGCGCGCCCTTGCAAGCGATCGTCGATGTTGAAATGCTGCCGAACACGCGCGTCAGTTTAGGCCGGTTTTCGTTTTGCTCAATGGATTTTCCATCGACAATCCGCTTGTCGCCCTGGCCATTCGGCGCAATCGTTAGGTTGTGAGTGGAACTAAAATTACCGCCGAAGTCATCCGTGCCATGAAGGCGCGGGGCGAGCGGGTGGCGGCCTTGACCGCTTACGATTATCCGATGACGCGGCTGCTCGACGAAACGGGTATTCCGCTGATCCTGGTCGGCGATTCGCTCGGCATGGTCATGCTGGGTTATCCGGATACCACCTGCGTGACCATGGCCGAAATGGAGCATCATATCCGCGCGGCGGCGCGCGCCAAACCGCGGGCGCTCCTGGCCGCGGATATGCCCTATCGCAGTTACGACACCCCGGCGGCGGCGTTGGAGAATGCCCGGCGCCTGGTTGCGGCCGGCGCCGAGGCCGTAAAAGCCGAAGGTGGTTGCGCCATCCGGGATCAAGTGCGTGCCATTGTGGCCGCCGGGATTCCCTACCTTGGCCATCTGGGCATGCTGCCGCAGAGCGTTCGCGAGGAAGGTGGTTACCACATCAAGGGAAGAAAGGAAGCTGAGCACGAAGCTTTGCTGGCCGATGCGCGCACCCTCGTGGAAGCCGGCGCGTTCGGCATCGTGCTCGAATTGGTCACCCCGGCGGTGGCGCGGGAAATCACGCAAAACGTGCCGATTCCGACCCTCGGCATCGGGTCCGGCGCCGATTGCGACGGGCAAATCCTGGTGACAAACGATTTGGTTGGCACCTTCCCCTGGTTCACACCGCGTTTCGTGAAACCCAAGCTCCAGGCCGCCGAACAGATGCGCGCCGCCATACGCCAGTGGCGGCTCGAAGTCGAAAAGCCGCCGGCGATGTGAGCCGGAAGGCGGGGGATCGCGCATGGGGGNCATGAACCGGCTTTGCTCGGTAGCGCAGACTGGCAGTCTGCTGTATCGCCGGTTGCCAACCTGCGACACAGCCGATTTACCAATCGGCGCTACGAACTGGCGNCAGTTCATGAAAAGCCTCCACGTTTTCAGAAACGCGCACGGGGGGCCATGAACTGTTGGATACAAAACTTTGTCGCACCTGCGACAAAGTTTTGCATGTGGTTAACCATCGGTTCATGGAGAGAAACGGCTCGAACACGCATCAAGTGTATAGCCCCATAAAGGTTTTGAAGCCGCCGAAACAGAAAATCAGAGCCTCGTCACCTCGTCTCCTACTCTGGTTGGTTCATGAATTGGTCCAGCCTGATGCCCCCGGATTCTTGGCGATTCGCGCTCCGGCGGGTTGGGTTTTCCGCGCCAGGACCGGCCGGCTTGCGTCCGGACTTTCCAGCCGGCCGAGTTCATGTCCAGCGTCACTGAACCGTCCCGATCGGTATCCACCACCGGCACTCCGCGGCGGCGGAGACGGTCGAGCACCGGCGCGCTGGCCTGTTCGGACACCGGCCGATTGCCCGTGCTAAGAATAATGATCTGGGGTTGTATTCGATCCAATAATTCGTCGATGAGCGGTTCGCTCTTGCCTGGCAAACCCGACACGACAATGTCAGCCCGCAAATCGGTTTCCCGTTCGATCAAAGCTTGTTGTCCCAACCCGCCCAAATCCGAAAGCAAAAGAACTCGCACGCCACTCCATTGGCCCCGCAACACCAGGGCGCTGTCATCGGCCAGGGGAAAACGATCGCCATCCGACGGATGCAACACCGTCCATGGCCCCGCCCGGTCGCCACTCCGCAGGACGGGACGTGCCGAAAGCGGTTGTTGGTCCCGGGCTTTCACCAGCCGCCGGTAAACGGTGGAACGGAACGGCGCGGCGCTGATGGCCACCGCCTGGGGATTGAATTCCTGAATGACGTTGCTTGCCCCGCCGAGGTGGCGCGCATCGCCATGAGTCAGCAGGAGACGCGAAAGGCGGTTGACCCCCTGCGCCTGTAAAAAAGGTGTCACNATGAATNGNGNGGCGGATTCGCTCCCGGCATCGATCAAACTGTTCTGCGACCATCCCGGCCCATCCAGGTACAGAGCGTCTCCGCCGCCAACCGCCAGGACCGTCAGGCGCG
>JGI24132J36420_10000704_pt1 | contig 15860 bp, 17 predicted proteins | sample BarGraNGADG00212_3_FD_36420 | JGI IMG/M metagenome (IMG submission 36420) | reverse complement strand
TCGTGCCCGACACCCGGGTGCACTACCAGGCGCACGCGCTCGGGCTCGTCGTAGAGCTCACGCAGCTCCTCGCAAAAGCGCTCGATTTGGGTGCCGTCGGATTGCGCATCCTCGGCGCCGATCTGCAGCAATAGCGCCCGTGGCGGGATCGACTCTCTCTGCCTCGACGAGCGCAGCGCTGGGAATCGTCCGACCAATTCAGCCCGGGCCGCGGCGTCGAGATCTGGGATGTCGCCCCATAAGGGCGAGGCGATGATCGACACTGCCACCTTGATACGCGGGTCGTTCACGAGCGCTGCGAAGCTGACGAAGCCGCCCGTCGAGGCGCCCGCGACNGCGATTCTTTTCGGATCGATCGTCTCGTCTCGGCAGAGGCGGTCGATCAACAAGCTCATATCGCCAGCCGTTTCCAGCATGGCGCGGAGCATGCGAGGGAGATCGGGCTCGCCTTCGGGGAGGAGAGAGGAGAAGTCTGGGCCCGTGCGCTCNCCGTGGAAGCGGTTGTCCAGCGCTACGGCGAAGTAACCCTTGGCGGTTAGCTGCCCGAGTTGTTCCAGCCAGTCCTCCTTGCTGCGCGAAAAGCCGTGCGAGAGCAGAACGAGCGGCGCGGGCTCGCTCGTCGCGGGCCTGGCAACGAGAGCCGGCACTTCGCCGATCGTGANCTGTTCGTGCTTCATCGCNACCATGGTCACTCTCTTTCTCGCGGAGCCGAAACGGGCGGGAAGATTACAGGCCGATCGGCGACTCGGGGTTGGGCTCCAGCGAGACTGCGATCCCGCCCGGCTTTCGCGCCGGGGAGAGCGGGCGGGCGAGGAGCCAACCGACGAGGCCGGCGAGCACCATCGCCGCACCGGCGAGCGCCCAGACCAGCCGAGCACCTGCGTAATCGGTGAGCACGCCGGCGCCGAGCGAGGAGAAGGTGAGGACGAGCGCGTTCGCACTCATGATCAGGGCGAACGAGCGACCGCGCAGATCGTCGGAGGTGCCCTGCTGTACGAGCATCGCGTTGGCCGTCAGGAGCAAGCCGTTGCCCGTTCCGGCGATCAGGAGAATCGCGACCGCGAGCGCGAAGGGAGGGAGAAGAGCGACGAGGCCCATGCCGACCGCGAGCAGCGCGAACCCGAGCGCGTAGGCGGTGGCGAAAGGAGTTCTCGCGAAGACCGCTCGCGCGCTGAAGGCGCCGATAAATACGCCGAGGCCGGTCGCGGCCATGAACACTCCGTAGCCGAGGTCGCCGGCGCCGAAGTCGTGCTTGACCAACTCGACCTCGGCCGTGTTCATCGCGGCGACCCCGACCATCGCCACGTTCCAGGCGATGAAAACGGTCAGAAGCGGACGCGAGCGGAAGACGGCGGCGGCTCCATCGAGGAGGTCGCGCAGGTAGCCGCGCGATGCCGCCGTGACCGACTGCAGGCCGGACGGCCGGATACCGGCAATGAGAAGCGCCGAGAGAACGAAGCTGGCGGCGTTGAACAAATAGGCCGGATGAGGCCCGACGACGGCGACAATGGCTCCGCCGAAGAGCGGTCCGACGATCATCGTCGCGCTGGTGGCCGTCTGGAAGAGCCCGTTGGCGCCGGCCAGGTCGCGCTCCTCGACGAGATTCGGGAGCCCCGCGTAGACCGCGGGAGCGAAGAGGCCGGCCGCTATTCCCGCAAGCATGGCTAGAGCGAGGATCGCCCAGGCGCTCGGCGCGAAGACCAGGGCGATAAACACGACTACACGGAAGAGATCGGCGCCGATCATCAGCGAGCGCCGCGGCAGTCGATCGAGCAGCGGCCCAAAAAAGAAGCCGAGTAACGCGATCGGCAGTGTCTCGGTCACGAACAGCGCCCCGACCCAAACCGAGGAGTGCGTCCGGTCGTAGACGTCGAGCGCAAGCGCGACGAAGGCGAGCCAGGTGCCCGCGCTCGAGATTAGCGTCGCCCAGAACAGGCGCCGCACGCCCGCGTAACGAAACAGCGCGAACTGATCTGAAGAGGTCGAACGGAGGCTCATCTCCGCCGAACGCTAGCGCCAGTCTTGCGGTATGACAAGAAAACGGCGTTGTTTACTCAGAACCGGCTCAGGACGTCCGCCCGGGCGGCGTCGACTAGTGCGCGCGCGTGACAGCCGGCGAGGTGATCGTTGATCAGGCCACAGGCCTCCATGAGCGCGCAGACGGTAGTGGGGCCGAGAAAGCGAAAGCCTCGACGCTTGAGCTCCTGCGCGAGCGCTCGAGACTCCGGCGTAACGGTCGCTATCTCGGCGTAGGAGCGGGGGGCCGCTACCGGCGCCGGAGCGTAAGGCCAGATCAGCCGCGCCAACGAGCCGAGCTCTGCGATCACCTCTTGCGAGCGCCGCGCGTTTTCGATCGACGCGACGATTTTGGCGCGGTTGCGGACGATTCCCGTCTCGGCGAGCAAGCGTGCGACGTCGTCATCGCCGAATTTCGCCACGGTCTCGATCTCGAACGCGGCGAAACCCCGGCGAAACGCCTCGCGCTTACGCAGGATCGTGAGCCAGGAAAGCCCGCACTGAAAGGCCTCCAGGCAGATGCGCTCGAACAGGCCGTCGTCGTCGGTTACCGGCAGGCCCCACTCGCTGTCGTGATACTCGCGCAGTTCGGGTGTGGTCGCTGCCCAGGAGCAGCGCCCGCTCCCGTCGGGCCCGAGGTCTAGGTCTTCGCTCACGATCGCTTATCCTACGGTGGCCGGCAGATCGCACATTTTGCCGAGACGCCAGCGGGTATCGTCCGCGAGCATGAGCCAACCAGAACAGCGCAAGCGCGCCGTGAGCGACATCCTCGAGGGCGGAGCCAGGCTCGCCGCTCGTAACATTCTNGCCTTGCTGCGCATCACGGCGCCGCTGACCCTACCCATCGGCGTGTTGTTCAGCGCCGCAGTCGTCTGGTTGGCCAACAGCTCAGGCTCGAGGCACCTGGCCANAGGCGTACTGGTGCCGGTAGCCGTTGTNTACGCGCTNNCAATCATTGTCTCGGGAGCCGCCTGCCTGAAGCTGGCCGCCGAGGCCTACGGCGGAGGCAGCCCGAGCGCAAGGAACGCGATCGCGCTCGTTCTCCCGCGGCTGACCCCGGTTCTTTGCCTGACGCTGCTACTGGCGGTTGGAGCCGCGCCCGCTGCCGCCATGCTGGTGCTCCCCGGCGTGACGGCGCTCGGCAACTACGCGCTGCTCTTGTTGGCCTTGGCCCTCTTCTCGCTCTGGGTGNNGGGAACCTACTCGGTTGCGCTGCCGGCGATGCTGTTGGAAGACAAAGGNATCGCGGNCTCTCTACGCCGCTCNGCGCAGCTTGTTCGCGGGCGCTTCTTCCGGGCGCTGGGGACGGTACTGCTGGGCGGGGTACTCGCCCTCTTCGNCGGCGTTCTCGTCGCGATACTCGTCTCGGTTTTCTCTCTTGGCGGAGGAAACGTGATCCTGATCGTCACGCTCGTCGGCTCTACGTTGGGCGAGCTGCTCGTCGCACCGCTATACGTCGCCTTCCTGGTCGTTCTCTACTGCGACCTGCGCGCGCGCGAGCACGGCTCGAGCGCCGAACAGGCGAGCTGACGAGCCGAGCGTCCGGCGAGTCGTCGCCGGCTAGTGTGGGTCGGCGTGTGTCTTCTCCGTCACTTTGCTGACGAGACGGGGCAAGGCGGCGCGGATTGCGCGTTTGCGCACGCGGCGCTGGGCGAAACGAGGCAGGCGTTGATAGAGGCGGAACGCGGCAAGCACAACCCAGGTCCGTCCCTTGACGCGAACTAGTAAACGGAGGAGGGAACGGAAGAGAACCATGGAGTCTCCAATCGATCGCTTTTCGATTCGGTCTTTTCTTTTCTACCCATTTCGCTTCTCTGAAACGAGCGCGCGTAACGGGTACTTCAGCGAGGAAAGCCGAACGTCTCCATCTCGCTGAAGACCACTAGTGATGGCTTTTGCCCGAGTGTTGACCCCGACCGTGTGGTTGCGTACCGCGCGACGGTGCGCCGCCTTGCCCGTTCCCGGTGGAATCGGGCGAGCTGCGGTGGCTGTCCTGCGGCCGTTGATCGTTGGGTGAACTGCCAGAGTGCCGCTGCCTATCATGCCCCTTGCCTGGTCCATTCCCATGCTGGCGACCCGGCCCGGAACTCAAGCCGTGTCCCCGGTCTTTGCCCTTCGGAGCGTGAGAGCCGGGGGTTTTCGGGGCCTTTGGCGCCTTAGGCTTCTTTGGTTTCTGACGAGCCGGCGCGTTGCGCGACGGACGTGCCTTGGTCGGCGCCGCCGTGACTGGCGCGATCACGGGCGCGGCGGCGGGNGNCGNNNCNGNNGTTGTTTTCGAGTCACCTTTCGAAACGCGCCGCGAATCCTTCGGAGTGCCCTTCGCTTTCGCGTCGCTGATCGAGAAGACGACGCTCTCGCTTGTTGCCTGGCCGATTACCCTCGTCTCAACACCCGCAACACCCGATGAAGAAGAGCCCGAGGCATGCTTAGACAGACTGGATTCATTCGAGATGGACGGCTGCGCACCTAAGAACGACCCGATTGGGACTTTGAGCGGCTTCGATGCCGACGCTTTAGGCGTGGCGGACGGAGGCGTCGGACTGGGGGAGAGAAAGCGCGGCGCAGCCACGGCCCAGACCACGAGGACGAGCGCAGCGAGCGTCACCAAGACCGCGCGCACGACAAACAACAACCGGCTCCCCCAAACAGGCCTCATCTACTCCATTCTTATCCGCAAACGTTTTCAGCACTATAGCTCGATCGAGGGAGGTCACCGGACGTGACCAGTCTCGCACGCCGTCTCGTCGTCTATTTCGTGTTTCTCGCCGTTGTACCGATCTTCGCCGGCTTCCTCGGGTTCACGGCCGTCATCGAGCGAAGCGAGCAAAACCGGGTAGACGAAGGGCTTCAAGCCGGCCTGCGGGCAACGCTTGCGAGTTACGAGAATGAGCTGGTCAGTGCGCAAAAGAGCGCGGAGCGCTTGGCGCGCTCGTCGGCCTTCCAGCGAGCCGTCGTGCGGCACGAGCGCTCGGTGCTGGCTGCCTACATCGCCGATCTGCCCGGGCTACGTATTCAGAGCGGCGGCCTGCAAATCGGCAAGGCATATCCGTACGCGGGTGAGCGCCGGGTTCAGTTCGTCGGATCGAAGAAACCGGCCGGTCAGCTGATCGCCTCGGTTCCGCTCGATCCGGCCAACCTTCGGCGATTCGAGATTCTGGCAGGAATCTCCCCCAACGAGAAGCTGATGCTCGCGCGGGGCACCCGCGTGTTCAGCCCGAAGTCGGGCGCCGGGGCTCAAGCGAAGCTGGACGAGGACGAGATCGGTCGAGTTCGGCTCGGCGGCAAGGACTACCGGGTGCTGGTCTCGCATCCCGTCAGCGCTCGTGGATCGGTGGGATTCGCGCTCGTCACACCGCAGTCGCGCGTCACGAGCGCGGTATTCCGCCTCGAGTTGCGCGTGCTTCTCGTCCTGTTCGGATTCCTCGTCCTCATGGGCACGATCGCCTTCTTTGAGGGCAAGGTGATAGTGCGCAGCGTGGGNGAGCTGGCNCTGGCCGCGCGGGCGATTGCGCNCGGGCACCTGCGCAAGCGTGTGCCGGTGCGCGGGCACGACGAGTTCGCGAGTCTCGCCGTGGCCTTCAACGANATGGCCGAGCAGCTCGAGGCGCGATTGCAAGAGCTGGAGCAGGAACGCGGAAGGCTCAGAGAGGCGACGCTGCGCTTCAGTGAAGGACTCGGCGTCTCGCACGACTCAGTGCAGCTCCTGCGCGTCGTGGTGGAATCGGCGGTCGAGGCGACGTCCGCCAGCGGCGGGGTCATCACCGGTCCGCACGGCGAGCGCTTCATCGTGGGTGAGCCCGAGAAGGGGAAGGAGCACAGCGAGTGGTCGTTGCGAGCGGGACGCGAGCAGCTCGGCACGCTGGTCCTGAGCGGCGATCAATTCGGCGAGGAGGAGCTCGAGATGGTGGCTCTGCTCTGCGGGCACGCGGCTGTGGCGCTCGACAACGCCCGTCTACACCACATCGTCGAACGGCAGGCCCTGGTCGACGGCTTGACCGGACTGGCTAATCGCCGCCGCAGCGAATCGGCTCTGGACGAAGAGATCGTCCGTGCCTCGCGCCTGGGCGGCGAGCTCACGCTTGCGATTCTCGACATCGATCACTTCAAGGAGGTCAACGATCGCTACGGTCACGCCGCCGGCGACTCGGTGCTGAAGGATCTCGCCCTCGTTCTAAATCACTCGTTACGCGAGATCGACACCGCCGGTCGCTGGGGCGGGGAGGAGTTCGCACTCATCCTGCCCGGTACCGACACCGCGGGCGGGGCTCGGCTCTGCGAGAGGATCAGGCAAACGCTCGCCGATCGTCGCATCCCGATCGAGGACGGCATGGCAGTCTCTGTAACTGCCAGTTTCGGCGTCGCCGGTTTCGCCGGCGCCGGCAGCCGTGAGCGCCTGCTCGCGGCTGCCGACGAAGCTCTCTACCGCGCCAAACGCGGCGGCCGCAATCGCGTTGAGCGCGCCGGTTGACTGCTGCACGCCTCTCGCCCGTGGTGCTCGAAAAGTGCCTGCAAATGTTGCCAACAGGCAACCGCTTCCGCTCAAGTTCGGCTTGGTTGCATCCGACACCTCCCCTACCCTCGGTGGTCGATGATCCGCTACAATCGACCGCCGTAATACGCCTTGACCCCGAGCAGGAGGACCGATCCTATGACGGTTGAGACACCCTCTCTTCTCGCCAAGGCAATCGAGGAGCATCTAGAGCTCAAGAAAAGGAACTCACCTCTAGATCACTCGATGCCTCTCGAGCGCTACGCGTCCGAGGACCCGTTCGAAAATCACCCGCTGTTCAAGACAGAGGAGCAGGCACGGCTCGAAGAGACGATGGATGGTGTGCCTGCACCGGTGGAGACGGTCGAGCTCGCCTGGCCGGGCGAGGAGACTGTCGAGGGGCTTCCGGAGCTCGCTGAGAGCGTCTGGTCGCACTCGCGCGATTTCGACTGGGGCGACTGAGCCCTAGCCTCGGGCGCGCAGACAGCCCTCCCGGGTGAGGGCTCGGCTTTGGCGTACGTGGATACGCCAACAGCAAGTAACGGTTGGGCTGACGCCGCGTCGGCACGAGTCGTTGAGCTTCTTTCGATCACTTCTCTCCGGGTTACGGTTTCCGGAAAAAGAAGGAGCGGGCCGAGGCCCGCTCCGGTGAAACCGTTTCAGCGACGACTACTACTTGACCGAAGCTGCGCCGCCTTCGTCCTGGAAGCGGAGGAACACTCCGGCAGCGAGGGCGATCATCAGTAATAGGGCGATCCAGATCTCCCACTTCCTGGCGCCGTACTCGAAGACACGGAGCACGCCGAACAGAACCGTGAGCGCTCCGAGCGCAGCCGTGATCAACATCGGCTTGACGGGAAGCTCGGGGAGCTTGATCGCGTCAGGTGAGGCGATCTGGAGGAAGAGGACCGCTTCCCAGGCGAGCAAGAGGATCAGGGCGATCCCCATAGCCGTGCCCCAACCGTGCCAAGCGTTCCACGAAACGCTGCTGTTAACCAGGCCGAAGCCGAGGCTGAAGCCGTTCCAGGGGAAGAACGACCAAATTAGGAGTACCACGCCGGAGCCAAAGAGGACTCTCCGCGCGGTCGAGACTTTGTCGAGACTCATTCGCATCCTTTCGATACCTCGCGGCCTAGCGGCCGCAGTGTGTTGGTGCAGAAACTAACGCGTTCTTCGGACTAGTTCCAGTACTACCGCTTGCTTAAACGCGCTCGCGACGGCCTTCTTTGGCTCGTGAGCCCTTGATTTCGCTGCTCAGCGGCCAATGACCGGTATTTTCACGCCGTCCGGCCGACGACGATCGAACCGCGNCAATTCGCCCGTCGNGCAAAAACGCAGACCAAACGGGGAGTCGTCGAATGCCGGAAGAACGAGGTGCCATGCGCGCTCCTGGGCGGCAACTCGGTTAGTCCGCTGGAGCCTTCCGATCGTTACGCGCGCTCGAGGGCGCCCCGCTTGCGTCGCCGTCGCGCACTTGACCGAACGTAGGGACGGCGTTAGAACACTGGAGTCGCCGTTAATTTCGACGTATCCAAAGGAGCTCTCAGATGGACTGGATCTTCCTTGCCGGCCGAATCCTCTTCGCGATCATGTTCTTCAATTCCGGCCTCGTCGGTCACATAATCGGTCGCAAGGGCACGGCTGCCTACGCACGTCAGAGCCGGGTGCCCCTATCAGAGCTGAGCGTTGTCGCGAGCGGTGTGATGATTCTCGTCGGCTCGGTGCTGGTTGCGCTCGGCGCCTGGGGCGATCTGGGCGCGCTCCTGATTGCCGCCTTCCTGGTTGCAGTCACTCCGGTGATGCACGCCTTCTGGCGCGAGAGCGAGCCGATGACGAAACAACTCCAGCAGATCAACTTCCTCAAGAACGTCTCCCTGCTCGGTGGGGCGCTCGTTCTCTTTTACGTCTGGAACCAGCTTCAGGGCTCGGCCGGCCTTTCGCTGACGGGTCCGCTCTTCGGTCGCGGATAAGGGCCTATTCCGCTAGGTCTGCGCATCCCTAACGGAATAGCCCCTAAGATCAATCCGTGCCGCCGGCGTTAGCCACACGAGCGCTAGTCAAGCGCTTTGGACGAACGACCGCGCTTGCCGGGGTCGATCTCGAGATCGCGCCGGGCGAACTGGTTGGCCTGCTCGGACCCAACGGCGCCGGTAAATCGACGCTGACCAAGATCGCCTGCGGCATAGTCCGCTCGAGCGCCGGTGAGGCGAGAGTCTGCGGCGCTCGTGCGGGCTCGCGCCCGGCGCGGGCGGCGGTCGGCTACCTGGCCGAGCTCTTTCGCTTTCCCGACTGGCTCAGCGCCGAGGAGGTGCTCGTGCTGCACCAACGATTGGCGAGCTCGCGCGGCGGCGCCGGCGAGCGAAATGACCTGCTCAAGCTGGTGGGCCTCTCGGACGCTCGCCGGGTACGCGTCGCGGCAATGTCGAAGGGGATGCAGCAACGGCTGGGAGTGGCGCAGGCGCTCGTTGGCCGGCCGCGGCTGTTGCTTCTCGACGAGCCGACGAGCGCGCTCGATCCGGCCGGCAGGCGCACGGTGCGCGAGCTGCTCGAGCGGTTGCGCGAGCGCGAGATCGCCGTGCTGCTCAACTCACATCTGCTGAGCGAGGTCGAGCTCGTCTGCGAGCGGGTCGCCATCCTCTCGCACGGAAGGCTCGTTGCGACGGGGGCGATGGACGAGCTGACGCGGTCGCGCGGGCTGGAGGTGGAGACGGGCGCGGGAGTGCGCCTGATCGAAGACGTCGGGCGCGAGCAGGTGCCCCGTGTCGTGCGCGAGCTGGTGGCCGCGGGCGAAGAGGTGTACTCGGTGCGCCTGGTGCGCTCCACGCTCGAGGAGACGTTCCTCGAGCTGACCGGGGGAGATGCGGCGTGAACGTCGCGCTGATCGCCTTCTACGCCTTCCGTGAGACGCTGCGGCGGCGCGTATTCTTGGCGGTGCTCGTCCTGACTGCTTCTTTCATTGCTCTTTACTGGCTGGGAGCGCGTTTTGTCTTCTCGCAGACGAGTAGCTTCAGGGGCGGCGTGGTGGACGAGAACGTGGTGCGCGGCGCCTCGATCTTCGGGCTGGCGCTCTTTGCCACCTATTTCCTGGGTTGCGTGCTTGCGATCTTCCTCACACTGGGAGCGATAAGGGGCGAGGCGGAGCGAGGCCTCTTGCAGCCGCTCGTTGCCCGTCCGGTCGGGCGCTCGTCGTTGATAGGCGGGCGATTGCTGGCGGCCGTCTTGGTTTGCGTTCCCTACGTGGCGACCGTCTACGTGGTCGTTCTCGCAATCACGCGGCACACGCTGCACTGGACGCCCGACCGGCAACTCGAGCCGCTACTGGCGCTGATGCTGGCGGTGACGATCATCGCCGCCCTCTCGCTGCTCGGCTCCGTCTTCCTGGCCCCGATCGCCAACGGAATCACGGTCTTCATGCTGCTCGGCATCGGCATGGTTGCCGGCCTCCTGGGGCAGATCGGCGTCGCCATGAAGATCCACTCGCTGGAGCGAATCGCCGAGGCCTCTTCGTGGGTCGCGCCCTTCGAGGCGCTCTACCAGCGCTCCCTCTACGCGCTGACAGCCGAGACCTCCGGAGTAACGAAGACGGTGTTGTCGCTCGGCCCCTTCGGCGGTCCCCAGGCCGGCCCCAGCCAGCTCTGGCTCTGGTCGCTCGCCTATCTCGGGTTGGCTACCGCCGCCGTGCTCGCCGTGTTCGCGCGGCGCGATCTCTGAACGGTCAGGCGAGCAAGCGAGAGCAAATCCTCCTTGAGGAGGAGGCAAATCTCGATCCTGAGCCCGAGGTTCGGATGCGCTCCCATGGGTAAGTTGGGCTTCGAGCGAGCAAGGAGGATCATGGCAACGCAAAGCNAGTACGTCATCGAGACCGAAGGTCTGAAGAAGAGCTTCGGTGGACAGTTGGCCGTAGACGGTGTCGATCTGCGCGTTCCGCGCGGCTCGGCGTTCGGTTACCTGGGTCCGAANGGTGCCGGCAAGACGACGTTGATCCGGATGCTGCTCGGGCTGACTCGGCCGAGCGCCGGGACGATGCGTGTGCTCGGGCGCCCAATGCCGAAGGAGCGCTCACTCGCGCTGGCGCGCGTCGGGGCGATCGTCGAGGAACCGGGTTTTCACAAGCACCTGAGCGGGCGCGAGAACCTCTGGGTCGCCGCGGCCGCGAGGGAGCCGGCCGCGCACCTGCGCATCGACACAGTTCTCGAGCAGGTCGGGTTGGCCGATCGCGCCGACGATCGCGTCTCGACGTACTCTCAGGGCATGCGCCAGCGGCTTGGTATCGCGCGCTGCCTGCTCTCCGATCCCGAGGTCCTGATTCTGGACGAGCCGACGAACGGGCTCGACCCGGGCGGCATTCAGGAGTTCCGCGCTCTCGTCCGTTCCTGGATCGCCGAAGGGCGGACGATCGTCCTCTCGTCGCACCTGCTGGATGAGGTCGAGAAGATCTGTGACCACGTGGCGATCGTCGACCGCGGCAAGATCGTCGCTCAGGGCTCTTTGAGCGAGCTCTCGACCGGTGACGACGGCGCGATCACAATCGGTTGCGGCGAGCCACACAAGGCGCTCGGCGCCATCGACGGCAACGGCTCGCTGCGCGAGGTGGAAGAAACCGCCGCTGGTCTACGTGTTCTGGTGAAGCCGGACGCGTCGCTCGAGAAAGTGGCGGCCGAGCTCAACACGAGGTTGGTCGGCGCCGGCATTGCCGTGCACCGCCTCGAGCCTTCCCACGTCTCGCTCGAGCACCGTTTCCTGGAGATCACACGCCGGTTGGGAGAAAACTCATGACCACCTCCGAGAGCGCCGTCCAGGTGCCGAAGCCGCCGCGCCCGCTTTTCCGTCTAGAGCGCGCCGAGCTGCTCAAGCTGCGCAAGAGCCTCGGCGTCTGGGTCCCGACCGCGATTCTGACGCTCGGGCTCATCATCATCATGTACACGGCCGTCGAGATCTTCCACTTGTCCAACTCGACCAAGTACGGTCCAGCGGGCGGCACGCTCAACTTNGAGCGGGCGCTCTTCCTGATGGGTCAGATCGCCGGCATGATCGCGGCGGCGCTGGTCGGCGCGGCCGCCGGCACTCAGGACCTGAGCTCGAACGTCTTCCGGGATCTCGTCTCGACCGGACGCTCTCGCACGCGCCTGTTTCTGGCGCGGATTCCGGGCGGGCTGGCGATGCTTCTGCCGTTCGTGGCGGCTGCCTATGCACTGGCCGCCGTTCTCAGCGTTGTACTTGCGGGCGGCCTGGCGACCCCCAGTGTGACTCTGTTCGTGAAGGCTGGTCTGTATGTGCTCTTCAGCGCCAGCATCGTCTACGTGATCGCGCTCGGACTCGGCTCGCTGGTCGGGTCGCGGGCGGCCACGATCAGCATCTTGATCGCCTACCTGCTGCCGGTNCANGCGATCCTGCGCAACATCAGCGTGCTCGGCAGGGCTCGCGACGGGCTCCTGAGCGTGGCGGTGGAACGCCTCTCACCGCTTCCGCCTCCCGATCCGCACGACGCGGTCAGCATGTCGCTTGCCACGTCGCTGATCGTGCTCGCAATCTGGGTAGCGGTGTTGGGCGGGCTCGGGCTCTGGCGAACGCGCGCGAGAGACGCCTGAGGTAGGTCGCCGCACGTCCCCGGCCGCGCAGTTCGAGGCGGCTTACTTCGCCTGCCCGCTCGCGCTGAATCTCAGGAAATCACGAACTAGGAGAGAGGATCCCAATGACCACGATGGACGGCACCGTTCAGGTCCCGCACCGCCTTCGGGCGCCCTTCAGGCTCGAGCGCGCCGAGTTGCTCAAGCTGCGCAAGAGCCGCGGCGTATTGATTCCGCTCGCGCTGCTCACGGTCGGCGCGATCATCGTCATGTACACGGCACTGGAGCTGTTCCACCTGTCCAACTCGACCAAGTACGGCCCGGCCGGGGGCACGGATAAGTTCGAAATCGCGCTTACGCTGCTGGGCCAGATCGGCGGGATGATCGCGGTCGGACTGGTCGGCGCTGCCGCCGGTACGCAGGATCTGAGCTCCGGCGTATACAGAGACCTCGTCTCGAGTGGGCGCTCGCGCACTCGCCTTTTTGTTGCGCGCGTCTCCGGCGGACTGGCGCTCGTGCTGCCGTTCGTCGCCGCGGCCTACGCCCTTTCCGCCGTGCTTAGCGTCGTGCTGGCAGGAGGTCTTTCGACGCCGAGCGTGACCCTTTTCGTCAAGGCGGGGCTGTGGGTGCTGCTCAGCGCAGGCGTCGTCTACGTACTGGCGCTCGGGCTGGGCTCGCTGTTGGGCTCCCGCGGAGCTGCGATCAGCGTCCTGATCGCCTACCTGCTCCCCGTGCAAGGGATCCTGCACGTCATCGGTGCACTCGGCAAGTCGCGCGATGCGCTACTTGGCGTGGCGATGGAGGGGCTCTCGCCGCTTCGGCCGACGGACACCGGGAATCTGATCCTCCCGTCTCACACGACCTCGGTGATCGTGCTCGCACTCTGGGTATCGATCATCGGTGGCCTCGGGTTCTGGCGTACGCTCACGCGCGACGCCTGATCGGCGCCGGCGGAGTACGGTTCGAACGATGAGAGCGCGTCTGCAGAGGGGCAGATCCGGGCGGATAATGCCCGTCCTGATCGACATCGGGCTCTTCCTGCTCGTTCTCGCTCCGACCACGGCCTGGGCCAATCGCAGCACGATGCTCGCCTACGCGATTCCGCTCGGCCTGGCGCAGTCGCTACCGCTGCTCGTGCGCCGTCGTTATCCGCTGACGGTCTTCGGCCTGGTGGTGGCCGCAGCTCTCTTCTTCGAGCTGCGCTACGACTCCCTGCCTCCGTTCGCCTCGGCGCTCGCGATGTACACGGTCGCCTCGCATGTCGTCGATCGTCGCTCCTCGCTGCACGCCGGCCTGCTTGGCCTGATCGTTCTCTCCACCTCGCCGCTCTTCCTGCACGGGCAGTCGGACGAGCGCATCGGCCACCTCGTCATCGTGCATCTGGTCGGCTTCACCGGCGCCTGGATAGTCGGCGACAACGTGCGCGCCCGCCGCGCCTATCTCAGGGAGCTGGAGGAGCGCACCGAAAGACTCGAGCGCGAGCGGCAGGAGAGCGCGCTGCGGGCCACCCGTGAAGAGCAGGAACGGATAGCGCGTGAGCTGCACGACGTGATCGCCCACTCGGTCAGCGTCATGGTTGTGCAGGCGGCGGCGGCGAACGACATCTTCGAGCGCCAGCCCGAGCGCGCACGCGAGGCTCTGAGCTCGATCGAGGAGAGCGGACGCTCGGCGCTGACCGAGCTCAGGCGGCTGCTCGGGATCGTGCGCACCGATGATCCCGGGAGTCGAGAGCCGCAGCCGGGCCTGGCCGCGCTCGAGTCGCTGGTCGAACAGGTTCGGGCTACCGGGTTGGAGGTCGAGCTGGAACTGGAGACGAGCCTGGGCGAGCTTCCGGCCGGGGTCGGGCTCTCGGCCTACCGGATCGTGCAGGAGGCGTTGACGAACACGCTCAAGCACGCTCGTGCGAGCCGGGCGCGGGTTCAGATCGCTCGGCGCGGCCAGGAGCTGGCGATCGAGGTGAGCGACAACGGAAGCGGTCCCGGTGAGGCGGCGGGGAACGGGCACGGCCTGATCGGCATGCGCGAGCGTGTGGCTCTGCTCGGAGGCGAGCTCGAGGCCGGGGCGCAGGCCGGCGGTGGCTTCGCCGTCAAGGTGCGACTGCCGATAGGCCAGAAGGAGCCGAGTTGAGCATTCGCGTACTCATCGCCGACGACCAGGCGCTCGTCCGTAGCGGCTTTCGCATGATCCTGGAGGCGCGCGACGACCTCGAGGTTGTGGGCGAGGCCGAGAACGGCGCCCAGGCGATCGAGCTGGCGCGCGAGCTCGCCCCTGACGTCGTGCTGATGGACGTGCGCATGCCGGTGCTGGACGGGGTGGAAGCGACCCGGCGCCTGCTCGAGGCGGGCTCGGAGGCTCGGGTGATCATCCTCACCACCTTCGATCTCGACGAGTACGTCTTCGAGGCGCTGCGCGCCGGCGCCAGCGGCTTTCTGCTCAAGGACGTTCAGCCGGCGCAGCTCGTGGAGGCGATCCGCGTCGTCGCCTCGGGCGAGGCGCTGCTTGCGCCCTCGATCACGCGNCGCCTGCTCGACCGCTTCGCGGCCTCGTTCGACGCATCCGAGCGGGGAACGCCGCCCGAGCTCGACTCGCTTACCCCGCGCGAGCTCGAGATCCTGCGCCTGATCGCCGGCGGGCTCACCAACGCCGAGATCGCGCGGGAACTGTTCGTGAGCGAGACGACGGTCAAGACGCACGTCTCGAGCGTGCTGCGCAAGCTGCACCTGCGCGATCGCGTTCAGGCCGTCGTGCTCGCCTACGAGGCCGGGCTGGTCAGACCGGGGCCGAGCCTCTAGAGACGCCGAGCTGGCCACGAGAGACGCTCTAAGGGTGCCGTCCTTGACAGTTGGAATCTGAGCGAAATACTCTCGTTCGCAGATGCAAATGAGAGAACAGATCGCGTCGGAGAGATCGAAGGGAAGCGCGATTCGGCAGCTCGTTCCATTTTGGGCGAGGGTCGAAGCCCGCGTGCTTCTCAGGCGACTGAGGGACGGCGTCTCTCGCGAGCGCTTCGCCGACGCTCGATCTTCTGATAGCGCGCCTTTCTCGTACCCCGTCTTTTCCCACAAGGCGCGACTCGTGAGGGACTATCCGGAGCCCTGGTACTCGCTCCAGCAGAACAAGATCGTCAACCTCCTGATCGCCGTGAAAGCGATCGACGGAGTGACGATCTCTCCCGGTGAGAGCTTTTCCTTCTGGAGGCTCGTCGGGCGCACGTCGCGGCGCAAGGGCTACCTCCCCGGGATGACGATCGTGGACGGACGCCTCACCGTCGCAACCGGCGGAGGGCTCTGCCAGCTCTCAAACGCGCTCTATTGGGTGGCGCTGCACCTCGGTTGCACGATCAGCGAGCGCCACCGGCACTCTTTCGATTGCTTCCCCGATTCCTACCGCTCCGTTCCTTTCGGGGCCGGTGCGACGGTCAACTACAACTACGTCGACCTTCGCTTTCGCAACGTGAGCGAAGAGACCTATCGGCTCAGAGCCTCGCTCGACGAGAAATACCTCCGCATCGACGTCTTCGCCAATCGGATGCCTCGCTATCGCTACCAGGTGATCGAGGAGAACCACCGCATGGATTCACGCCTGCGAGAGAACGACCTCGTCCGTCTGCGGCTCAACGGCGATTCGGTGATCGCCAGGGAGAAGATCGCGCACAACGAAGGGCGCGTCCTTTACGAGGTTCCGGACGACTAGGTCGACGAGCTCATGGCGCTCTCCAGTCGCTCCAGAAACTGCACCTGCGCCGGAACGAGCTTTTCGAGAGCCTGCGCGATCGATAGCCAGGCGGC